>OLQE01000013.1_pt1 | contig 155500 bp, 143 predicted proteins | sample 1643161 | NCBI WGS metagenome assembly OLQE01 (sample SAMEA3136650, study PRJEB25190) | human gut metagenome
TATTGAAAGTGTTGACCCATCTAAAGACCTCTCTATGAGAGAAGTATATGGACTGGATCCAGCAATGGCAAAGTAACTTAATAAACAAAATGAGGTGGCTCCGTTAGTCCGGACAGGTGGCTCTCGCCACACCGGACTGGCGGCTCTGCCGCACCGTAATATTCAATTGTACTATTGCATCTTCTATTTTAGCATCTGCTGCTGGCGCATGATTTTGCATGAGTGTATCGCACAAATCACGCATAAGAATTGTCTCATGATTCATTTTGTACCTCCATAGGTTTCGAGGGCGGCTGGCCCTCTACTCCCCTTTCACAAAATCATATTTATCTGAATGTAACATTTAAATCCAAAGCCTTCTGAGCGGCCTCAAGAATAATCTGCTCAATTGCTTCCGCATAAGCCTCCTCGTCAAGCATCGTCGTGTTGAAGTAAAGCATGGAGTTTTGCAAGAAGTTCTGGAACTTACCTTTAAAGCTGAATGCTATGCGCTCAGCATCCTGAATAGCTTTATAGTATAATAGCAGGCTAACTAACTCCTTAGGATTAACATAAGTTTCAACCATCTTCATGTACTTCTCGTCGGCTTCCTGGGTACGCTTTGCTCCAGTAACCTTCAATGTCTGGAATACAACAGAATGAATAAACTCAGGAGAGGCAAAATTTCGAAGATTTGCAGTAAAGTTTATCGCAAAAGACTTACAATTGTAAAAGTACGCTTCATTAATATTTGAGGTATATCCCTCTCCATTTCTAAGCCTACGGCACAAGGCATTATATGCATTACCATGAGGTGTCTTTCCAAGACTAAGTGCAATATCAGCCATACCCGGTGAAAATACCTTCTTATCAGTAGAGTTATCAGTAGCATGAACATGGATAATTTCTTTTAGTCTCTCTCTATCAATAACTGGTGTAGGAATCTCACCTTCCTTAGGCTCAAACTTCACCTTATCCGCGCTCTCCTCAAGTGACTCAGCCATCGACTCAAGCATCTCTTTATACACAACAAGAACATTATAAGGTTTCACAAACGCTGATGGAAAACTTCCATCACGCTTAAGATAGCAAGCAAGCGATTTAATCGGCATGCGCTTCTTTGCTTTCACCTGGGCAGCAGTCAAATCTTCATTCAGCTCCTTCATTCTATCCGCGATGCTTTCAAGAAGATCCTGTTCTGTGAACTCTTTATCATCAAATACATCTAGGGAAAGTGGATCGATAAAATCCTGCTTCTGAAGAGATGCAATAAATAAATCGAGCTTATTATGTATCATGAATACCGGAATCTGTTTACTGAAATTCTTAAGTGCATCGCGATATAGCTCACCAATCTTCTTCTCGTTGGTATCTCCTTCAAGCGGCACAACCATTGCTATGGCATCAACATCCCCCTTATAAAGAAGTTCGCTACAATAATCACTGTTATCATCTTCAGTGATGTCAGAGTGATATAAGCCTCTTGTATCAAGAGTAGCAAATACAATATTGTCATTACTATCCCTAAATACCTTATTTGTAAGAGGATTCTCTGAAATCATCTTGGAAAACGCTTGATTCATTGGAACATAAATTACAATCTCACTACATAAAACTTCAAGCGATAAACGCTGTCCCGCCTGTAAGTTGTTTGCAGTAAACATTGCACTAATGAAATTGTTATCAGGATCATCAAGCATAATATCTTTACAGTAATAACCGTCAGAAGAAACATTATTCTCATCAAAATATGCAAAGAACACTTTTGCAAGGTGGCCATTCAGTGTTTCCCAAATTTTCCAAAGATCCTGCTTGAAGCTATCCCCCTGCATATCCATGTTACGCTCAACTTCCTGCTGAAGAGCTGACATGAACTTCTTACTGTTCTCCTTAACTTCTACAACCGACATTTCGTTCTTCACTGTATTATAGATGCTATAGTTATACTTATGAAGTTCATATTTGTGGTACAACTCGACAACTTCCGAAATAAACTGCTCTTTCCGTTCCTCATCCAGAAGAGATAGAATTGCCTTAACATTGTTACGTTTAGTAAGTTGCTCTCTTAATGCTTCTTCTAATACCTCCTCATCCTTGCCAATTATAGAAGCGACAACTTTTCCGAAATCCTTAACAACCTTAGCGATTGCCTTAGCAACAATTTCAGTAAACAAGTTTCTGCTAAAAGCGTTCTCTTCTCTCTTAACAGCAACAATCATCTTGTCATCGTACTCCGTTGTAAAGACCATAAGACGCTCATTAAGCGTAGAGTTTGTATTACCTACACCTTCAACGAGGATCCTACGGGCCTTTTGATCTGCAGGTACTGTTCCGATTTCAGTCTTCCCATCTCCAGTACCTCCTAAAAGTTCAAGCACTCTAACGTGAGGCTTCATAATATTGTGGTTAGCATTCATCTGTGCTACCTCCTTAACAAATATTCAAGCAATAAAAAATCCACATCAATCCGAGCGGATGATATGGACATAGTACACCTGAAGATATAAGGAAGTATATACTGAGAACTCCCCTGTATTTCTATACATTATCACATTTCTGTCGGATTGGTTTGACGGTGGGTGTTCCGTCTACTACTAAAACAAAATATGGACTAACTATTAACTTGTTACACATATTATGCCACCGATGAAACACTTTGTCAATCCTTTTCTAAAATAATTTTTTCTGAATAGAAAAAGGGCCAGCTCAAAAGGGAAGCAAAGCTGGCAGACACAAATTATAATATGTATTTTTTTCGTAGTGCAATTCCCGCTACAACCCCATGAGTATATGCCTCTAATGCTGTCTTTCCATCTTCCGATGTAATAGCATCTATTATCTTTATAAGTCGAAGCTGTTGGTCAGCACTCAGAACACTTCGAAATGAACTAATCATTTCTTCAATCTCATCTTGTCTCTGCTGATACTCATCCGACTGAATATAGTCTCTTAAGGAATCATCAAATCCATCCTTAATACATTCTTCCAATTCCATTGTCATTCACACCTCCAATACCGGGATTAATATTGATCGGCCTGTTTAACAAAATATAATAACTCCAGGTAGCGAACCTAGAGTTATTATATCGAACATCTGTTCTGTTACCAATTTGTTTTATTTTTTTGAGCCCGTTTCTTTTTTATACGCAATTGTGGAAAATTCTCATTAAACTTCTTTATACTGTCCTCTAATTCTTTCTGGTTATCCTCAGAATATATCCTTAGATACTTCATAAGAACCATACGATACATATCCACATATTTTTTTACATAAAAACCGCACTCTCCGCCTGACAAAATCTCTTTCTTTTTGTAGTTCACATGCAATAGTTTATTTCTTGTATTCACTGTTTTCTTAATGATGGTGTCAATGTCATCTCCTGCAAATATCACGTCATTTCCATAATTGCTTATTATCGCTCTTATTTTATCTGCGAAAGTTGCATCCAACTTAATTTCTCGTTCAAAGTTACCAGCACAATTTGGGCACGTTATTTTCTGTATTCTAACTGGAGTCTCCTTTTCTATTGAAAGTAGATTATTTGATTCTAACAATTTTGATAGAGGCTCAGATACTTCAGTTAACAGTGCCAATCTCAAATCAGAAGTAATTCCTCTCCCATAACCCATATTATGATACATCTGGTTCATCAATCGATATTCTTTATCGAAGCGCTCCCAGGCACAAAATCCATTTTTATATTTGGTGTCATTCATGGGCTGGGAGAATTTAGTATAATAATTACTTCCGGAATAATATGCTAACATACACTCATTAAATTTCGATACATATTCCACATTGTCAACCAGAATACTTTCTGCCGCAAAAAATCTACCATCATATAAACACTCATAGCTGAGGATATTACAAATCATCCGGAATAATTTCTTTATCGTAACTTGGCTGTCTGCTTTTATTTGAACGGTTTTGTTATTTACCAACGTTACAATTTCGATCTGATATTTTACATTATTCCGCTGAATCGACCATCCTCTTTTTATTGCATACTCAAGCATTCCTTCAGTTTGAAAATGTCCTTTGTATATTACGGAATTGCATTCATGTTTCCAAAAGTCTGCTTCCATCATATGCACCTCACCTTCACATTTGCTTAATCCTGAGTGACTTCTTCTCCAGCTTCTTCACTTTCAATTTCCTTGAGTGAACGACCATCTTTAAGTTTCCAAGTTTTAGGTCCACTTACGCTGTAACCAAGAACAAAATCAGCTGCTGCAGACGAACTTGAAAACAACAAATCCTCCTGAACGACATAGTCCTTAATTCTATCACTTTCTAAATATTGCTTACGCATATTTTTTGCCCCATTACTAAGTGGCTTTTCGGCAGTCTTTTCATTAATTTTGCTTCCAGCAAAAAGTACGAATCCCTCTAATCGATAGTTTTATTTAGAATCAGCCTTCCATACGCATGAAACCAAATAAGTACCATACGTCTCGCCAATTCCATTGACGTGCCATATTCTTCTTCAAGAATCGACGCAAATCTATCACACAACACCTGATCCAAAGAGTTTTTAGTCTCAATGGCTCTAATAATGTTTTCTTCTGCAAGCATTCCGAGCAAATTAACTTCTTTCTTTTTCCCTGGAAGTACATCTGCTATTGCTGCTTTTAATCGTCTGCTATTTTCAACAATATCTGGATATTCCTTCAGCATATCTCTAAGAACTACTACAACCTTCTTATCTTCTTCAGTTAATCCAGATTTCCTTTTCCCGTTATTTTGAATATTTGAACGCGCATCAGCAGGTTTCTGATACGAAGCCGCTCCCGATTGACTACTAGAATGTTTCGCCCTAAGTGCTTCCGCCCTTTCGTGTCTTGCAAACTTGGCTAGTACCGTCTTCATATCTTTACGAATTTCAACAGATGTAATCTCCCAATCAGAATCCAACTTATTTGCAGAAATAAAATGCTGTATCTGACTTTCTGAAAGCTCTGCATTTGCATTTTTTTGCATTGCATCTTCAAGCAAACGCATGTATGCATCATAGCTTTTAACCTGTTTGGCAGCACTCGATGTATTTCTTCCAACAGCTGAAGGCTTGGATGGAACGCTTGGCTTTGAAGGGCTCTTCACAGGCGCCCTGTACTTATTTAATATAGTGGCCATGTCTTTTTTGACTTCGGAAGAAACAATTCCCCAGTCCGAATTAAGATTGTTAATCCGAATAAAATCATCAATCTGACCCGGCTGCAGTTCCTTTTTTCCATTTTGTATAATGGCATTTTCAAGAAGCCTTAAATACTCACTATATCCATTAACCTTTTTAACTTTGTTTCCTGCCCCCGACGGTTTCACTGTAGGTTTTGGGTTAGGCGTTACAACAGGTTTCACAGGCTCAAATCGTTTCACGATAGGCGCCATATCCTTCTTAACTTCAGATGCAACAATGTTCCAATCAGAATCCAGATTATTACTTCTTATAAACTGCTCTACCTGATAGTCAGATAATGCCTTTTTACCATTTCCAACAACCGCTGTCTCCAGCAATTTCAAATATTCGTTATATGTCCTAACCATTTTAATCCCTACATGAATATTCCAACAATTCCAACAACAATTGAAATTGCAGAGATAATCATCAGGATGGTTGTACGTTTATTAAGTTCGTTCTTCAGCTGAATATTCTGATCATATAGATTTGAAATATTCATCTTCTGGAGAGTATCAATAAACTCTGTATATTTTGCCGTTAGCTGACCTTCGCAGTTCTTAATCTCACTCTGGGTCTGCTGAAGTGATGCAAGATACTTATTCTGCTCTTCAGCAAAAGCTGCATTTCTTTCAGCCAACAATTTGTCAATATCAGTTTTTAATGCTGCATTAGCTGCAGAGTTATCATCTACAATTTTCTTTGCAGACTCATCAAATTTAGTTATTGCAGAAGAAACACCATCTGCAAATGCTTTTCCCTGTGCATCAGACTGATTCATTAATTCCTGAATCTGCTGCTTCATATTCTCAATAGACTGCAAATATTTAGCCTGCTCATCTGCAAACTTCTGAAGTGCTCCTTGAAGAGCTGTTTCTACATCTGATTTAATCTGAGCATTACTCTTCTGATTTTCAGCTTCAACTGCAGCAGGAATACCATCAACCTTTGTGACAATAGTTGTTGTCTTATCACTAAAAGTCTTTTCCTGAGACTGAGACTGTTCAATATAACTCTGCACCTGCTGTTTAGTCTGTTCCAAACCTTGCAGATATCTGCTCTGCTCATTTGCAAAAGACTGTAAAGCTCTATCAATTTCTGCAGCAACATTATTCTTTACTCTGTTGTTGCTTGAAATATTAGCATTCTCAATCGTAGACGGAAGATTGTCCACCCTTGAAATCAATGCTGATGACTGAGTTCCAAACTCCGAGTTCTGCTGTTTTATCTGATCCAACATCTGCTTCAGGAGCATCTGCAGTTCGCCAGATGCCGCCATATTCTGCTGAAACAGTTCTATATCTTTTTCTAACTCTTCTATTGATCCAAGCATACTTATCTCCTTATAAATCCTTTGAATTTCTCATTTGCCGCTCTAGCCATAACACCATAAAAAAGCATATCTCTCGGTGCCTTTTCGTAAATGGCGTCAATTACCTGGGACAGTTTAAGGCCGGTTATATTATTTCGATCGTCAATGTATCTCAGATAGCTCCACTTGGCATCATCAGTACATGATGAATATAATTCAGCCATTGTAACCAAGAGGTTCTGCTTCTCTTCTTCGTTAAGTTTTCCCCAGAATCTTTCTAGTCTGGTAGCATCAAATCTGCCTACACGGCTCCAGTTTCCAATAAACAGCAGGTAATCAAGCTTATAAGAATAACTGTTGCTGTTTATTCGTTCCAGATTCGACAATGTATTCTTGCCGATTCCGTTAATCACCTGATTAGACAATTCAGAGAATGTCATATTGCTATAATATTCTTCATCTTCCTTAATCTGGATAAATGGAAGCGTGAAGTAATCTTCAATTTCCTCTGTAATCCTCAATGAGTTGCAATCCGTATTAGTCGTCAAAAATTCAAAGATATCAAGGAATTGTTCCTTATGATGATACAGGAACTTTTCATAATACCAGGTCACATAGACTTTTAATATATCTTCAATCTTCTGTGCCTTTGATACCTTGAAAATACTCTCTCGATCATTTCCCATAGACGCAAAATAATCTCTTGAAATCTTCTTCATTCTCTCAAGCATACTTGCATCATCAAGCATTACTACTCTGTGACCGCCCGAATTAGGTATTGAACATATGTCAATGATAAGCTCTATTTCATCTGCTGCATCTATTGCTCTATACGTGTACCAATCCTTTACATATCCAGTCACATACAGCATATAAATCAGCTGCTTATAAGCTTCTATGCCTTTTGCCGGATGATCTATGATATATACCGTTTTCTCTCCCGTATGAAAGTCTGAATAAATATCAATCAAGCGATCATACAGAATATCGCTGGTATCTGCTCCACAATTAAGCTTATGATATACATCAGCGTAATCGTTATTCATTGCCTTCAAAATCTGTGGAAGGTTATCTATAACCGTTTCACGTTTAAGCAGATGCGCCGGAATATTTTCCTCGGATGGTTTCAGATATACCACATAAGAGATTACTCTCTCTTCGGCACGTCCTGCTCTTCCGATTTCCTGTACAAACTCATTCTTCGATACAGGCATACCAAAGTGTACTGTGCAGTTTACATTTGGAAGGTTAATACCTATACCCAGTTCTTCACTTGCAACAAGGATACGGCATAATCCTTCTGCAAACTGCGCATAAGACTCAGATTTGTCACTTGTAAATACGTCAGCCTCATATCCGATAGCATCCGCAACCATCTCAGATATCTCATCACTCTTAGTGAATACAATAGCTCTTTCGTTTCTATGAACAATGTCATTTGCTATTGAACGCACCTGTTCCAGCATTTCTTCAGTAGTATCTACTTCTCTAAAGTCATAACGGATATTGTACTTTTCAAATAAAACCGGTGAGAAAAAATTCTCAAAAGGAATATCCAACTGCTTCTGAATATCCTGTGCGACTGTATAATTTGCTGTTGCAGTAAATCCCAAATATCTTGCATCATCCAGATATCTACTCATATTCTTAGAAAGCATGAGATACTCTGGTCTGAAATCATGACCCCAATTCGACAAGCAATGTATCTCATCTAGCACTACATATGATATTTCTTTCTTCCAACGCTTAAATACTCCAAAAAGATTTCTGTTCTGGAATGTAGCTGGTGTAAGGAACATCAGATTTGCGCCTGGCTTAAAAAACGAGAAATCATTTCCGCTTTTTAAGGTCAAATGAGTAACATTATCAAAATGATGGAACTTTCTTAAATTTCTTATCTGGTCTTTAATCAGAATATTTGTAGGTGATACAACAAATACCACCTGTGGCTGAAGCAAACATGCAAAGTAATAAATCAAAGATTTACCGCTTCCTGTAGGCATGATACATACCGCATGTCCATTAGAATTCATCATTGAACACAGCGCATCAAACTGACCTTTCTTAAACGAAGTAAACGGTGAAATCTCCCTCAAAATAAATTCCAGATCTGCCTTGTTTGTTTTATCAAGTCTGTAATTGATTCTGCTTCCATACCTGATTCTTCTTCGAAGTCCCTGATCACTTGTATAATTTTCAACATAATAATCAGCTTTCGTCTCAACAGATATGCTCTTTCCCTTCGAAGTTTCTACCACTCTCACTGAGCAAATATTAGATCTTGTTAATCTGCCAAACACAGCCAAATATTCATTCAAAATTTCCTGTGCGGCTGTAACTTCATCCTTGTCTCCCAGAATATTAAGCTTAAGAACTGTTTCCCCTTCTGCTTTCAATAAATCAAGAAGAATCATGATATATCTGTAGACGTGCCCATAATTCAGTTCATGATTAAACGGATGATTCTTCATATACTGAGGATATGCTTCTTTAGTAATATGTGAATCACGTATCAGGAAGTTATAAACCAAAGCATGAACACTTGGAAATGGATCATGATTGTTAAGGTCTTCGTGACCAGTACCCTTTACAATAAAGCCAAAATCACCATTTCCCACGCCACAAGGAATACCTCTTACCAAACTTCCCTGTGCTAGATCTAAATTGATGTACCTGTCATAGTTATCATAATCTATACTCAGTTCACCGGCCTGTTCTGCAGCAAACTTCTGTTCTTGTTCCTTTTTCTTTTTTTCCTGATTCTGTGCCTGTTCTTTTTTTGCTTTTTCTTCTTTTTGTTTGGTCACTTTCTGCTTCTTTTCACTAAGGAATTTCTTATACTCAGCTATTACTTTCTTATTGAAGATTTTGACCCATTCATTTATAGCTTCAGCCGCCTTCGCCTCTTGCATGTCATGCAATGTCACCAAGCGGTCAATCAGCTTTTTCTTTTCAAGATCAAAATTCTTTCCATTGACAAGCGCTTCAAGCACTCCAACCTCATAGGCTTTCATCATTCTATTGATTCTACCGATATCATTTGCATAAAAATCAGAGAACGTGCTTTTCAGTTTTTTCTCATCGTCCAAAAGATCCGGGCGGCTAATAAATACCTGTGATAAATCCACCTTAAAGCCTCCTTGGTTCTAATTCTACTTATTTTTCAAGTGTTTCTGCAGCTAATTTCTTTGTATCTTCTCCTGTTCCCTCATCAACAGCAGACTGTTCTGCCATGTGCGAAACTTTATCCATTTGTTCGGCAATAATCACTGACTTTTCTGAAATTACAATTCTTTGAGGTTCAGAAGATTTCTTTTCTGTCTCATTCACTTCGATTTCTCCTATCGATGCAAATTGTGCATAAACAATGCACTGGCCTTCTACTTCAACAGCTTTATTATTAGCTGGAAAATCCTCTTCTGTAGTTTCAGTGCTAGCTGCAATCTCCATATATTCTTCCACAACAGCTTCCTGTGTTGCAGTATCTCTTGTCTTAACAACAGTGTCACTATCTGCTACATCGTTAACTTCTGTCATTCCAAATTCACACTGTGCAACAACATTGGGCATTCTAAGTTTCAGATTATCTATTTTCCTCTTAAGAGTTAATATTTCTTCATCTATGTGAGTCGTTGAGACTCTCAATTCATTAATCTGGTTATAGATCTGATGATCCAACGGAGTTCTGATTCCTGGACACATCATTGCAGACAGCTTAGATGTCAGAGCTTTCTCTTTTTCTTCATTTACAGCTGCCGCGTGCTGCTTCTCTTTGAGTTGATTTCCCAGATTGAACAGTTCAGTCTGCACAGCGAATACAGGAGCCAATTCTTTAACTCTCTGAATATCCATAATCAGAGCTATTGATACATCATCTCCACTACCTCTTTTAGTGAGAACCGGCAAATACTCTTTTATTTCGGATTTCCCCACTTCGATTCCATGCTCAACGAATATCTTCAGAATGGATCTGTATAATGCATACATCTCTTCTACGTTAGCATAGGAATCATCAATACCATCAGAACCACAGAACACAGCTGACGGCTTTTCTGCTGTCACAAAAAATCTGAACTCATCCGATGCATCGCTATCGCAAATGGATGTAGTAACATTCATCTGACAATTTTCATCCCAAGGAATAGGTTCTGAAATCGTGCCCTCCTGGTCAATAACAACACATTTACCATCGCCAATCTGCATTCCAAAGGAAAACTTTCCAGTAACAACATAGGCAATCAATGTGCATCCATAAGCCTTTTCTGCTCTTCTTTCATTAATATCTTCAGGCATATATTTCTTCTTATATTTTTCTGAAACATTAGCCATTTCAGCTTCCTGGAATGGATTTTCATCAACATCTTTCTCTACAAATTCACGCCATTTCATAAGGATATTCCTTGAAAGGTATTGGAGAAGATGTGTTTCATCAAACTTTGTATATAAAAGTTTTTCTATAAGCTCATTGCTTTCTTTTTCACTTTTCTCTGGGTTCTCAGGATTAGGATTATAAATCTTCTCTACAAAAGCTTTTATCTGCTCTATTGCCACATCAACTGCAAACCGAGATCCTCTATCTGTACGTGGATAGTTATCGCTTCCGTGTCCATCTGCAACAACGCAAATGTGCATTTGGTCATCATCATAAAAACCCGATGCATCCTCACATACTTTACTCGGCTCTGCTTTTATATGGTTGTATCCCGTTTCTGTAACAGAGAATGAAAATATTTTATCGACCATATGCGCCTCCTGCTATAAAATAAGGACTGCCCACCTAATGCAAGCAGTCCCTTTCTTACAATTAGTCCCAATTTCCCCAATCATTATCATCTGCACTTACTGATGTACCGTTGTCTTCATCGACGTCCTTAACAACTGCTGCAACAATGTCTGCGGAATCCTGATCAGGTGCAGTAATTATATCTGCTGACTGTTTACTATGGCTCTGGAATTCAGATGCACGAACACTAACTTTATGAATCATCTTCTTAAGTGTTGCTGTATCTTTAGCATCAAGAATAGCTTCCGGATTGCCTGTAAACTGAGCAAGTACAGATCTGTCAGCTCCGCTCTCAATGTCGATAGCAATCTTGATTGCGTGTTTGAACCAGTTATTCTCTTTAATCTTATTTAATCCGATTTCCCAGTTATCAGTAGGCCCGCCATCACTCAGTAATAAGATTACTGGTGCATATGCTCCTGTCTGGGAATTGAGATATTCATTTCTTGACAGCTTCTTATCAAGCTCTAATAACGCTCCGCCAAACTCGGTCATTCCGCCTGCCTGAAGGTCATTCCAGATGATATCATCAAGACCTACCGGTCCAGATACAGGTGTAACCCAGGAGCATCCGCTTGAGAACTGAAGAATTGCAACCTTAATTTCTGCGTCATCATTTGCTGCAGCAATTTCCTTAAGAAGCGGAATACATTCTTCCATAGCAGCATTAACAGTTCCGATTCTTGAGCCACCCATACTTCCTGATGTATCAACCAAGTAAAATAAAGTCATTACCTTTCTAGGTGATGGTGTAATTTCTTCTAACAGTGACATTTTCGTTTCCTCCTATTAAATAATCTTTCCTGCATCTTTTGGATTGGTTGTACACTCAATCATGAAATTCTTTTTTACAGGGACTACTGCGCCAGGAGCCAATGGTTTCTGGCTTCCGTTTGGAAGGTTTACCTTCCAACTCAGTGTGCTGAGATTCTTAATACCGAATACATTTGGATTGCTTGGATTAGCGACAATTTCTCCAAGTTTTGCCTCTACATCATTCTGCGATGAATCTACATGCCACATCATGAGTTTTGTTCCCGGATAAAGAGGTACTGTTACTGTACTGAACTGTATCGCATTAGGAACCGTTATTTTCTTCTTACATTCAATACATATATTGTCGCCCTGCTGTGTAATAAATGTTTCTTGCTTACAGTGAGGACACTTTACAATACTTGCCTTGAATCTGAAGAATACATCCAGCCATTCTTTTTCAATTACTCTCGGAGCCCTTTTAAGCATTACATCAGAACTGAACGCTCTAATAAAAAGGTCCTTGATATATTGAGGATAAACTGGCCAGAATGTTTTTAAGTTTTTGTCTGTTCCTGGAACCGGTCTGTTTCTGTCATCACTTGGATCTAAAATAAATACTGGTTCCTCTCCGTAATATCTTCTCTCCAGTTCTTTTGTCATGCATGGAGGAGTAGATCTCTTTCCTTCCAATGGATGATTGATAAATAAGAGTCTGAAAAGAATTACTGCAAGTGAAAATCTGTCAGATTGCTTATCCGGATCATTCTTTCCTGTAACAACTTCTGGAGCCATATATCTCTGCTTGCCAAGAATTCCAAGGTTTACACCAAATGGTGAAACATTGTCGTTATCACATATAAGAACCTTTCCGTTTTCGGGATTAATAAAGAAGTTTCCATTATTGATATCCTGATAACTGTATCCGCTGTTATGTAATTCTCTGAATGCCTGGATAATATTAATTGCTGCGTCTGCAATTGCATTAAAGGACTTAAATCTTACCTGCTTCTGTTTCTTTGATCCTACAAAGAATTCTGTAAGCTCATAATATCCTGCAGGTCTTACATCCATTATGTACCCGAACACGCCAGCATGAACTTCTGTAATTCCTAACGGCCAAAGGAAGTCTTTTATAGGAGCACCCTTCTGGATATTATTCTCAAGGTTCTGATAAAACGCCTTCCCTTTACCTTTAAATACGTCCTTGTGATACCATTTCAAAGCATATTCTTTGCCATTGTAGAAAACCTTGTAAACTGTTCCCTGACCACCAGAACCAAATTCAGCTAATACTTTAGCCTCTCCGCCGTATTTCATTTTGACTGTATCGCCAACTTTTAATGATCCCATGATTTCCTCTTTAAGCCCCCGCATTCTCTATATTAATCCGATTATTTCTGCAATATTCAATAGCCTTAGACCCTGGATAGCATCTAGCAGTTACACCACTATAGTACCCAAAGATTCCTACTCCGAACTTTACAACCGTACTTGGAATAGTAACTCTTAATAGCTGACTACAACCGGCAAATGCTCCAGCTCCAATCTTCGTCAGTCCTTCATTCAATTGCACATCTTTCAACGAAGTACAATTCTGAAACGCATAGTTTCCTATTATAGCTAAATTATCTGGCAACTGAACATTTGCCAATTGTTTGCAATTACAGAATGTATTGGGCCCTATTTCTTTTATAGCATTCGGTAAATTTATGCTTCCAATATTGGTTTCCTGAAAAACACCCTTACCGTATCCATCTGCTCTCCCGCCCAGTTTTCTTAATGTCGTAGGTAAAACCACACTGTGCAAATTATTGCATTCTGAAAAAGCTCCTTCTTCAATGCTTACTATTCCTTCTGGAATAATTAATCGCTTAATTCCAACACATGATTTAAATGCTTCCTCCCCAATTGCAACTATCTGCTTTCCACCTATTTCTGTTGGAATTAATGTGTCTTCTTGGTCAAATCCATTATATTTTTTTATTTCAGCTGTTCCATTTCCTAAATCTCTGATTTCGTAATCTTCAGATTTCCCCTGCACAACAACAGGGGAGGCATTTACATGAGTATTATGAATAATTGGATTAGTATATCCGCCACCTGCTACATTACCTTGAGAAGTGTTTCCACTATTTGTTGGTGCCACAAATACTCTATACTTAAGTGTTGCCGCTGTTCCCTTTCCCAAGCACACATCAATCCATGCATTTAGTCCAACAACAGCCCACTGTTCCTGCATTCCATAGTCATCTACTATTTTTTGAATATACTGTGCATATTTTTCATCGGTAATATTTCCATCATTTTTAATTTTTCTTGGCACACCGCTTTCATAGACATCCAAAAGAACATTCATTTCTTTTGTTCTGCCCGGATACAGATCAAGCATAATTGATCGCATAAGCGCTCTGCTCTGAAGACTATCTCTGGAATAGCCTATAACCTTCGATAAATCGATATTCATTTCCCTAACCCCCTTAATGCACCATCTGCAGTACCATAGCCATGAGCTGAGACTGCGGCATCATCAAATTTATCGTCTGGCTTCCAAACTGTAATGCAATTGCATCTGTGTAAGGAATAACCGCCGTTAAGTTCTTAATCTTCTTTTCAAATCCGTGTTCAGGAGCAACAAAGATGATTCTCTCATTCGTAACAAAAACAACACCCTCTTTGAACTCAAACCATTCCTGATCTATCGGTCTTGTTGTTCCATGTGTATTATGCATTGTCCAGTTCTTTGTTACTTTATAACTGCTTCCTCCACGTCTACTTGAATATGACCTTTCCTTCTGCTTTACTGCCAAAGCAGCCTTATCCATAAAATGACATGTTTCATTTTGCCTTAATAAAATCGTAGATGGATTAAACTTAGGAAGTTGTCCAGTCATTATTTCATTTGATATACGTTGTGGCACCAAACTTTGCAATTGAGGTGCATCTTCACTTAAATGTATTCCAAATAAAGAAGCTACGAATCTACTTCCCTTTCCTGCCATATTATCACCTACGCTTCCTTAGTGTTCTTTCTCCAATTCTTATACTCACCGGTCGTAATCCTTCCATCTTTTGGTTTCTCAGCATCTGCCGGTATTGCCCAATCCCTTCCGAATTTCTTTGCACCTTGAATTCTTCCTTCGGCGCACATTCTCTGAACTCGTCTAGGTGTTATATTCCATTTTTCTGCTATTTCTTTTATAGTCAAAAATTCGTTCATCTAAAATCCTGCCTTCAAACTAAAAAGAGCATCCGAATATAGTGCTTCCAGCTATACTCAAATGCTTCTACTGTAACTGGCTACCATTTTTATAGGTCCTATAGCTTTGCGTCACAAACTTTCGCTTGCTTTGCCTAAAAATGTGTATGAAGTTACTGCTCATTATATGCTTCTTAACGAACTTTGTCAATAGTACCATATTCGCGAAGCATTTTCTTCTTTTATTGTAAATTTTTGACATACATTATAAACTTTATCACGGAATCAGGCTGAATATGTCACTGAAAAAGCGACATTTCAACCTTTTCGTTTTTTCACTGCTCAAGCGCTAGATTTCACATCATCATATCAATCAGACACAGTTCTTCATCCGTAAGAGGCTGTTCATCATAAAGTCTGTCAGCTTAATTCATTACAGCTGTTTCTAAGAAATTACGTACCATTCTGGCATTCGAGAAATTCGCTCCTTCTACTACCGACATTCGCTTCTGCAAGGAAGCTTTAAAACCTATAGTTGCCTGTTCACCCTTATTAAGTGCCTTTTGTAACATTTTTATTTATAGCAATTGCTATAGACAATGCTCCAGTAAACATACGGTGGTTGCCCCGGTAAACAGGCTGCTTTGAGCGATCGATGTCTCAGGGCGTGGAAGCTCCTTTGCCTTTTTCTGGCCGATACGCACCATAGGATCGGTGTTGGATAACAGAGCTAACAGTTGTTCTCCATCATCAGATACCGTAAGCTTCTGAAGATCCTTTTCCGCAGTTTCCTGTGAAATCAGTCCTACAATTTTATTGACCAATTCCAGCTGTGCAGAAATATCATCTCCAGCGATTCGGTCAAGTCCCTTACGAACGACCTCTGATAGATACTGAGTCAGAACAGAAGCTGCCTCTGTTGAATCAATTTTCTCAATATGTTTTTCGGTATCGGAAAAGTGGATTAATCTCCTCATAATGTTTATACAGGCTCAACCCCTTTGATTTTTTAGGGTTTGAGCCTGTCTTTATAAAAACCAGATATTTCTGTTGCGGCATGGGCCAGGTTGTCAGAGCGTTTAATTCTTCAAAAGTCCCTTAATAGCGCGATAGATCTCACTGCCTTTTTTATTGCCGAACTGTTTGACCAGAGCGTTGTTGATACCTTGTTTTGATTTGAACTCATTGATGCAGGCCATGATCTCATCCGCATCGTCTCTGCAGAATGCGGGCAGAAGATCGAGGACCTGGTTTTCTTCAATGCTCTGGAACTGGAGGTTGGAAATCTGCTGGATATCCACACCGCGTTGTTTCCAGAACTGGATGATATAGTGGAAACCATCATCGTTGCTGACGATAAAATAGTTCTCATCGGGATTTTGGGCTGTAAGAGAACCGAGGTAGGTCGCCAGCTGGAAATCCAGGGCATTTTTGGCTCCGGTTTCTACCTTATAATAGAAGATCCGTGCTTTGGAAGCGTTGATGCACAGATGAATATCAAAGGTCAGCTTGTCCGCATTGCTGCTGTAGAAAAGATGTACCTGATCGCCCTCCGGAAGCTTCTCGATGCCTTTCAGACCGTTGTAACCGATGTTTTCAAAATCCACTAAATAAATTGCCATATACTGTTTCCTTTCTGCTGTTTCCGTTCCCGCCTTTTCCGGTAAAAGACGATACCGGAGGTAATGGAAAGCAGCACCTTCCGGTATCGTTAAAACGTATCAAACGTTTTGGACTCGATCTCCTGCTCGCGAAGAAGGGCGTGAACGATTTCTTCATACACGGCAAGGGAACCGGTCTTTTTGATTTTCTTCATGTAAGTTTCCGGACTGGTAAAGAGATGACTCATATAGAACCAGAGTTCTTTCATTTTGAAAAGCACATCCTTATCACCGGACATAACGGCCCGATACTCTTCTACTAAACGGTCATGGAAATGCAGGAAGCGTTCTTTTGAAAGCCCCGGCTCTCCGTGAAGCTCGTTTAAAAGAGCTGGATCTGCCACCAGTCCCCGGCCCAGCATCAGTCTGTCCACAGCCGGAAAGCGTTCCGTAAACTGCCGAACCATTTCTTTGGAAAAAAGATCCCCGTTGTAACAAAGGGGATTTCTGCTCTCCCGTACAGCCAGTGCAAAGGTCTCAAGATCCGGTTTTCCTTTATAAAAATCCTTTCGCAGTCTCGGATGCACGATGAGCTCTTCCAGAGGGAAACGGTTAAAGAGCGCAAGGAGTACTGGAAACTCCGCTGACTCTTCCAGACCGATCCTCGTCTTGACAGAGATTTTCAGATCCAGAGCGGAAAAAATCTCATCCAGAAAAGCTTCCAGCTGATCCGGATAGGCGAGGAAGCCGGAACCTTTGCCTTTTGCCACTACCGTGCCCGAAGGGCAGCCAAGATTCAGATTGATCTCCTGAAAACCATATTTTTGAAGTTCCCTGGCCCCACGGATAAAGTCTTCGCTTTTTCCCGTAAGGATCTGGGGAACTACCGTCAGTCCCGGATTGTTTTCCGGCAGGATATCCTGGATTTCCCGGTTCCGGAAGATTTTTTTGGTTCCGGGAACCAGGAAAGGCGTGAAATATTTATCCGGCGAGCGGAAACATTCCGCATAGACTCTGCGGTAAATATGGCCTGTAATGCCTTCCATCGGTGCAAAATAGTAATTCATAACATGAAAATCCTCTCATTCATTGTAAATTTATCCCTTTTCCCTGTCAAGTCCGGAGTTTTCAAAGGAAATGCTTGCAAAAAACAGTTCATAAAAATCATCTTCTCCCTCCAGCATGGGAGAATTTTCTCCTCCTCCATTGGTACTCCGGCGCATGGATGCGTAGAATTCTTCTCCCTCCTGAATAAGATCCATCTCATAGATGGGATATCCCAGTTCCCTGCAAAGGCTGCAGAAAGCACTCAGCGGGGCTTTTTCTTTCCTTGTCTCCAGAAGTCTTTTTCTCAGTTTCGGGTCTGCCAGCGCTTTTTTTCTCAGTTCTTCTAACATTTCTGCAAGATTCATAAAGTTTACCTCTCTTAGAATCATTTTCTCTTCTACCTGCATCCTTTTATTATAACGGGATTTTACGGACAGAGCAAATAAAATTTATTTTTCAACAAAAAAAGAAGGTCTTATGCTATACTGTTTTTTAAGAAACGATTCGGCTTCCTGTTTATTTCCGGATCGTTGCACAAAAAGAAAGGAGAAAAATATATGAACACAAGAAAACACTGGCTGTCTCACTTCTTTGCCTTCTTCTTTGTCCTATGCATGACGCTTGGTCTTACTGTTTATGCAGATGAAGATATGAAGGTTCATTTTCTGAATGTAGGCCAGGCAGATTCCACCCTGATCACCTGTGGGGAACATGCCATGCTCATTGATGCCGGAAACAATGATGATGCGGAACCGATCCTGAATTATATTCAGAATAAAGCCGGACTGACGCATCTGGATTATGCGATCGGTACACATCCACATGAGGATCATATCGGCTCTCTGGACTCTGTTCTGGAAACCGTTTCCGTTGATACGGTGATGCTGCCAAATGTAACTGCCAATACGCAGACCTTCCGTGATGTACTGAACGTCATTGACGAGAAGGGGCTTTCCATCACCATTCCGGAGGTTGGAGATACTTACACTCTGGGAGATGCTTCTTTTACGATTCTCGGGCCTGTAAGTGATTATGGGGATGACCTGAATAACTGGTCGATTGCTCTTAAACTCACTTATGGAAATGTAAGCTTTCTTTTTACAGGAGATGCGGAAAGCACGGCGGAATCAGATATGCTGAATACCGGTCTGAATCTTGGTGCAGACGTTTACCAGGTCGGACATCATGGTTCCCGGACTTCCTCCAGCAGTGCCTTTCTGGATGCGGTTGCTCCGAAATACGCAGTCATCAGCTGTGGAGTCGGAAATGATTACGGTCATCCTCATCAGGAAACTCTGGATGCCCTTTCTTCCAGAGGAATCGAAATTTACCGGACGGATCTTCAAGGAAGCATCGTTGCTTCCACAGACGGAAGCAGTATTTCCTTTACCACTGCTTTCGGAAATGATTCTTCCTCCTCCGCTTCCGACGGGCAGGACACGGATCGTTCAGCAGGCGCTGTCAGTGACGACAGTTCGTACAGCCAGGACAACACCGCTTCCGGAGATGATCCCATCGTTCATATCACAAAGACCGGTGAAAAATATCATTCTGCGGGCTGCCGGTATCTGAAAAAATCAGATATCGAGGTCACTCTTTCCGAAGCGAAAAATCGTGGACTGACTCCCTGCAGCAAATGTAACCCCCCGAGGTAAAAAACAGGAACAAATTTTTGCCGGAGAATCCGGCGCAGAAAGGAGTGTTCTTACTTATGAAAGGAACCGTAGACCGGATTGAAGAAACCTTTGCCGTCTGTGAAATGGACGGACGGATTATGCAGAACATCCCACTTTCGGCTTTCACGGAACAGCCTAAAGACGGAGACATTTTTGATTTTGAAAATGGTATCGCTGTCCTGAAGCCTGCTGAAACAGAAGAACGAAAAGAAGAAATACAGTCTCTGTTTGATCGGCTGAAGAAAAAATAATTGTGATTGGAGATTTTATTTATGGAAAGAGAAAAATTTTCTTCCCGCCTTGGCTTCATCCTGATCTCTGCAGGATGTGCCATCGGTCTTGGGAATGTCTGGCGTTTTCCTTATATTACAGGAAAGTACGGCGGCGCTGCTTTTGTACTTATGTATCTGTTTTTCCTTGTCATCCTTGGACTTCCCATCATGGTTGCAGAATTTTCCGTAGGAAGAGCCAGCCGCAAAAGTGCTGCACTATCCTTCGATGTTCTGGAACCCAAAGGGACAAAATGGCATCTCTATAAATATGGTGCTATGGCCGGAAACTATCTTCTGATGATGTTTTACACCACCATCGGAGGCTGGATGCTTCTTTATTTTTTCAAGACTGCCCTGGGGCAGTTTGACGGTCTGACTTCCGCAGAAGTTTCCGACAGCTTCGGAAAGCTCATGGGACAACCCGGTCTTATGACGCTTTTCATGATCATTACGGTTGTAACCTGCTTTATGATCTGTTCTCTGGGTCTTCAGAAAGGCGTGGAAAAGATCACCAAGGTTATGATGGTTTGCCTTCTTGGACTGATGATCGTCCTGGCTGCCCGGTCTCTTCTTTTAAAAGGTGGAGAAGAAGGGATCCGTTTCTATCTGTTTCCGAATTTCAAAAAACTGACGGAAGGAAGCGGCGGACTCTGGGAAGCAGTCTACGCAGCTATGGGACAGTCCTTCTTTACCCTTAGTCTTGGTATCGGCGCGCTGGCTATTTTCGGAAGCTATATCGGAAAAGAGAGATCTCTTACAGGAGAAGCCTTAAGTATTTCCGTACTCGATACGTTTGTGGCACTTATGGCCGGTCTGATCATTTTCCCGGCCTGCTTTGCCTACGACATCCAGCCGGACAGCGGTCCTAATCTGATCTTTATTACGCTGCCCAACGTATTCAATGCTATGAAGGGCGGTCGGCTCTGGGGAACTCTGTTTTTCCTGTTTATGTCTTTTGCTGCGTTTTCTACCATCATTGCCGTGTTTGAGAACATTCTTTCTTTTGCAATGGATCTCACCGGCTGCAGCCGTAAGAAAGCAGTTATGATAAACCTGATTGCCATTATCGTGCTTTCTCTTCCGTGTGTACTCGGCTTTAATGTTTTAAGCGGACTGAAGCTTCCAGGTGGTTCTGTCCTTGATTTTGAGGATTTTCTGGTCAGCAACAACCTGCTTCCGCTCGGAAGTCTGATATATCTTCTGTTCTGTACCAGCCGGTACGGATGGGGCTTCCGGAATTTTATGAAGGAAGCAAATACAGGGGAAGGGATTAAATTCCCCTCCTGGGCAAGATTTTATGTAAGCTATATCCTTCCCGTGATCGTACTTGTGATCTTCTTTATGGGATACTGGAGTTTCTTCCATTAATAATGAATGAAAAAAGCGTCCACAGGCAACCGCACAGATTGTCTTTATGGACGCTTTTTCATTCATTTGTGGTAAGGTTCTCCGTGGATGATCCGGTAGCTCCGGTAGATCTGTTCCAACAGGATCACCCGCATAAGCTGATGGGGAAAGGTCATATCTGAAAAACTCAGCAGATAATCCGCCCGTTTCAGAAGTCGGTCACTCATTCCCAGAGAACCGCCGATCAGAAAGACCAGGTGGCTTGTTCCGCTGATCCCGAGAGAATCGATCTTCTCTGCCAGTTTTTCGCTGGTCAGTTTTTTCCCTTCAATAGCAAGGGCAATGACGTAAGCCGAATCCGGAAGATATTTCTCCATGCGCTCCGCTTCTTTTTCTTTGATCTGGCTGACTACCAGTTCAGAGGCACCATCCGGTGTCTTTTCATCTGCCACTTCCACAATTTCCAGCTTGCAGTAACGGCTCAGCCGTTTGCTGTATTCTTTGATCGCATCTGTAAAAAATTTTTCTTTGACTTTTCCCACACAGAGGACAGTTATTTTCATAAATCCGGGTTCCTTTTTCAGAAATCAAAAGCCGTACGGTCGGTACAGTACTTTTTGATAATCGTCTCCACAACTTTCACATGCTCCGGATGGCCGGCGTAGGTTTTTAAGGCGGCTTCATCCTCATATTCTCCGATGAGCGCAATGTCTCTGGTGCTGGAGACCAGAGGCTCTGTGATGACTTTTACGGAGAGAACGCCGGGGACGATCTCTTTTAAGGCTTCCAGCTTCTCTTTCATCTCGGCTGCAGCCTGTTTCTTCGTCTCCTCTGTGAGGGAAGCGTCAAAATTCCACATAACGATATGCGTTACCATAAAAAACACTCCTTTCTGACTGCAAAAACAGGGTACACAGCGCAGCCGCCATATACCCTGTCTTTTACAGAATCTTGTTTTTATTATTTGTTCTTCAGAAACTCGTCAATGCCTTTGGCAGCAGCTTTACCGGCACCCATTGCAAGGATAACCGTAGCAGCTCCGGTTACAGCATCTCCGCCGGCATATACGCCGTCTTTGCTGGTCTTACCGGTCTCTTCATCAGCAATGATACATTTTCTCTTATTGATATCCAGGCCAATGGTTGTGGAAGAGATCAGCGGGTTCGGAGAAGTACCAAGGGACATGATAACGGTATCGACATCGATCTCATACTCAGATCCCGGAATCTCTACCGGACGTCTTCTTCCGGATGCATCCGGCTCGCCAAGCTCCATCTTCACTACGCGGATACCTTTTACCCAGTCATTCTCGTCAACGAGGATTTCCTTCGGGTTTGTCAGAAGGTCAAAAATGATGCCCTCTTCTTTTGCGTGATGAACTTCCTCTGCACGGGCAGGCAGCTCTGCTTCACTACGACGATAAATAATATGAACTTCAGCGCCCAGACGCAGAGCGGTTCTTGCAGCATCCATAGCTACGTTTCCGCCGCCGACTACGGCTACTTTCTTGCCATGTACGATCGGTGTATCATAATCATCACGGAAAGCTTTCATCAGGTTGTTTCTGGTCAGGAACTCATTGGCAGAGAATACACCGTTGGCGTTCTCACCCGGGATACCCATAAACATAGGAAGACCGGCACCGGAACCGATGAAGACAGCCTTAAAGCCCTCTTTGTCCATCAGCTCGTCGATGGTAGTGGATTTACCGATGATCACGTTTGTCTCGATCTTGACACCGAGTGCCTTTACGTTCTCAACTTCTTTCTCTACAACTGCGCTCTTCGGAAGACGGAACTCCGGAATACCATAAACCAGAACACCGCCGGCTTTGTGAAGAGCCTCGAAGATGGTTACATCGTAACCCATTTTAGCCAGATCGCCGGCACAGGTCAGTCCGGAAGGACCGGAACCGATCACAGCAACTTTCTTGCCGTTTTTCTCAGCCGGAGCAGACGGTTTGATGCCGTTCTCACGGGCCCAGTCAGCTACGAAACGCTCCAGTTTACCGATGGAAACTGCTTCGCCCTTGATGCCGCGGATACATTTTCCCTCACACTGGCTCTCCTGCGGGCAAACACGGCCACAGATAGCGGGAAGTGCACTGGATTCGGAAATGATGCGGTAAGCTTCTTCGAAGTTTCCTTCTTTTACCTGATGGATGAAATCCGGGATATGGATACTTACCGGGCAGCCCTCTACGCATTTTGCTTTTTTACAGCCCAGGCAGCGGCTGGCCTCTTCCATTGCTTCTTCTTTATTATAACCAAGACATACTTCATCAAAATTTGTTGCTCTAACCTTCGGAGCCTGCTCTCTTACAGGAACCTTCTTTAATACGTCTGCCATTATTTGTCACCTCCGCAATTTCCACATCCGCCGTGATGGGTATCGCCCTCACGCAGTTTCAGAAGAGCCTGACCTTCTTCTGTCTTGTACATAGCCTGTCTCTTCATGGCAGCATTGAAATCGATCAGATGACCGTCAAACTCCGGTCCGTCTACGCAGGCAAATTTGATCTCGTCGCCTACAGCAACTCGACAGGCACCGCACATACCGGTACCGTCTACCATGATCGGGTTCATGCTGACGATGGTGGGGATATTCAGCTTCTTGGTGGTCAGACAGGCAAATTTCATCATGATCATCGGTCCGATGGCGATACAGCGATCATACTGTTTTCCTTCTGCGACCAGATCCTCGATCACCTTGGTTACCAGTCCGCTTCTTCCGTAAGAACCGTCATCGGTTGTGATGTAAAGATTTCCGGCAACTGCCTCCATCTCTTTCTCCAGAATGATCAAGTCTTTTGTCTTTGCACCAACGATTACATCTGCATCAATTCCGTGCTCGTGAAGCCATTTTACCTGAGGATATACAGGTGCAGTACCTACACCGCCGGCAACAAACAGAAGCTTCAGTTTCTTCACTTCCTCAAGATCATCCGTGCAGAGCTCAGACGGACGTCCCAGAGGACCTACAAAATCTTCAAAAGCATCACCGGTTTTCAGAGTCGCAAACTTCTCTGTGGAAGCTCCGATGGGCTGAAATACGATGGTGATGGTTCCTTCTTCTCTGTCATAGTCACAGATGGTAAGGGGAATTCTTTCACCCTCCTCATCCATCTTCGCGATAATGAACTGTCCGGGCAGACAGTGCTCGGCAACACGCGGAGCTTCTACAACCATGGAGTAAATGTTGCTTGCAAGCTTTTCCGCTTTTCTGATTTTGTACATAATGCTCCTCCTCTTCTTATTTTGCGCGGGACTCGGAAGAGAACTCCGCACAGAATGGTAGGGGAAACCATAAAAGGTCCCTCTCTATGATAAAAGGCCTGTGTGACACGCATATGCCAGCACATACCTCATTGTACTTGCATATACGCATCCTACTGTCTTTCATATAGCGCACTTTTTACGCTCTCAACAAGTATAAAGCAATGCCATAAAAATATCAATACTTTAATCAACAAAAATGTACAATTAATCATACATAGTTATCGATATAATCTTCAAATTCTTCCATGGACATCAGGATTTTCCGTGGCTTTGTGCCTTCTTCCGGACCGACGACGCCGGCGTCGGCCAGCTGATCCATGATCCTGGCGGCACGGTTGAAGCCGATCTTCAGAAGACGCTGCAACATACCGATCGAAGCTTTGTCTTTCTCGATGATGAAACGGCCTGCCCGTTCAAAATACTCATCGATATCACTTTCACCGGAACTGTCAGAGGCACTTACGCTCTGGGCCTGGCTGATCTTACTTTCGATATCGGCACTTCCCTGGGAAACACCATTTTCCTGCGTAAGGAATTCCACCACATCACTGACCTCTGTATCAGATACAAAAGCCCCCTGCACACGGGCAGGCTTCTGATAGCCCTGTGGATAGAACAGCATATCTCCCTTTCCGAGAAGCTTTTCGGCTCCTACCATATCGATGATCGTACGGGAATCCACGCCGGAGGATACGGAAAAAGCGATACGGGAAGGCATATTTGCCTTAATAAGACCGGTGATGACATTGACGGAAGGTCTCTGCGTTGCAATGATCAGATGGATTCCTGCCGCACGGGCCAGCTGAGCCAGTCGGCAGATGGCATCCTCCACTTCTCCGGGAGCCACCATCATAAGGTCTGCCAGCTCATCGACAATGATCACGATCTGAGGCATTTTTTCCGGTTTATCGGGATCCGGAATGTCTTTGATCGCATCAATCTTCTTATTATAGCCCTTCAGATCCCGGACATTGTATTCTGCAAATTTTTGATAACGGCCGGTCATTTCCGCCACTGCCCAGTTCAGGGCACCGGAAGCTTTCTTCGGATCGGTCACGACAGGGATCAGAAGATGCGGTATTCCGTTATAAACGCTCAGTTCCACTACCTTTGGGTCGATCATGATGAGTTTTACATCTTCCGGCTTTGCCTTATAAAGCAGACTCATGATAATGGTATTGATGCAGACTGATTTACCGGAACCGGTGGCACCGGCGATCAGAAGATGCGGCATGCGGGCAATATCTGCAACTACCGGTTTTCCGGCAATGTCTTTTCCGGCTGCAAAAGCAAGGCTGGATGGATGTTCTTTGAACTCTTTGGTTTCCAGCAGTTCTCTCAGGGGAACCGGACTGTTTGTTTTGTTCGGTACTTCGATCCCGACGGCAGCTTTTCCGGGGATCGGCGCTTCGATACGGATATCGGCAGCTGCCAGGTTCAGCTTGATGTCATCGGAAAGATTGACGATCCGGCTGACCTTCACTCCCTGATCAGGTGTAAGCTCATAGCGGGTAACGGAAGGACCGCAGCTTACATTGGTAACGCGTACACCGACACCAAAGTTGTGGAGTGTCTGCTGAAGCTTGGCTGCCGTCTCACGGAGCTCCTGATCCCTGCCGACTGCAGGATTGCTTTTAGGCTTGCTTAAAAGATCAAGAGGCGGGAAGACATACTCCTTCTTCACCACCTGACTGGAGGCTTCGATTTCCTTTGCCACAGTTTCCTGGTTTTTCTGTTGTTCTTCCTGGCTGGACTTCGGATTCCGGAACTGTTTTTCTCCCGGTGCCGGCGGTGCATCCTGAAAAACTGCGCCCGCAGAGGTAGGTCTTAACGAATTATCTTCTCTGAAAATACCATCCGAGGAGTGTGAAGAAGCCTTCACGTTTCTGGGCTCCGGCTGAACAGCAGCTGTTTCCGTACCAGGAATCTCCGCCTCATCTATTTCATAACCGCTGATCTCTTGCATATCTCCGGGATCACAGAAGGGCTCCGGTTCATCTTCCGGATCTGTATTCCTGCCAATGTCCGCATCCTCTGTCTCAACAGCATCTGCTTCATAAATGGACGGGATTTCTTCTTCATCGGAGGGATCATCCCCAAAATCAAGCCCCGGTCCGGTCTCGTCCGATCCGCCCCAGCGTTCCCGGAAAATCTCTTCCGGATCGCTCTCCTCTGTTTCATCCGCTTTCTGTAAGAATACAGGTTGGTTCAGAGGCCGGTAAAAATCTTCCTGTTCTTCCGTAAATTCTTCGGTCTGATCCGGTTCTGCTTCCAGATTTTCCGACTGATTTCTGGCGGAAGAAACCAGTTCGCCATTGATCCGGAGCTGTTCCTCAAAGGAGCTTGGGCGCTGCTCACGGATCGAGACAGGTGCCACCTCTTCTTCCACCTCCCGGATCTCCGGTTCCGGGAACCTTCTATCCACAAAGGGCAGTTCAGGACTGACCTTGGGGATCCGTTCTTCCAGCGGAACCTGAAAATTCTTTCCGCTGATGGCATGATCCATAACCTTGAGGTTCGGCTCGTCCACTTCCGGGCGCTTCTTAGGTACCGGAGGTACGATCTCGTGTACCTCCTCCAGCGGCATAGTACGGGGAGAAAGACCATTCAGATCTACACCGCTGACCTTCTGATTTCTACGCAATGTTTCCGGAAGGGTCTTCAGCTGGTCTTTTTCTTTTTCCAGCTGTTCCCGCTGCATTTTCCGTTGTTCCTCACGGATGATCCGTCTCTTTTCCTCGCGGATCGCTGCCCGTTCCCGACGGATCGCTGCTTCTTCCCTGTTATTTTCATACATGTTTTTATAAACTTTTTTCCCGGTTCTCCGAAAATCCTCAAAAAAAGACCGCTCTGTGATCAGAACCATACAAAGGATCATGATCACGATCACCAGTACATAAGCACCTGCCACACCAAATGCCGGGCAGACCAGTGTACAGAGGACGCCTCCGGCCAGTCCGCCGCCGCTTCTGCTGACCGCACTGGCTTTATAAAAATCCAGAAAATTTCTGTCTGCCTGATAAGAATTCAGTCCGAGTTCCACTACTGTGCAGACACAGATCACCAGAAGGATCACTGCCGCAGCTTTCATCCATGCCAGCGGATTGTTCCGGTTGCTCAAAAGAAAAGCCACCATCAGAAAAAGGATCACCGGAAGAAGATAAGCCATAAAACCGAAGACACCAAAAAAGAACCGGCTGATGGCATCTCCAACAAAACCGCCGATCCCGAAATTGCTGATAAACAGGATCACAGAAAGTGCCAGCGTGCCCCAAAGGGTCACTTCTTCTGCGATCGGAAAGCTGAATACATGATCGTTCTTTTTTCTATCTGTATTCCGGCTGCCCGTATTCTGCCGACCCTTGGATGTGGAAGCACCGGAAGCACGGCCTGCGGAAGAAGCAGACGGCCGTTTGGGCGCCGTCTGCTTTTTGTTTGTCGTTTTCTGGTTTTCTGTCTCTTTCTTTGCTGCCATGAATATCTCCTCTTACAAATTTCTTATACGATAAAATGGGCTATGATCGCAAGGATCCCTGCTGCAAAACAGTAAATGGAAAAGCCCTTGAAATTCTTCTTTCTCACAACGACCAGCATGGTACGGATACAGATATATCCCACTACTCCTGCCACAATGGCTCCTGCCACGCAGTTTGCCACCATACCGCCGGAGATCACTTCCGATCCAATATCCTTCAGCTCCAGGACTGCTGCTCCCAGGATTGCCGGTATCGACATGATAAAGGAATATTTTACCGCAAAACGCCGGTCAAAACCACTTAAAAGGCAGGCTGTAATGGTCGTTCCGGACCGGGAAAGTCCCGGAAGTGTTGCCACGCCCTGGGCAATACCGATCAGGAAACCATTGCTGTAGCTGATGTCTTTCGGGATCTTTTTCCCATCCTTGCAGTGGTCCGCCACCAGAAGCAGAAGTCCTGTCAGAAGCAGGCAGACACCGGGAACGATCAGCGTTGTAGAGGCAAAGCTGATCAGATTCTTTCCGACCACGCCGATCAAGCCGGTAGGAATGGTGGATACCAGCACCAGGACTACAAATTTCCGATAATTGTTATGTACAATCCGGTGATAACGGAATGCTTCCTTATACCGGCGGTTGCGGTAAAAAATCTTGATATTACCGGCGATATCTGCGCACATGGAGAAAAACTCCCGTATCATCTTAAAGATATCCTTCCAGTAAACAATAAATACTGCAGCCAGTGTTCCGATATGCAGGCAGACATCAAAAAGCAGTCCCCCGTCCGTCTGCATCCCGAAAATATTCTGAAATATGGCCAGATGGCCGGAACTGCTGACAGGCAGAAATTCTGTGATCCCCTGTACAACTCCTAAAAAAATCGCCTGAAGCAATGACATAACCGTTCCTCCTTGACTCTTTCCTTGTTCAGAAACACAACTGCCGGCTTCCTTCCGTTTTTCATTCTGTAAAGCGGACATTCGCAATCCGCTTCGCTACTTGCTTATCTGCGTTCAAATCAAAAGAAACCGGCAGACATATAGATTCAGTATAGCATATTTTTTCAAGATGTACAAATCATTTTCCGAAGTTTTGCCACGGCATCCCGGATACCGCCCACACGATCAATGATCCCTTCTTCCACTGCCTGCTTTCCGACAAGGATCGTTCCCAGATCCTTCGTGAGCATTCCGGTATCCAGCATCAGTTCCTCCAGCCGTTCTCTTCGTGCACTGCAGTGACCGGCGATAAAGCCCAGGATCCGGTCCTGCATCTGTTTGAAATAATCATAGGTCTGCGGCGCTCCGATGACCGTCCCGTTCATCCGGACCGGGTGGATCACCATCGTCCCTGTGGCCACAATAAAGGAATAATCGGTAGACACGGCAATGGGAACTCCGATGGAATGGCTGCCTCCCAATACAAGAGAAACGGTGGGCTTACTCAAAGAAGCAATCATTTCCGCAATTGCAAGCCCGGCTTCCACATCACCTCCCACCGTATTCAGGAGAACCAGAACGCCTTTGATTTCGTCACTGTCCTCGATCGCTGCCAGCTGCGGAAGAACATGTTCGTATTTTGTTGTTTTGGTATTGGCAGAAAGACATTCATGACCCTCGATCTCTCCGATCACAGAAATCAGATGGATTCGGTCTTCCATTTTTACCTCACCGAATTCCCGGAGATTTTCTCTGTCATTTTCTGTTTTTCCTTTTGGCTTTGTCTCTGTCATCTTTTTACCTCGTTTCCGACATTGCTGTCTTTTTTACAGTATTGCCGGAATTGAGTTTTTTATGAAAGAAAGAAACAGACAGTCCGTTTTCCCGAAAGGGAAAACGGACTGTCTGTCAGTTTCTGTAAAAATATTCTTTTTCCAGGTTTCGCACCATTCTGGTGTAAAGTTCCTGGCAGTCTTCCTTTCTGTCTTTCTCAATGAGATGAAGACAGGGAGCGAGATACTCTTCCCAGATGGAAGCGTAGATCTCTTTACACTTTTTATCTCTATTGATATGTTTCACAATAGTGGGAGCGATATCATAATATTCCTGCACAATGGCTTCTCCCTCATCTGTGGACAAAAGATAAGTATCACGATAGTTCCGGAAACAGTTCAGCTCATAACAGTCATCCGGTTTTCCGAGAGTCGTACAGGCTGCTGTGGTGATATAACAGAACTTCCGTTTGAAACCACCGTTGATCTGCTCATAAGTCGCCGGAGATACATTGGTATCCGGGAAATGCTCTTTCCAAGCTGCTGCCAGTTTTTCGGAGAAGGGTTTTCCGGATTCTCCTTCGTATTTCAGTACTGCCGGGTACAGATAGACCACCAGAGAAAGGTTATAATCCACCAGAAGGTTGGCCCGTTTGTTTTTCTTTTTCTCCTGCATCAGAGTTTCCTCTGCGGCAGCGGCTACAGCCTCGGCCATATTTGCCAGATACTGTTCCTTATCGATCACCTGCTGATATCCGTTCTCCAGCGCCTCCAGCGTAACGAGATGCTGTTCATAGTAAGCTTCGAACGCTGTCGGATAACGCTTTCTCTTAAAATTTCCGATGGGATCATCCACATTCAGAAGCATGCCCGGAAGTCCCTCGATCGCGGTTGTATAAAAGCTCATAATTTTTCTCCCTGCATATTTGGTGATGTCTGAATAAACAGACATATCCATCCGGTGTCAGAGATCTTACTCATCCCAGTTGTGGAATACGTTCTGTACGTCGTCATCCTCATCCAGAAGATCCAGAGTTCTCTGAAGGTTCTTGATCGCAGTCTCATCCGTCAGTGTCACATAGTTCTGCGGAATCATGCGGACCTCTGCCTCTGCCATGGGGATTCCCTCTTTCTCCAGAGTCTCTCTGACCGCGCTGAAATCCTCCGGTGCAGTCAGAATCTCAAAGCTGTCCTCTTCCTCTGAGAAATCCTCAGCGCCTGCATCCAGAGCCATCATCATAAGATCATCTGCGTTCATGTCGCACTCTTCTTTATCAATGATGATCTGACCTTTCTCATCGAAGCTGTAGGACACGCAGCCCTGTGTACCGATGCTTCCGTTTCCTTTGGTGAAAGCACTTCTTACGTTGGCTGCGGTACGGTTCTTATTGTCTGTCAGTGCCTCTACGATGATAGCAATTCCGTTAGGACCATAGCCTTCATAGGTAACATGCTCGTAGTTTACTGCATTGGCATCTCCGGCTGCTTTTTTGATACCACGCTCGATGGTATCGTTCGGCATGTTGTTTGCCTTTGCTTTTGCGATACAGTCACGAAGTTTGCTGTTGTTCTCCGGATCCGGACCGCCCTCTTTTACTGCAACTGCGATCTCACGGCCGATGATCGTAAATACTTTTCCCTTTGCTGCATCGTTTTTCTCTTTTTTGTGCTTAATATTGGCAAATTTTGAATGTCCTGACATGAAATTTCTACTCCTTTTTACTTTTTCTTCTTATGTCTCTAATCATTTATACCATTTCCCCGCCTGTTCGTCAAGAATCCTGTTTATGTAGGCAGTTCCAGACTTACCATAAGCGCGTGATCCACCCGTTTCAGTATACTTTCATCCAGGTGGCAGACGCGATCCCTCAGACGGGTCTTGTCGATCGTCCTCAGCTGCTCCAGAAGAATCACTGAGTCCTTAACGATCTCACATTTCCTTGCTTCGATCTCCACATGCGTCGGCAGCTTCGCTTTGTTCATGCGGGATGTGATTGCTGCACAGATCACAGTAGGACTGTGACGGTTTCCGATATCGTTCTGAATGATGAGCACCGGCCGGATTCCTCCCTGTTCAGAGCCGACCACCGGTCTTAAGTCTGCGTAAAAAACATCGCCTCTTCGAATTATCACGCATTTCACTCTCCGCTTCCTGATTTGATAATGACCAGTATTTCCATAATCCCTGCGGTTTATGCGCTTTTGTATTCTTTTGGCTGATTTTTAGTAACAGTTCAGAACATCAGCGAAATGAAAAATCAGACTATGCAAACTTGTTTGCAATAGGATGAATTTTTTATTTCGGAATGGGCGGAACGCCCATTAGCCTCAGACAAAAGCTGCGAATGCAGCGAGAGCGCATGCAATGCGCGGGTCTGTGGCCTGTTGTTTTGAACGTCCTGAACAGTTACAATTTTCCTATTTTACAAGCTCATCCACGATTTTCACGATCTTTCCGTCCTGATAATAGACCCGCGGAACACGCTTGCCGATATCACAGACAAATTCATAGGGAAATCTTCCTGCCAGCTCGGAAAGAGCCGTTACGGGAAGAAAAGCTTCCCCGTCTTTTCCCATAAGGGTGACTTCCTCAAGCTCGGCCGCTTCCGGAATGTCTGTCACATCCACCATGAACTGATCCATACAGATCCGTCCGAGAATCGGCGCTTTCTTTCCATGGATCAGAACAAACCCTTTGTTAGAAAGACTCCGCGGATAACCATCTCCGTATCCGGCAGAAATGGTGGCAATCCTCATATTTTTTTCTGCCACAAAGGTACCGCCATAGCTTACCGCATCTCTGGGCGCGATCTCTTTGATGAGAACGATCCGGCTCTTCAGCTCCATCATAGGCTCCAGCGGCAGATTCTCCGGTTTCATCTCCTCAGAAGGGTAAATACCGTAAATCGTGATCCCGGCCCGGACCATATCGATCTGCGCCTCTGGAAATTCCATAATACTGGCACTGTTGGCCGCATGGCGAAGTTGAAACGTAATACCTTTTTTCTCCAGTTTCGTGACAAAGCTCACAAAACGGAGCAGCTGGGCTCTTGCGAATGTTTTATCTTCTTCATCCGCCCGGGCAAAATGAGTGAAGATTCCTTCCAGCTCTACCTGTTCCAGCTGCCGGATCTTCTGGATCTCTCCGATACTCTCCATGGTATCTGAAAAACCGATCCGGTGCATGCCTGTATCCAGACCAATGTGAATATGTACGGTTTTACCGGCTTCCTTTGCTGCTCTGGAAAAGGCAGCCGCCGTCTCATAACGAAAGACCACCGGCCGGATCTCCTCCTCCACCATTTTAAGGTAATCTCCTTCAAAGGTATATCCAAGGATCAGGATCGGCTTTCTGATCCCGTTTCTCCGCAGATAAAAAGCCTCCTGAGCTGTTGCCACTGCATAGCCCCAGACCCGTTCCATCGACTCCCCGAGTCTTGCAACGGGAAGCGCTCCATGACCATAACCATCGGTCTTAATGACCAGGGTCATTTTTGTCTCCGGCCGGAGTTTTGCAAACATGGCGTCAATATTTTTTCTGCATGCGTCCAGATCAATGGCCGCATAGATACGCATTGCCTCTGTTTCCTTCATTTTTATCCTTCTTTCAGTATCTGAGGGAGTTCCTTCAGGATATCTGTGGAAAGCATCCCTCTCACCCCTGTATTTTCCGCTGCACGGTCTCCTGCCAGGCCATGGAGATAGACTCCAAGAACGGCTGCATCAAAAGGTGCCGTCCCCTGGGCCAGAAGACCGGTGATGATGCCTGTGAGCACGTCCCCGGAACCACCTGTGGCCATTCCATTGTTTCCGCTGGTATTGAGTACCAGCCGCTCACCATCCGTGATCACAGTCCTGGCATCCTTCAGGACCAGGATCACCTGCTGCTCTTTCGCATAGGCAGCCGCAAGTTCCAGAGGCCTTTTCTTCAGTTCTTCCATGGAAAAACCGGAGAGCCGAACCATTTCCCCCATATGGGGAGTCAGGATTTTTGGAGCCCGGCTCTTTTTCAGCCAGTCCGGATGCTTTGCCAGAATGTTTAACGCATCCGCATCCAGAACCATTGGAAGATTGTTTTTTTCCAGAACAAAAAACAGTTCTCTTTCTGCTTCCGTTCCGGTGGAAAGACCGGGACCAATTCCTATGGCATCCGCCCAGGCAAGAGACTCCGCCAGTATTTTTTCTGAAAACAGCTCTTCCGTGGTCAGTACAGCTTCCGGAAGAAGTGTCTGTAGGATCTCCCGATTGCAGGCTTCGCTCACCACACGCACCAGACCGGTTCCCATAAGGGCGGCCGCCCGTCCGGAAAGGTACGCGGCTCCCGCCATATTCCGGCTGCCTGCCATAAGGCAAGCTTTACCGAAGCTTCCTTTGTTTCCTGCCGCTTCTCTTGTTGGAAGCAGGGAAAGAAGCTCTCTTCCGGCTGCCTGTACCCGCGGAAGCTGCTGGTGGAATCCTTCTTTCGTGATGCCAATATCAAGCAGAACGGTCTTTCCTGCATACTCCGTTCCGGGATAAAGGACATGACCGAGCTTCCGGAAGGCCAGCGCACCGGTCACATCTGCCCGTACGGCTGTTCCCTGGATCCTTCCATCATCCGATGAGATGCCGGACGGGATATCCACAGCGAAGATTTTTGCCGGATGCCGGTTGATGTCTTCTATGACTTCGCGGTAATTTCCACGGATCTCTCTGGAAAGCCCGGAGCCAAAAATGGCATCTACAATAGTAGTATATTCACCGTCCGGAAGATTCCGCACAAATTTCATACCATAATTTTCGCAGATTTTCTTCTGAAGTGCAGCCTCCTTCGACAGATGCTCCGGATTGCCGACAAACCAGATATCCGCAGAAAATCCCTGCAACTTCAGGATCCTTGCCATGGCAAAACCATCCCCGCCGTTATTCCCGCTTCCGGCAGCTATCAGAATGCGGGAAAGATCAAAGCTTTCTTTTTTCATAAGTTCCACACAGGAAAGGGCTGCCCGCTCCATCAGAACCAGAGATGGAACACCATAGTCCTGGATCACAGAGCGATCTGCCCGGCGCATTTCTTCTGCCGACACCAGATATTCCATGAAAAACCCCCTTTTTAGACACGAAAAGGACGCGCTAAAACTTCGTCTTACCGCGTCTTCTGCTTACTTTTCTTTTGTTCTTCCCTGCTTTTTGCTTTTATTCTTGTTATAATTGCTCATGTTGTAGGAAAGCTGCATGAGGCTGTCCGAAAGATGTACACTTTCCACGATCACATCTTCAGGAAGCTTCAGATCTGTATGAGCAAAATTCCAGATCGCTTTCACGCCATTCTCCGTTACCAGATCCGCCATGGCTTTTGCCTGGCTTCTGGGAAGCGTCAGCGCCGCGATCTGTACATCGTTTTCTTTCAGGTATTCGGGAAGATCTTTCACCATCCGGATCGGAATGTTCCCGACGATTGTCCCGTCAAGCTCCGGGTCCACATCAAAAATCCCGGTCACCCGAAAGCCCCAGCGGGCAAATTTTGAATAATTTGCCAGAGCCTGACCCAGGTTTCCCGCGCCAAGAATGATCATGTTGTAGGTACGGTCCAGTCCCAGGATTTTTCCGATCTCGGTATGCAGATGCTGCACATTATAACCGTAACCCTGCTGACCGAAACCGCCAAAATTGTTCAGATCCTGCCGGATCTGAGATGCCGTCACCTGCATCTTGTCACTCAGCTCGTTGGATGAAATCCTCTCGACTCCGCTTTCCAGAAGATCACCCAGATAACGATAATATCGCGGCAGACGCTTGATCACTGCCCGCGAGATTACTTTTCGTTCCACTTTATACCATCCTTCCTGATTCCTCTAAGGTCAAAAACCTCTTCACATATTATATCCAATCCTGTCTGGATTGTCAAATAAATGTCAAGAGGTTATCTTTGACGAAAGGAAGGATTTAAAGGCGTGTCATAACAAAAATATTGTAGATCGCCTGGATCGCCGGCTCAAAATCTTCATTTTTCACACCGATGATGATGTTGAGCTCACTGGAACCCTGATCGATCATCTTTACATTTACATTTGCATGAGACAGGGCGGAAAAAATGCGGCCTGCAGTCCCTCTTGTGGAGCGCATCCCTCTTCCTACGACTGCGATCAGCGCCAGGTCTGACTCCAGTTCTACAGAATCCGGATGAACGGCACGATGGATGCCTGCAAGAACCTTCTGCTCTTTTTCCTCAAATTCACTCTGATGGACAAATACGGTCATGGTGTCGATGCCGGATGGCATGTGCTCAAAGGAAATACCGTTCTTTTCAAAGACCTCCAATACCTTTCTGCCAAAGCCCACCTCGGAATTCATCATATCTTTTTCAATGTTCAGAGCAGCAAAGCCTTTCTTTCCTGCAATACCGGTGATGGTATATTTGGGTTTCCTGCAGGTACTTTCCACGATCAGAGTTCCCTTGTCTTCCGGTGCATTGGTATTGCGGATGTTGATGGGAATGCCTTCCTTACGGACAGGGAAAATGGCCTCCTCATGAAGAACGGTAGCTCCCATGTAGGAAAGCTCGCGAAGTTCCCGGTAAGTGATGGTCTCAATGACTTCAGGATTGACTACGATCCTGGGATCTGTGACCAGGAAGCCGGAAACATCGGTCCAGTTTTCATAAAGATCTGCGTGAATAGCGGCGGCGACCAGAGAACCGGTAATGTCAGAACCACCTCTTGAGAAAGTAATGACCTGCCCGTTCGGCAGTGCACCGTAAAATCCCGGGATCACAGCATTTTTCATTTCTTTCAGCCGTTCGCCCAGAACCTCTGTGGTCTTTTCCATATCAAAGCTGCCATCCTCACGGAAGACGATCACTTCTGCAGCATCCACAAATTCATATCCAAGATAGTTTGCCATGATGATACTGTTAAGATATTCTCCTCTGGATGCGGCATAATCTTTTCCGGCCTTGTTTGTAAAGTTCTCACGGATCAGAGAAAACTCCTTTTCCAGAGAAAGTTTCAATTCCAGGCCCTCAATGATCTCCTGATAACGCCGTTCGATCTGCCGGAGTTCTTTGGCAAATTCCTTTCCTTCTGCTGCCAGTGCATAGCAGGCATACAACATGTCTGTCACCTTGATATCTTCACTGAAACGCTTGCCCGGTGCGGAAGGAACCACAAACCGTCTGCCTGCATCAGAACGAATGATCGCGCCAACCTTTTTGAACTGTTCGGCGCTGGCAAGAGAGCTGCCGCCGAATTTTACAACTTTTTTCATTTTCTCTCCTCCTGGTCTTGAATTTCAACAACGATCCAGAGACACCTTGATAAAGCCCGTCACTCTGATTGTTGATTATCCATCTTATCGCAAATTTCGCCATCCGTCCAGTCGTTTTTTCTATTTTCGTCTTTTTTCACGGAAAATAACTGGTCGAAGGCAGGAAAATGTGATAAGATAAAGAAATGTTGCCGTGATTAAAATACCGGCAGCATAAATAAAGCAAGAAAGAAGTGAATCCCATGATACTGGCATGTCAGAGTATTCAAAAAGCTTTCGGAACCGATGTCATCCTGAAAAACGCTTCTTTTCATATTGAAGACCGTGAAAAGGCGGCCATTGTAGGCATCAACGGGGCTGGAAAATCCACCCTTCTGAAAATCATCATGCATCAGCTGGATCCGGACAGCGGAGATGTGATCCTTGCAAAAGGAAAAACCATCGGCTATCTGGCCCAGCATGATGCTGTTTCTTCTGAAAACACCATCCATGACGAGCTACTTTCCGTAAAGGCAGAGCTTCTTGCCATGGAAAAAAGGATCCGGGAGCTGGAACTGGAAATGAAATCCCTTTCCGGCGAAGCCCTGGAAAGCGTACTGGAAACCTATAACCGGCTCAATTCTCAGTTTGAGCGTGAAAACGGTTATGCCATCCAGAGTGAACTCACCGGCGTTTTAAAAGGTCTTGGCTTTACCGAGGAGGATTTCACCAAAAAAGTATCCACGCTTTCCGGTGGTCAGAAGACCCGTGTGGCTCTGGGTAAGCTCCTGCTTTCTCATCCGGACCTGATTCTTCTGGACGAGCCGACCAACCATCTGGATATGAATTCCATTGCCTGGCTGGAAACTTATCTGCTCAATTATTCCGGTGCTGTCCTCATCGTAGCCCATGACCGTTATTTTCTGAATCGGGTAGTCACCAAGGTCATAGAGATCGATCAGGGAAATGTGACTACCTTCCTTGGAAACTATTCCGATTATTCCATGAAAAAAGCCCAGGTCCGTCAGGCACAGATCAATGCATATTTAAACCAGCAGCGTGAGATCAAACACCAGCAGGAAGTGATCGCCAAGCTGAAATCCTTCAACCGTGAAAAGTCTATCCGCCGTGCGGAAAGCCGTGAGAAAATGCTGGACAAGATTGAGGTTCTGGAAAAGCCGACAGAAGTCAATACGGAGATCCATATCCATCTGACTCCACGGGTCATCAGCGGAAATGACGTACTGAAAGTGGAAGGTCTGGAAAAAGGCTTTGACAACCATACGCTGTTTTCTGATCTGAATTTTGAGATCAAACGTGGCGAGCGTGTCGCCATCATCGGAAACAACGGTACCGGAAAAACCACGATCTTAAAGATCCTCAACGGTCTTCTGGCTCCGGATGCCGGAAGTTTCACGCTGGGAAGCAAGGTCCATATCGGATATTATGATCAGGAACATCATGTCCTTCACATGGAGAAGACTCTTTTTGAAGAGATTTCCGATACTTATCCAAACATGAACAATACAGAAATCCGCAACGTTCTGGCTGCCTTTCTTTTTACCGGTGACGATGTTTACAAACGGATTCAGGATTTAAGTGGTGGAGAACGTGGACGTGTTTCCCTTGCCAAACTCATGCTTTCAGAAGCCAATTTCATCATTCTCGATGAGCCGACCAACCATCTGGACATCACTTCCAAAGAGATTCTGGAAAATGCTCTGAATCAGTACGAGGGAACAGTCCTTTATGTTTCTCATGACCGTTATTTCATCAATCAGACAGCAACCAGAATTCTGGAACTGACTGGAAACACACTGGTAAACTATATCGGAAACTACGATTATTATCTGGAGAAAAAAGAGGAACTGACGGCTATCTACGTTCCAGGTGAGGCTGCTTCTGCCGTTTCTTCCGACAAAACAGAAACAGATTCCAAACTGGACTGGCAGCAGCAGAAAGAGCTACAGGCCAAAGAACGAAAACGGAAGAATGCCCTGAAAAAGACGGAGGATCAGATTTCCGCTCTGGAAGAGCGCGATGCCGAGATTGATGCTCTGATGGCCTCTCCGGAGGTGGCAACGGATGTTGGAAAATGCATCAAACTGAGTAAAGAAAAAGCCCGGATCAGCGAAGAGCTTGCTGCTCTTTATGAGACCTGGGAAGAACTGGCAGAGGACGAATAACAACTGTTTTGTTACTATAAAAAGTCCCCGGTACCGAATGGCTTTTCCATCCGGTACCGGGGACTTTTTTCGTCAAAACAGCGGCTCAGATTACTTTCACAGAATTGTCAAAAAGATGACAAGCTACAAAGTGCCCTACTTTGATCTCTTTCAATTTCGGTGTTTCACTCTTACATTTTTCAGTTGCAAATTTGCAGCGGCTTGCAAAGCGGCAGCCAGGTCCGCAGTTGATGGGGCTTCCCACCTCGCCCTCCAGCGGAAGGACCTTTTTGCTGCGTTCCTGCTCCGGATTCGGGATCGGGATCGCAGACAGAAGAGCCTTGGTATAGGGATGCTCCGGATTGCCGTAAAGCTCGTCACTGGAAGCCAGCTCTACGATATGTCCCATGTACATAACACCGACACGGTCGGAAATATGTTTTACCATAGAAAGATCGTGAGCGATAAAGAGATAGGTCAGACCCAGCTCTTTCTGAAGCTTGATCAGCAGATTGACAACCTGCGCCTGAATAGAAACATCCAGTGCGGAGATCGGCTCATCACAGACAATAAATTCCGGATCTACAGCCAGAGCTCTCGCAATACCGATACGCTGCCTCTGTCCGCCGGAAAACTCATGAGGGAAACGACCTGCATGCTCTTTGTTCAGGCCTACCAGAGAGAGAAGTTCATGGATTCTCTCCTGCTTATCATTGGGATGAAGACCGAAGTTTTCCAGGCCTTCGCCAATGATATCACCAACTGTCATTCGGGGATCCAGGGAGGCGTAAGGATCCTGGAAGATCATCTGGGCTCTCTTTTTAAACCACAGACCATCTTTTTTTCCCATTTTTGTCACGTCACGACCGGCGTATTCAATGACACCTTCGGTTGCCGGATAAAGACCAAGAACGGTTCTTCCGCAGGTGGTCTTACCACAGCCGGACTCTCCTACCAGACCAAGGGTCTCTCCTTTATAGATATCAAAAGAAACATCATCTACAGCCTTTAAAATATCTTTTTTATGTACTTTGAAGTATTTTTTCAGGTGCTCGACATGAACCAGCACTTCTTTCTCATTTGCCATCTTCAAACACCTCCTTGATGTCCTTGATTCCGTACACTTCTTTTGCCATTGGATGGTTCAGCCAGCAGGCAGCCTCGTGGGAACCGGAAAAACGGGTGTATTCCGGTGACTGCTCTTTACAGATCCCCATGCAGTACTGACAGCGGCTTGCAAAACTACAGCCTTTCGGCGGCGCGATCAAATCCGGCGGTGTTCCAGGAATGATGCGGAGTTCGGATTTATTCTCGTTTTTCAGGTTCGGAACCGCCTTTAAAAGAGCATCCGTATAGGGGTGTTTCGGCTCGTTGAAAATTTCATAAACCGTACCTTTTTCTACAATGCGACCTGCATACATAACGATGATGTCATCTGCCATACCGGCTACGACACCAAGGTCATGTGTAATCATGACTACAGCTGTATTATTTTCCTTCTGGATCTTTTTCAGAAGGTCAATGATCTGTGCCTGAATGGTCACATCCAGAGCTGTCGTGGGCTCGTCGGCGATCATAAGCTTCGGATTGCAGGCAAGAGCAATGGCAATGACAACACGCTGCCTCATACCACCCGAAAATTCATAAGGATACTGATTCATACGCTCTTCCGGATTTGGGATGTTTACCATTTTCAGAAGCTCCAGAGCACGTTTTTTTGCCTCATCCTTGGAAACCTTGCTGTGAAGAAGAATGCTTTCCATAATCTGTTTGCCGACTTTCATGGTCGGGTTCAGGGAGGTCATGGGATCCTGGAAGATCATAGCCGCATCTTTTCCACGATAGGCTCTCCATTCTTTCTCACTGTAATTCATAATATCCTGACCATCAAATATGATCTCACTGGTCTTTTTCACTTCTCCCGGAGGCGTGGCGATCAAGCCTAAAACTGCCTTGGAGGTTACTGTTTTTCCAGAACCGGACTCTCCTACGATCGCAAGACATTCGCCTGCTTTTGCTTCAAAGGATACTCCCCGTACCGCCTTGACTTCACCGGCATAGGTATGGAAAGAGACTTCCAGATTTTTTACTTCTAACAGATTGCTCATTTTTCACACACCTTTCTTTCTTACTGACGGAGTTTCGGGTCAAATGCATCACGCAGACCATCACCCAGGAGGTTGAATGCCAGCATGGTTACAGAAATAGCCAGTGCCGGAAAAATCAGTTCATGAGGATAGTAAGCCATCTGCTGCTGTCCAAGAGAAGCCATGGCACCCCAGCTGGTAAGCGGCGGCTGGATACCCATTCCGATAAAGCTCAGGAAAGCCTCGGAGAAAATGAAGCTCGGGATGGAGAAGGTGGTCTGTACGATAATGATACTCATGGTATTCGGGATCAGATGACGGGTGACGATCTTAAGCGTCGGCGTACCCAGTGCCTTTGCCGCCATGACATATTCACATTCCTTCAGTTCCAGCACCTGTCCTCGTACCAGACGGGCCAGACCGGTCCAGCTGGTGATACAGAGGGCCAGAAGAAGGGAGCTCATACCTTTTCCAAGGAAGACGGTCACGATAATTACCATGACCATGTAAGGAATACCGGAAAGGATCTCCAGAATACGCATCATGATATCATCCACCAGACCGCCCAGATAGCCACTGATACCGCCGTAAAGGACACCGATCAGCAGAGATACCAGCGCACCGACCACACCGATGGTCAGAGAAACACGGCCGCCGATCCAGATACGGGCAAAAATGTCTCTTCCCAGATCATCCAGACCGAAGATATGCTGCAGAGTGGGCCCCTGATTGGTAATTTCAATGTTCTGCTCATCATAGGGATGAGGATAAATATACGGTGCAAAAATACACATAAACACGATTGCGATCAGAAGAACCAGACTTGCCATCGCAACCTTGTTCTTCTTCAGTCTCCGGAATGCATCCTGCCAGTAAGAAATACTGGGGCGCACCAGATTTTCTGATGCCTGTTCGTCCACTCCTACCCGGGTGAACTGTTCTTTTGTAAGCTTTCCGCTCTGTTCTGTCATTCTGGTCTCACCCTCCTTACTTGTTGCCTTCGATGATGCTCTTTCTCACTCTGGGGTCTACGATGGCATAAAGGATGTCCATCAATACCATACAGAAAATAAAAATAAATGAGAAGAACAATGTAGTTGCCATGATCATCGGGTAATCACGTCCGTTTACACTCTCTACATAGTAACGTCCCAGACCGGGGATCGAGAAGATACGCTCGATAACGAAAGAACCGGTTACGATATTGGCTACCTGCGGAGCTACGATGGAAATGATCGGTGTGATGGCATTACGGAGTACATGACGTTTTACGATCTGGAAGTTGGAAAGGCCTTTGGATTTGGCCAGAAGAATGTAATCATTACTCAGTACATCCAGTACGGAAGAACGCATGAAACGGGAATAGGTGGCAATACCGCTGATGGATGCCGATACCGTCGGAAGGAACGTATACTGGAAGATCTGCCCGATCCCCATCCCCTTCGATGACCAGCCGACAATGGGGAAGTAAGAGCCAGCCGCATATTTCTGAAGCAAGGCTGCAAATACAAAGCTCGGCACAGACACACCGATGATAGCAATAAAGATCGTCAAAAAATCGATCCAGCGGCCACGATGCAGAGCGGCCAGAATACCAAGGATCAGCCCCAGGATCAGACCTACTGCCACAGCCTGCAGTCCTAACTGCAAGGAAGCCGGAAAACGCTCGGAAATGATCTGGTTTGCAGTAAGACCAGGCGTCTTGTAGGACTCTCCCATCTGCCCGTGCAGAAGATTTTTCAGATAGATCACATACTGCTCGCTAAGAGGCTTGTCCAGTCCCCAACGTGCTTTCAGGTTGTTTGCAACTGCTTCCGGAAGCACTTTCATGCTGTCCTGTGTCGGATCACCAGGAATGCAGTTCATCAGAAAAAAGGTAATTGTAAGAATTACCCATAAGGTTACGATCATGTAGCCAATTTTCTTTAATATGTATTTAATCATTTTGTCGTACCTCCTAAGTGAAAGCTTAGTGTGCTGTATCACTCGCTTTCTGCTGACAGAAACGGGAGTGATACCGTACACTAAGACCTTTGACTTATAAATGCCGGAACGGCGGGGAGATCCAGGAATCTCCCGCATGTTCCGGCATAACACAATGGACTGAACGGCAGTTCCACTGTCATTCTGGTTATCTGTTACTCAGCAAGGTATGCATCTCTGAACTCAACGGAAGGACCGCCTGCACCATTGATGTATACGCCCTGGAGTTTCGGGTTTACAACAACGTTGGAGTAAGAGAAAGTAACCGGGGAAATACCACATTTGTCAACCGTCAGGATCTTCTCAGCTTTTGCAAAGTTCTCACCGCGGACTTTCATGTCGGACTCGGTCTTGCATGCATTTACCAGCTCATCATACTCGGAATCGGAGAAGAATGCCGGGTTGTTTCCATCGCCAGTGGTGTAGCACTGCATAAAGGTCATCGGATCGTTATAATCTGCGCCCCAACCGGTCTGGCAGATCTGGTACTGTCCTTTGGAAACCTGGTTGTTGAAGGAAGAGTTATCGGAAGCAGTCTCAATGTTTACAACAACGCCGAGTTTTGTCTGCCACTGGTTCTGATAGTACTCAGCTGCAACCTTGGTCTCGTTGTCAGAGTTTCTCTGAAGGAAGGTAACCTCAAGAGTCTCACCTGATTTGCCGATTTCCTCCAGTCCTTTGTTCAGAAGCTCTACCGGATCCTGCTCCAGAAGCTCTTTCATGGGCTCTTCATAGAGATCACGGAACAGATCGTCACCGATAGCGGTTCCGTAAGGAATCTCACCGTAAGCAGCCTGTTCTTTTTTCAGAACGTTCTTGACATAAGACTCGCGGTCAAAGGCGATTGCAAAGGCTTTACGAATGTTTTCATTTGAGAATACGCCATCCGGATCCTCGTTGTTGAAGCAGATGTAGCTGTTTCTCGGCTGCGGGCCGGAAATAAGAGTAACCTCACCGGAATCGATCTTGGACTGCAGCTGGTCAACGTACTCTGTGCGGACATTTCTCAGAAGATCAATCTGTCCCTGATCAAAAAGCTGCTGTCTGGTGTTCTCATCCTGAGCCAGAATCATATCGATCTCGTCCAGTTTGATGTTCTCAGCATCCCAGTAGTTCGGGTTCTTTTTCAGAACAACCTTGGAACCACGGGTCCACTCGGAAATGTAATACGGACCACTCTGTGCCAGATCTTCTACGATCGCACCATAGGAAGAGTTGTTCTCGCCCTCGGTTTTTGACTCGGGAACCGGAGTGATGTTTGCAAAAGTCAGAAGCTGTGCAAAGTACGGGATCGGCTCGGTCAGAGTGATCTCCAGAGTCTTGTCATCAACAGCCTTGGCTCCGACATCCTCTTTTGCTCCGGAACCGGTATTGAAAGCTTCTCCGCCTGCGATGCAGTAGAAGATACCGGCGTTGTGGCAGTTAACCTCCGGGTCAAATACACGACGGATGGAGTTTACATAGTCAGCTGCTACGACCGGTGTTCCATCGGAATACTTGTTGTCACGCAGATGGAAGGTCCAGGTCAGACCATCCTCAGAGGTCTCGTAGCTCTCTGCGCCTGCATTGGTCAGTTTTCCATCGATCAGACGAACCAGGCTCTCCTGACACTCCAGAACGATGGAGTTCTTCTGGTCGTCGTCTGCACGTCCGGGATCCATGGTATCCGGATCGGAGAACATAACGGTGCTTACAACGGCCTCACCGTCTGCAGATACAGCAATTCCGGTTCCTGCTACAACAGTCATGGTCATGGCTGTTGCAAGTAATGCTGACAGAAGTTTTCTTTTCATAGTGTTGTCCTCTCTTTCATAAAGAAATTTTTGAATGTCGTGTCAGAGGATATCCTGTCCGGCTCCGGCATCCTTTTTATTTTTACCATGCTTTGCATGGAAAAATATCAATGATCTTTTCTTTTTATATAAAAAACTCTCGACTGGTAGTCTCCCTGCGGAACACCGCTGCCCTTCACTCCGCAGCCCTCATCAGAGGTCACAAGACCTGCCTGCATGAGTTCGTCTCCGAAGAAGCTTCCTGCAAAATCAGATACCAAATATTCCATTTCCGGATCCAGGCCGGCAAGACGGAGCCGCTGATAAGGTGCATTGGCCGGCTGTCTCTGGCGGTAATAACCCGCCATTGCTTCCGTCCGGTCTTCAGAAACTACGATCCATGCTGCTTCATCTCCTTCAAGAGGACTCAGCAGCCGGTAAAAGGTCCCTTTCATCAGGAGCTCCCGGTGTTCTTTTACAAAACAGATCTGCTGACGGACCTCTTCTCTTTCTTCATCTGTCAGAGTATTCAGGTCCAGCTCATAGCCAAACACACCAAAGAGTGCTGTCTCCCCTCTTGTCTTCAGAGATGTATTTCTGTATGTCTGCTGATTGGGTGCGGCAGATACATGACAGCCCATGGAACTGAGCGGATAAACCATAGAGGTTCCATACTGGATCCTCAGACGCTCCACCGCATCGGTATTATCTGAGGTCCAGGTCTGCGGTGCATAATAAAGCATTCCCGGATCAAAACGGGCTCCGCCGCTGGCACAGGACTCAAAAAGAATATCCGGGAACTCGGTGATCAGCCGCTCATAGAGTGCATAAATACCAAGCATATGGCGATGAAATACTTCACCCTGGAATGCCGCAGCTCTTCCTTTGGAAAAGACCTCAGACATGCTCCGGTTCATATCCCATTTGATATAGGAAACAGGAGCTTCCCGGAGAATCTTTGCGATCATATCTCCAATGCCCTGTACAACCTCCGGTTTGCTGTAATCCAGAACAAACTGGTTTCTGCCGTGGCACTGAGGTCTTCCCGGCTCTCCCAGGAGCCAGTCCGGATGTTCCCGATAAAGACGGCTCTCATGATTGACCATTTCCGGCTCGATCCAGAGGCCGAACTTCATGCCAAGGGCCTCCACCTTTTTTGCCACTCCGGTAATACCATCCGGCAGCTTGGAAAGATCCGGATACCAGTCTCCAAGAGAACTAGTGGCATCATCCCTCTTGCCGAACCAGCCGTCATCCAGAACCATAAGCTCTACGCCAAGGTCTGCCGCAGTTCTTGCAATATTCAGAATCTTCTCCTCTGTAAAATTCATAAAGGTGGCTTCCCAGTTATTGATCAGCACCGGCCTTACCCGATCTCGCCAGCTGCCCCGGCAGAGTCTGGTACGATACAGCTTATGGAAGGTCTGGCTCATGCCATTCAGTCCCTCGGAGGAATAAACCATCACAGCCTCCGGTGTCTGGAAACTCTCACCCGGCTTCAAAGTCCAGGAAAAGCCTTCCGGATGGATCCCCAGCAGCACTCTCGTGACTCCATAAGTGTCTACATTGACTTTACCAAGAAAATTGCCACTGTATACCAGGCTGAATCCGAAGACTTCACCCTGTTTTTCATCCGCGTGAGGACGCTTCAGTGCCAGAAACGGATTGAACTGATGACTGCTGTGTCCTCTCATACTGTAAACTTCCTGCGCACCCTCTCTCAGATGCTCGGTACGGACATATCGTTCTCTCGCCCAGGAACCTGTAAGCGTAATCATGTCATAATCCCAGTCCGGCAGATCCAGAGAGAAACTCATAGCACGGTCCAGGACCACGGTTTCTTTTCCTGTCTGACAGAAACGGGCATTCCGACAGATCACCGGAAATGTCTCATAGATCGTATAGGTAAGGATCAATTCTGTTCCCAGGATATCATCCTTTAAGGTGATTTCAAGTGTTTCTGCTTCGTGATCAGACTCTACATAAGTAGCCGGAAGTCCTTCCAGTTTTGGTTTGCCCGGATAGATCCGATGACTCTGATAAACAAAGCTGGAAAGACGGCTGCCGTTCTCCCGGATCAATCCATACGCCGGATAACGCATATCACCGGTTCCATAGGACGGGTACTCCTGACGCAAAGCCTCCAGCGAAAATGTCGTATCCCCTTCATAAATGCAGGGAGCCATGTCACGGAAGCCCAGTTCCGCCAGATGTGAAAAATCCTCCCGGTCTCTCAGTCTGGCGCCCGTATAGAGCTGCCCCAACTGCCCATTCCGCAGAACCTGGAAAATGTAGCTGATCTTGTCATTATAGAGATGAAATTCTCTGGTTTTTTCGTGAAAAACAATACTCATGGGACTTTTCCCCTTTTCTGCTTTCGTAAAATGAAATGTTCAGAGTAAAGCGGACATTCGAAATATCGTTTGCCCTGACATCCTGTTTATCTGTCACAAATATACCACATAATATATCAATTTGTCAATACTATATACGCATATTCCATAAAACAATATTAGATATATCTTTTATTCTGTGCATTTCCGTCAATTAAAAGCACAGCAGACACAATATCTTTGTGTCTGCTGTATGATATGTTTTTCGGTATTACGGAGATGGTATGATCTGAAATCAACGATTAGATATATCTTTTTTACGCAAGACGCTCTTCCAGATTTGTACGGACAGCTTTGATGAATTCTTCGCTGTTTAATACCGTCGGATCTTCCAATGTGGTAATCAATGCCAGATCCTTTGTCATTTTTCCGCTTTCGATGGTGGCAAGAGTTGCCTGCTCCAGTTTATCCGCAAAGCCGACCAGTTCCGGGATCTGATCCAGTTCGCCACGTTTTCTCAGAGCTCCGCTCCAGGCAAAGATCGTAGCAACAGAATTGGTGGAAGTCTCCTCGCCCTTCAGATATTTGTAATAATGACGCTGCACCGTTCCATGAGCTGCCTCATACTCAAATTTACCGTCAGGTGTTACCAGAACGGAGGTCATCATAGCCAGAGAACCAAAGGCAGAGGATACCATATCACTCATGACATCACCGTCATAGTTCTTACAAGCCCAGATAAAGCCGCCTTCTGCTTTCATGATCCGGGCAACCGCATCATCGATCAGAGTATAGAAATAGGTGATCCCTGCTTTTTCAAAAGCTTCTTTATAATCTCTGTCGTAGATCTCCTGGAAAATATCTTTAAAGGTATGATCGTATTTTTTAGAGATCGTATCTTTCGTAGCAAACCAGACGTCCTGCTTCGTATCCAGCGCATACTGGAAACAGCTCTTTGCAAAGCTTTCAATGGAAGCATTCAGATTGTGCATGCCCTGAAGAACGCCGGGAGCTTTGAATTCATGGATCAGCTCTCTGGTCTGCGTCCCGTCCTCGGCGGTAAATACCAGCTCTGCTTTTCCTGGCCCCGGAACGATCATCTCGGATGCCTTGTAAACATCACCATAGGCATGACGTGCCAGAGTAATGGGTTTCTTCCAGTTCTTCACACAGGGTTCAATGCCTTTTACAACGATCGGAGTACGGAATACGGTACCGTCCATGATCGAACGGATGGTGCCATTCGGACTCTTCCACATCTCCTTCAGGTCGTATTCCTTCACACGGGCTGCATTAGGGGTAATGGTGGCGCATTTGACAGCCACACCATATTTGATCGCTGCCTTTGCAGAATCCATCGTCACCTGATCATTTGTCTCATCTCTGTGTTTCAGTCCAAGATCATAATACTCGGTTTTCAGATCGATAAAAGGAAGAAGAAGTTCTTCTTTGATCATTTTCCAGAGAATCCTTGTCATCTCATCTCCGTCCATCTCAACCAACGGGGTATGCATTTTTATTTTTTCCATTTTGTCTCATCCTCCATGATCGTTTCTATCTGGCAGTTCCTGATATTACTGATGGTATTCATAACATGGCGGGTAGCCAGTTCGTCTGCCAGATCCGGATTTTTCTCCCGGATAGCCAGCATGATATTTTCATGTTCCTGCGTGGATTTTTCCGCCCGACGACCGCTTTCCAGAGAAGACTTCCGTACTCTCTGGACATACTGGTGCAGGTTCTTCAGTTCATGCTCCAGCAGCTTGCTCTGACAGCCTTCAAACAGGATCTCATGAAAACGGCTGTCCAGCCCTACCAACTGATCAAAGTTACCTTTTTTTTCATGAAACTTGGAAAGAAGGATCACTTCTTCCATCTCATCCAGCTGTTCCCCTGTCATCCATTTACAGGCCATCCGGGCACAAAGCCCTTCCAGACGGGAACGCATCTGGTAGATCACTTCCACATCCTGAGCCGTAATGCCGTTGACGTAAGCCCCTTTATTGGGTACGATCGTCACCAGTCCCTCCAGCTCCAGCTGCCGAAGCGCTTCCCGCACCGGCGTCCGGGATACTCCCAGTTCTTTTCCGAGAGTACTCTCCCGGAGTTCCTCCTGATATTTGTAGCACCCGCTCAATATATTTTCACGTATGGTATGAAATACTTTTCCTCTGAGGGAAAATTGATCTGTCGCCTCCACAGATATATCCTCCTTAAAGTTCCGAATCGGGAACGGTTTTCCGGGCCGTCGAAGTCTCTTTTCTTCCAGGAAGCGGAATATTCAGCTTCTTGCAGGAATCACTGATAACGGTCACAAGCTCCTGATTGGTCAGGATCGTCACACGACCGCTTTCATATTCCCGGTCTACCCATTCTTTGACCATTTTTACCAATGGGGTATCTTTGCTGATCTTATCCTCTTCCGGCAGATGATAGTAAGTATTGATCCAGTGTGCAATTCCCGCAAGACCGGAGGTGTTGGATACTGCCACCAGTACCGGACGGTTCAGAAACTTGTCTGTATCAAAGATATTGTAGATTTCCTCATTTTTCAGAAGACCGTCTGCATGGATACCCGCTCTGGTCACATTGAAGTTTTCGCCGACAAAAGGCGTTCTTGACGGTACGCGGTAACCGATCTCTTTTTCATAATATTCTGCCAGTTCCGTGATGACTCTGGTATCCATTCCATCCAGGGTTCCCCGAAGCTGGGCATACTCAAAGACCATCGCTTCCAGAGGTGTGTTTCCTGTCCGCTCACCGATACCGAACAGAGAACAGTTGACTCCGCTGGCACCGTAAAGCCAGGCCGTGGTGGAGTTTGTCACCGCTTTATAGAAATCGTTATGGCCATGCCATTCGATCAGTTCGCTCGGAACTCCCGCATGGGTCATGATACCATAGATGATGCCGGGAACCGAACGAGGGATCACCGCTCCGGGATAGTTGACTCCGTATCCCATGGTATCGCAGCAGCGGACCTTGATCGGGATCTGATAAAATTCCATTAGACGCATCAGCTCCAGACAGAAGGGGATCACATAACCATAGATATCCGCTCTGGTGATGTCCTCCAGATGGCACCGGGGGCTCACACCGATCTCCAGACAGTCACGGATGATATTCAGATAATGTTCCATCGCTTCTCTTCTGGTCATCTTCATCTTATAGAAAATGTGGTAATCAGAACAGCTGACCAGGATTCCGGTCTCTTTCATGCCGATATCCTTTACCAGTTCGAAATCTTTCTTATTTGCACGGATCCAGCTGGTAACTTCCGGGAACTTATAGCCTCTCTCCATACATTTGATGACAGCATCTCTGTCTTTTTTGCTGTAGAGGAAAAATTCAGACTGGCGTACCTTTCCTTTCGGACCGCCCAGCTTGTGAAGATAATCGAAGATCGTCACGATCTGTTCCGTACTGTAAGGCGCCCGGGACTGCTGTCCATCACGGAAGGTCGTATCCGTGATCCAGATGTCCTCCGGCATGTGATGCGGAACGACTCGGTCATTGAATGCGATCTTCGGAACCTCACTATAGGGGAACAGGTTCCGGAAAACATTTGGAGTTTTCACATCTACAAGGGGGTACATGTGCTCTTCCAGTTCCAGAAGATTTGTCTTGTTGTTCATTGTCACACGACGGTTTTCCATCTTTCTATCACTCCTATGCATCTGTTGTTTTTTCTTTTTGCATCATTGTATACAATTATACATGTGTTGTCAAGCACATTTCAAAATATCTTGTGAAAAATATATCAAGATGCGGGATCCTGACGCATAGCACACAACCAATTTCCCGCATATACTGATAAAAAGATGTCGGGATAAGAAGGATGGATTCCTATGGATCGGGTGAGAAAACTGACCGGAGCGGAACCGCTCCTCGCCAAAGGCTTTACCGGAAAGGGCATCACTGCCGCCATACTGGACAGCGGTATTTATCCTCACCCGGATCTGAAAGAACGCATTGTGGATTTCCGTGATTTTTTAAACGGACGGACCGGCTGTTACGATGATTACGGTCATGGTACCCATGTGGCCGGAATTCTGGCCGGGAATGGAAAGCTCTCACGGGGCCGTTACCGCGGCATCGCTCCTGAATGCCGCCTGCTTCCGGTGAAAGTCCTGGATCGCCGTGGAAACGGAAGCCGTCAGGATGTTCTCCGGGGCATCGAATTTGTGATCTCTACCAGAGAGCGATATCACACCCGGATCCTCAACATCTCTGTAGGCACTCTGGCAGAAGGAAAAGATGACGAAGAGCTCATCCAGGCTGTGGAGGATGCCTGGGATGCCGGTCTTATCGTTGTGGCTGCCGCAGGGAATATGGGTCCACGTAAAGAAAGCATCACCTCTCCCGGCAGCAGCCGGAAGATCATCACAGTCGGAGCCTCCGATGACGAACAAATAGAAGCTTTTCCCAGAAAGGGACGGATCCTTACCGGTTATTCCGGGCGAGGGCCTACCTGCGCCTGCATCGTAAAACCGGAACTTACGGCTCCGGGCACAGGGATCGTTTCCTGCAGTTCCCGCTACGCTTTCACCCGCCAGGGATACACAGTAAAAAGCGGCACCTCCATGTCCACACCTGTGGTCTCTGGAGCTGCCGCTCTGCTTCTCTCTCTTCATCCGGAGCTTTCCAATCTGGATGTAAAAATGCGTATGCATGAAAGTACGGTTGACCTGAAGCTGCCCGGAAGCCGTCAGGGCTGGGGCTTTCTTCGGATCGACCGGTTATTGCGCTGATCTTATTTTTTCTTTCTGTAAATATGGATCTCCGGGATTGCCACATTCTCGTAAGTGATGTTTTCCTCCCGTTCCGGCTCCGGTTCTTCTTCATTCGTTTCTCCGATGTGAACCTCCGGAATGGCGAGATTCTCACTCTCTACTTTGTAAGAAGTTTTTTCTTTCTCTTTTTTCTTTCTTCCAAACAACATAAATCCTCCCTCAAATGTCCGCTCCCCCGGACATTTTTTATGTAACTGCAACGGATGCCTGCGAATTGTTTCAGGACGTTCAAAACAACAGGCCACAGTTCTACGTGCTGCTTCGTTCTGAACTGTTACAAAAAGTTGATAAAAACGGTGATCACCAGGCTGTTGATGAAATCCGCAAAAAGACTGCCCACCAGCGGCACCAGAAGATAAGCCTTGACGGATGGCGCATATTTTTCACAGAGCACCTGCATGTTTGCCATGGCATTGGGAGTGGCTCCCATTCCGAATCCGCAGACTCCGGCGCAAAGAACGGCCGCGTCGTAGTCTTTTCCCATAACGCGGAACACAATGAAATTCGTATAAACAAAGAGCAGTATCGTCTGACCGGCCAGAAGAACCAGCAGAGGCAGGGCAAGCGCCGCCAGCTGCCAGAGTTTCAGGGTGATCATAGCGATACCCAGGAACAGAGACAAGCTAATGCCTCCAATATCATTGATCTCGCCCATGTAGATCGTGAATTTTCCGCAATATTCTCCAATGTTCCGGATAAAGGCTGCCACGATCATGGCACCGATGTAAATAGGAAATGTCATTCCCGTAAGAGGAAGAAGCTTTGACACGATAGTACCAATACCCATAGCAATGATGAGCTGAAACACCGCCGAAGGATACATGCTGACATGGCGTTCATGCTTTTTCTCCTCCTCTACCAGAAGGCTGTCATCCTCAGAAACCACTGTGTCCAGCAGATTCTTTTTCTTGATCAGGTGTTTTCCAAGAGGACCTCCCATCATGCTGCCGGCAATCAGTCCAAAGGTTGCCCCTGCAGTACAGAGAGTTGTAGCTCCGGAAATTCCAAAATCCTCCAGGATCGGTCCGAAGGCACCGGCTGTCCCGTGGCCTCCCACCATGGGGATCGAACCGGTGCAGAGACCTACCAGAGGGCTGATCTGAAGAAGCTTCGCCAGGCCTACCGCCAGAAAATTCTGGCATAAGATCAGACCGATAACAAGACCGAGAAATACGATCAGGGCTTTTCCTCCGCTTTTTAAGACTTTCAGGTTTGCCTGGAAGCCCACGGAGGTGAAGAAAAATACCATGCACACATCCTTTAAGATATCATCAAAGGAAAATTCTGCGATACCGGTTACATAGCAGATACAGGTAAACACTGCGAAAATGACACCTCCGATAACCGGAGCGGGAATACAGAATTTTTCCAGAATACTGCACTTACGTTTCAAATATTTTCCAAGCATCAGAACCAGCACTGCAGCTGCAATGGTCTGATACATATCCAGCTGAATCTTCATTTGCTTCCTTTCTCTGTCTCGTCTTCCAGATCCACGCTGCAGTCCTCATAATATGCAGCTGCTCCCTTATGGAATGGGATTGTGATCCCTTCCACGGCAGTCGTTTCATCCAGGGAAATATCCACCGGCAAAGCGTACTGGATTTTCTCTTTGCTGTCAAAAAGTATTTTTGTAATCTCTTTTACCTGTGCGGAAGAAAGCTTGTCACCTGCCAGCAGCACAGCCTTGACTCCCAGCGTTCTGGCCTCTTCTTCCTGACCTTCATAAGTTCCGGCAGGAATGAGATACTCGGAATAAAAATCATAGGAACGGGTCAGTTTGCTCCGTGTCTTTTCATCCAGGCTGATGAGACGGATACCGCACTGCTTTGCCAGTTCACCGATGACCGTGGTTTCCACACCTGCTGTGCAGAAGAATGCATCGATCGTGCCGTCCTTCAGCTGCTCAGCTGCATCTGTATAGTTAAGATTCACTTTCGTCACCATGTTGTCTGTAAAACCGCTGGCTGAGAGAATCTTCTCGGCGTTCTGTTCCGTGCCGGATTCTTTTTCTCCGACACTCACCGTTTTTCCAAGAAGATCATCCATATTTATAATAGAAGAATCATCTCTCACTATGATCTGACAGGCCTCTGTGTAGAGAGCTGCCACTGCGCCATAGCCCTGGCAAGTCTTTCCGCCAGCAAAGCTCCCCTCACCGTTCCAGGCGTCCTGAAGAAGATCTGCCTGGACAACCGCCAGCTGGATATAGCCCTCTGACAGCAGCCTTAAATTCGCCGCAGATCCCGCCGTCGTTTTTACTTCTGTCTGGAAATCATCCGTTTCCGTATTCAGGATATTGGCAAAGGTGTCCGCAAAAGCATGATACACACCCCCAATGCCAGCCGTTCCGAAACGCAGCTTTTTTGTTCCTCCACTGCAGCCCGTGAGCAGAAGGAGGAGGAAACACAAAAAAATCCATTTTTTCTTCAATGGAACACATCCTTTCATTTTTCAGGCTTTCTCTTTCTCAAAAAAATCCTTCAACAGTTTCACTACCGTACCGGAAAGAAGGAAAAGTGCGATAAGGTTCGGAATCGCCATCAGACCGTTGAAGGTATCTGCGATATCCCACAGAAGTCCCAGATCCACGGTCGCACCCAGGATCGCTACAAAAGAATAAACCACAAAGAAAGGACGGACGACTTTTTCACTGGAACAAAGATACTCAATGCAGCGGGCACCGTAGAGTCCCCAGCCAATGATCGTGGAAAATGCAAAACAGCATAGAGCCACTGCCGTAAAAATGGAAAACCAGCCGCCATAGGTCGCTGTAAATCCAGAAATCGTCAGTTCCGCCCCGGCCGGCTTGCCATATCCAATGGAAACACCGCTGCAAAGGATCACAAGAGCCGTCAGCGTACAGATGACAAAGGTATCCGCAAAAACCTCAAAAATACCGAACATTCCCTGTTTTACCGGTTTCTTTGTATCTGCACAGGCATGGGCGATCGAACCGGTACCGAGTCCCGCTTCATTGGAAAAGATTCCACGGGACACACCCTTTTTAAGGCTCACAAACATGCTTCCGACAAGACCGCCGGTGAATGCTTTCGGAGAGAAAGCTCCTCCGATAATAGAAGCAAAGACTGCCGGAAGGTGCGGAATATTCAGCACAACAACTCCCAGTGCCATAACCACATAGAAAAGCGCCATAAAGGGCACCAGTTTTTCTGTCACGCTTCCGATCCTTTTGATGCCGCCGAGAAGGACCATTGCCACCAGCATGGCAATAAAAATACCAATGACCAGATTCAGCATGGACATTGCCGTATCTCCGATCAGGCCATACTGAACAAGAGCCGTATCAATGGCTGTCGTAATGGTATTGACCTGCGTGGCATTTCCGGTTCCGAATACGGTCAGCACACCAAACAGGGAATAGAAAAAAGCCAGCCACTGCCAGTTTTTTCCAAGACCGTTTTTGATGTAATACATAGGACCGCCTACCAGATCGCCTTCCTTGTTTCGCTCACGGAAATGAACGGCCAGCGTCACCTCGGCAAATTTGGTACACATACCAAAAGCAGCGGAACACCACATCCAGAAGATAGCGCCCGGACCTCCGATCGCAATGGCACCCGCTACTCCTGCAATATTTCCTGTTCCTACCGTTGCCGCCAGGGCCGTGCAGACCGCCTGAAACGGAGTCATAGAACCGTCTGAAGCATCTTTTTTCCGAAACATCCGTCCGATGGTGGTACGGATCGCATAGGGAAATTTCCGGATCTGCAGGAAACCGGTGCGGATACTCAGGTACATTCCAACACCGAGAATACAGATCATCGCAGGAACGCCCCAGATAAAATTGTTGACCGCCTGATTCACGGCCGTTATGATTTCAACCATACTTTTTGTTTCTCCCTTTTCTTTTGTTTTCCGAATCTTCCACATACAGTTGTAAACAGTTGCCGCGTCAGATTCTTAAAGTAACATGTTACCACAAACAGAAAAGGATGGCAAGCAGATCAGAAAATCTTCCATTAATTCCTATGATTGGAATGATTATACATTCTTTCGATCAGCTTTCCGTAACAGGCTGCAAGGACCTGTTGAAACAATGTCCCGATCATAACCGGAAACATGACTTCACCCGGAAAATAAGCAGCTGCAAGAACAGCCCCGGCACTGATGTTACGCATACCGGAGCCATAGAGCATAGACACTGCCATCTCCCGGTCTCCGCCGAACAAACGGGATAAAAACCAGCCGATGGCATAACCGGAGGCCGCCGGTACAAGGATGGCTGCTGCCACAAGAACCCTCTGTGGTGTCATATTCCGCACATAGGGAGCTACTTTGGAGGAATTAGAGGCTACCACAAAAATCAGGCACATTTTTGAAAAGGGAGCCAGCTTTGAGGGCCATTCTTTCCGCACTTTTCCATGTGTCAGCTCGTTGAGGCTCATGGCTGCCAGTGCAGGAATGGCAATCATAAAAAGAAGTTCCCGCATCATACCGGCTGCATCCATGGACACCCGGGAACCTACCAGAATCTGCAGCGTAGCCGGGATCAGGAAAGGTGACAGAAGCGTATCTACGATCACCAGTGACAGGGACAGCGGGGTGTTTCCGCTATAGATCGTCACCCACATAAGACTGACCACCGCCGTCGGGACGGAAAATTCCAACACCATCCCTGTAATCAGACGGTCATTTCCAGGAAAAAGCAGATGCCCAAGACCGCAGGCCAGAACAGGGAGCAGCACATGAAGCACTCCAAGACAGGCCAGCAGGGGAATGGGATGCTTCAGCACCCGGGCCATATCATGAAAGTCCGATTTCAGAGCTCCTGTGAAGGTCATAAACGCAAAGACCAGAGAAACATAAGGCAGACCATGCTTCGCGATATCCGGAAAAAGCACACCGAAAAGAAGGCAGGCCGGTGTGACCAGGGCCATCCATTTTTCTATAAAGCGGTTAAATTTATCAAGCATATCTTTCCTCCCATTCACAGGCATCTGTTTTGCTCAAAAACGCCGATAAACATTTTCGTTAATACTCTTTGGAAATCTCTTCCGTTATTCCGTACAGTTCTCTGAATTCTGCCAGATCCGCTGTGGAACGGATCAGCATGATCTCCTCGATCTTCCCGGTCTGAAGATCCTTGAAGCCCGCCACCTGCTCGCCGGTACAGATGCTGGTTTTAAGGACGGGTTTCTGGTGGTTTGGGTCGTAGGTTTTTAAATGATGGTTCTTTTTAAAAAATTTCATGATTTTTTTCCTCCCTCATATCACATCTTTTCCCCTTCTTAGGGTCGCCTGCCAGGTGACATCGGTGTACGAAAAACAGCAGCACCCAAACCGGTGCTGCTGCTTCTTTTACATCGAAAGAGCAGATGCGGAATTTCTGCCCTTAAGAAGGAGGTATTGTTCGTGTATATTAATATGCTCGAGATGCATACAATCATAATCATAAATAAAAACTGCCTGCCTACCCATGGCTGACATCTCTGAGACACCTGCGGATAGTGTCCGATTGGATGTTTGACTTTACTCGGAAGCCCATCTCAAATACCAAGCAGGTTTCCTGACTTACAGATCGTTACACCAACTCCCCTTCTCACATTTAATATGGGTAATGCAATGGGATCATTGAGCGGTATTCCCTGTTTACAGTGACCGGATCGTCCAGGATTCTCACCTGGTTCCCTCTTCAGACAGTAACTGCGGAATTGTACTGCCTGCACTTGATACTGCAATATTAAATTACACAAACAATATTATAAACTTAAAAAGGAAGATTGTCAACCACTATTATTCTAATAAAATCGATTCTATTTTGTAATTTTTACTTTTGTAGAAAGTCCTTTGCTGCGAAGCAGCTTTTTGCAGGTGTTAATTTTGTTCTTCGGCACTTTCACCACCAGCTTTTTGTAATTGTTTTTTCCCATATTGGTGAATGCCTTGCTTCCAATTTTTTTGGAGGTCAGTTTCTGCGTCTGGATCGTAAAGGAAACCATTTTTACATCGTTACAGAAAGCTTTACTTCCGATTTTTTCTACTCTTGCCGGAATCGTCATTTTCCGAAGGGAAACACAATTTGCAAAGGACAGGTTTCCGATCGTTTTGACATTTTTGCCAAGAACAACCGTTGTCAGTTTCCGGCAGCCGTAGAAGGCTTTCGAACCGATGGTCGTTACACGGCTTCCCGTTTTAACTGTGGTCAATGAAGCGCAGTTCTGGAAAGCTCCTGCCCCGATCGTGGTTATATAACCGGAAATGGTCACTTTTTTCAGCTTCTTATTATTTTTAAAGGCACCGGCAGCGATGGAGGTCACCCGATAAGTTTTTCCGTTGAACTTCACTGTGGACGGGATCGTAACCGTGGAAGCATTTTTATTTTTCAGCTGCTTCAGTTCTACCGTACTTGCAGTCTTTACTTTATAGACATTCTTTGTTTTGCCGTCTGTCTTCACAGTCCCCGGCTTTAAAGCTGTATTGGAAGCCGATGGCTTCTGATCGGATGGCTTCTGATCCTGGCTGGCGGAAGCGGCCGCTTTGATCTCAAAAGTCAGACGGATGCTTCCGTAATAAGACTCGTTTCCGCTGATCGTCAGCTCTGCCGTTCCCACCTTCTTGTTATCGGAATAAGAAAGGCTGTAGTCTTCTCCCGCTTTCAGCGTCTGACTGCCAAATTTTACGGTTACAGCCGGTGTAATGGCTTTTCCGGTGTAAGTATAGCTTGCATTGAGGCCGCTTACCTTGGCATTGGAAAGATCGATCTTATAGCGGAGTGCATTTTTCTTCGCGTACTGGACCGCATAGGAATTGTATGGTGCATAGATCGTTCCTGCCATCACATGGCTATAATTGCCAATCCAAAAATATCCTGTCCAGGTGATGTCCTCACCGATCTTTGTCACACTGGCCGGAATGGTCAGTTTTTCCAGATCATCGCAGCCGTAGAACGCCTCTTTCCCAATGCTTTTAAGCCCCGGTTCGATCTCGATCTCTTCCAGATTGGTAAAATACGGAAATGCTCTTTCCGGTATTTCCGTGACACCAGAGCAAATGACCACTTTTTTTACTTTATTCTGGATCGCATGCCAGGGACCCTGCTGCGTATAGGAATATCCGCCACCCGAAGAAGCAACCGGAAAGCGGTAGCGATCCTCCGGATCCAGGAAGAGTGCACCGTTTCCATAAACAGTCAGTACGCCATTTTGAAGTTTCCAGCCGACCCCTTCTCCTGCCACATGGTACATTTTCTTAGTTGTATTTCCGGTATTGCTGTCAATGGAATAAAAATCCACCATATTTTTATTGGAGGCATAATAAACGACTTTTTCGCCTTTTACAACCGGCTGACAGCCGCTGATCGGGGCTCCTGTGGTATATTCCTGGCTGATCCGGTTTCCTTTTCCATCAATGAAAACATAATGGAGTGTACTGCCGGCCAGAGTATCCTCTTCCGTTCCGCTTCCTTCTGTCTCACCGTTGTATTCTTCCCAGGAAACCATAAAGCGATTGTCATTCACCTTCGTGATCTTGACTCCCATAAAGGCTTTTCCGGGTTCTGTATAACTGGTCAGAGAAATTACTTTTGTCGCTTCCTGTGTGAAATCATCCAACGGAGTCACGGTAAGATAAATATTCATGGGAAGATGATTTTCTCTTGCCGTGTCATACTTTGTCTGATCAATGGAGGTTCCCAAACCAAGAACAGATGTATCCGAAACTTCCAGTGCATCTACGCTTGCATAACAGGCAACTGCCCAGGAAGAGGTACGGTTTCCTCCGTACTGATACACCGAGATCCGTTTCCACTGCTTTGCTGCCGTATCATACCTGGAAAGCGTCGTGCAGCGGGAACCTTCACTCTGCTCCAGAAGATAAAGCTGATTATCTCTCACTTTCACATACTGGGCAAAAGAATGCCAGAGATCATAATCAATGATTTCACCCGTCATGGTACGCTGATCCACAGCAATCACCAGAAGCCCTTGATGCCCCATTTTCGGTGTAAGGCTTTCATCCACATATCCTTCGTGTCCTGTGGCGATATAGAGAATTCCATTGTTCTCTGTCAACTCCACACAGCCGGCATGAAAGGGATAGCGTACCTGTCCGAACTCATTACCGGCAATACCGGTAATATGCGCAGTTCCCGTCTTTTGCCAGTTCCTGTCATAGCGAATGACACGGATGACTTCTTTTGCATCATCTTCTTCCTCGTTATTCTGCCCTTCAACGAGATAATAGCCATCAGATCCATGATAAAAACCACCCCAGAGTTCCAGTTCCATGGGAATGCTCTTCTTACTTTTGATATTAAAATCATTATCATAATATTCAATATAGACTACATTTTCCCTGTAAAAAACTCTCATATAGCCGTCGTCCAGGCTAACCAGATCCGAATATCTCTTTGGATAAACTCCACGGTTATCCCAGGCTGTGGGCAGAAGGGTGTCATCTGCTTTCACATTTCCCGCCGGAAAAAACAGGATGCAGAACAGCAGGACCATAAGGATAAAGATATTTTTTTCTCTCTTCATAACTCTCCTCACTGTCAAAAAGGGATGCGCCATCAGGCACACCCCTTCTAAAAATCATTTATGCAAGTGTTCTTGCAGCTGCCTCTACGACATGGCCTACCAGTACAGAGGTAGTAACGCTTCCAACACCGCCCGGAACCGGAGTGATGGCATCAACGATCGGCTCAACTTCATCAAAAGCAACGTCTCCACAGAGTTTGCCTTCTGCATTTACATTGATTCCTACATCGATGATCGTCTGACCCGGAGCCACATAAGAAGCATCTACAACACCGGCGCGGCCTGCAGCCACGATCACGATATCAGCCTCTTTTACTACGGACGGCATATCAACGGTTCTCGTATGGCATACGGTAACGGTTGCGTTTTTCTTGATCAGCATCATGGCAGCCGGCTTACCAACTACCAGGCTTCTTCCGACAACAACTGCTTTCTTTCCGGTACAGTCGATTCCGTAGTAATCCAGAATCTCCATGCAGGCCTGCGGTGTGCAGGGCGGGAAACCTACGTTCTTGCCGGTGAATACGCCGGACATGGAACCATCGGTCATGCAGTCTACATCTTTTGCCGGATCCAGAGCATTCTCGATCACAGACTGATTCAGATGTTTCGGAAGCGGACGGAACAGAAGAACGCCATGGATCTGCGGATCTTTGTTCACTTTGTCGATCACAGAAAGGAGCTCTTCCTGAGAAACGTCAGCCGGAAGAAGGATTTTCTCACAGGCAACGCCCAGAGTCTCACAACGTTTGGTTGCTCCTCTCTCATAAGAGATATCGCTCTCATTCTCACCTACACGGATGATGCAGAGAGTGGGGTTTACACCTTTTCCCTGAAGCTCAGCAACCTGAGCTTTGATCTTTTCATTTAATGCAGCCGTTACTTCTTTACCTAAAAGTCTCTTTGCCATTTTATCTGTACCTCTCTTTTATCTCATTCTCAGCGCAGGCGTGCAGCCACACTCTGATAAATCTCTTCTGCCTTTTTGGTGTATACAGAAAGCATCTCATCTGCTTTCTTGTTCAGTTCATCAGCATACTCACGATTTTTCATGGATTTGGTGTTGATGAACACATTCAGGGAAGCTCCCTCAAGAGCAGCTTTACAGAACGTTGCACCAACGCCGGCATCGCTGATCGCCAGAGTAGAACCTTTCTCAGCAAACACTTCGATCAGGTCAATGGCTTCACAGCATCTCTCCATGATTTCCATGGGTACAGAGCAGGCATCTTTGAGAACGATCTCCATGACACGAGCTTTCTCAGCCTTCTCTTCCTCGGTGTTTCTTGGCATACCATATGCTTTGGAAAGGGGCTCGAAGACCTCTGCATCTCTCTCAATGAGATGAAGAAGCTCTTTCTGAAGAGCATCTGCCTTTCCTTTCAGCTCATACATTTCCTCTTCTACATCCGCATATTTCTTTTTGCCGACGGTAAGGCTGCCTACCATGTTTCCAAGGGCAGTTCCGATGGCTCCGACCAGAGCGGAAGCTCCGCCGCCGCCGGGAACGGGTGCTTTGGATGCCAGTACTTCTACAAATTCATTGCAGGGTACAGTTGAAAATCCCATAATTCATACCTCCTGATTTTATAGCTTTTTAGAAACTATCCGGTTTTTCCTGACTGCGAGTCAAAATGTCTCGTGGAATGATCCCGGAGTAATTACAGCTTTTTCATGGTTCCTATCGTGATATCTCCTACCACTGCCATATCCTCCGCAGAAAATGACAGTGGAAAATTATCGGAGAAAAGGATCTGAGCAGATGGTGGAAACTCATCGTCTCCGGCCCAGAGAATAAACTGGACAAAATAACCATTGATAAACTCAAACTCATAGGAAGCATCTCCCATGGTCAGTTTTTTTGCTCCCATCCGTTCCATAACTGCACAAAAGTCTGCCAGACGATTGCCATAGGAAAAAGCCAGTCTGCTGATGCATCGTCCGGTAAACTGCTGAAGATAAACGGTTCCCCAGGGCACCTCACGATAGGTAAGATACTTACCCGTCGGTGCGGCAGCTATGCCGTTGGCGATCATGCGGATCGCCATGATCTTCGCCGGCACTCCCTCCAGAATCGCCGCATACTGAGTATCTGTCTCATCAGCCCGGCGGACTTCAAATTCCGGCCAGGAAATGAGAAATTCCTTTCCCAGCATACGAAGGGAGAATTCTTTTTTATCTTTATCGTAAGGAATTCCAGAACGCAGAGATGCCGTTTCCGGATCCAACGCCTGAAACTCCTCCAGATAATGGGTAAAGGGAATCCGTTCTTTGTTATCTTTTTCGTAAGGAATATTCATGTATTACCTCATCTGCTTTATCTCACTGTCTTACTGAATACTCGGGAAAAGGCTTTTATCCGTATGAGGCACAAAACAGGCTGCCACAAACTCATCCATATAGGTGGGCACATTGCTGAGCTCAATATAGGTCATGTTCTGGGCAATTTCATATACCTTTCTTTCTGCCTCCGTTGAATACAGCATTGCGTATGCACCGGCCAGTGAAGTATTTCCAAGATAATGGTACATCTCCACCGGGATATCCGGGAACATACCGATCTCAATGGCATTGCCCATATTGATGCCGCTTCCGATACCACCTGCCACATAGACATTCTCGATCATGCTGATATCAAAATCACAGTAGGAAAGCATCGTACGAATGGCTGAGAAAATAGCGCCTTTTGCACGGATAAAGCTGTCAATATCTGCCTCTGTCAATTCCACATCTTTCACAGAACCGGCTTCCTCTTCAAAGGCAATGATATAGCTTCCCATTCCAAACTCATCTCTGCGGATCCGTCTGCCCTCCCGGATGATTTGTCCTTTCGGGTTGATAACGCCGCAGCGGAACAGTTCCGCGATCATATCGATGATACCGGAACCACAAAGACCTACCGGTTTGGTTCCTGGATCACCGATCACCGAATACGTCGGCTCCAGTGTCTCTTTATCCAGTTTGATGGCTTCAATGGCTCCGTCTGTGGCACGCATACCGCAGCTGATATCTCCGCCCTCAAAAGCAGGACCTGCAGAGCAGGCACAGCTCATCATGAAATCAGAATTTCCGAAAACGATCTCGCCATTGGTTCCAAGGTCGATAAAAATGGAAAATTCCGGTTTATTCCAGATCATGCTGACAAAGGCACCGGCAGTGATATCACCACCCACATAACTTCCGATATTCGGAGCCAGAATGATATGGGCATCCGGATTTACCTTCAGACCGATATCAGAGGCAAACAGCGAATTCGTTTTGAAAAATGTGGGGATATAGGGCTCCATACGAACCGGATCCGCATCCACTCCCATCAGAAGATGGTTCATGGTAGTGTTGGCACCGATGGCAAGCCGGTAAACCTGCGCGGGTTTGATCTTTGCGCTGGCACACATATTCAGAATCAGCGGATTTAAAGTTTCTTTGATGATCGCATCCTGAAGCTTCTCTCTTCCACCAGGTTTTCCGGACTCGATGATACGGTTGATCACATCCGCACCATAACGGATCTGGCCGTTTCCGGCACTACCTTTTGCAAGAACTGCTCCATTCAGCATATCAATGATAATGGCGGAAACGCTGGTAGTACCAATATCAATGGCAATACCGGCCACTACGGGCTCTTCTGATGCCGGCAGTACATCATAGACAAACACATCTTTGTCTGTCTTGCGGATGACTGCTTTCACATGAAAATCACTGGCACGGAAAACATGTGCCATTTTCTTGATGACAGAATAAGGCACCCGGATCTTATCCATACCGGTAACCTCTTCCACAGCCCATGTAAAGCGCTCATTATCCGGCATGGTATCATCCAGTGTCGGCGCACTCATCGTTACATCGATAACTTCCAGGTTATTTTTAAGTTCAATACCTACTTCCGCAATCTGTTCTTTCAATTCCTCAAAGATCTTAACCTCTTCCGCTGAGCTTAAGTCTGCCATTTTCATCCGGCTCTTATATGCACTGGCAATATCCGGCACCAGAACTTCCACATCATCTATGATCTTACTGATGCAGGCCAGACGCCAGCCTGCCGCATACTCTTCATCGGAAATATGGCTGGTTTTCTTTGAGTCGAGGGTGCCTCCCACAAGCTTTACCTTACATTTTCCGCAGGCTCCGTTTCCGCCGCAGGGGGCATCGATAGCTACGTTTGTTTTTCTCGCTACCTCAAGAAGGCTTTCACCGAAAGCAGCGAAGACTGTTACATCTTCGCTGTTTTCAAACTTAAAAGTGACCTTATGCATTTATTACAGCTCCAGATAGGAATCTGCGTACAGGGTGTTTCCTTTGAATACATCACAGGATTTGATGGTCTCCATCAGACGGAGGTCATTCGGGTTTACGATAGCGGAGGTCAGACCCTGCATCATAGCCATAGCTACCAGAGCGGAATCCATGATCGGACGGATGGTCTTCGGCATACCGTTACTGTTGTTGGAAAGTCCGCCGGTGGAGTTCAGTCCCATATCAGCGAACATCTTGATGCACTCAAGAACTTCCATCTGTTTGTCCTGCATTCCTTTAACAACCAGGAACAGCGGATCGAACCAGAGATCCTCAGCTTCCATACCGTGCTCCAGACCTCTCTCCAGAAGCATCTGGCAGTAACCCATACGCTCGTCGTTGTCTTTTGCGATTCCTTCGCCGTTGCAAAGTGCGATAACGATTGCATCGTTAGCAGCTGCCAGATCAATGTTCTCGATTCTTCCTGCAGCATCAGCGGAGTTTACAATCGGTTTTCCTTTGCTTCTGTTGTAAACAGAGATACCAGCCTCGATAGCCTCTTTGTTGGAAGTATCCAGTGCCAGAGGAACGTTATCGAACTCGCCCTGAAGAAGCTGTACTGCCCATTTCATCAGGTCCGGGCCATAACCTTCTGCCGGTCCGATGTTTACATCCAGGTAAACAGCGCCTGCATCCAGCTGCTGTTTTGCTCTTTTCAGAATCGGCTCCGGATCTCTCTCCATAAATGCCTTGTTGACTGCCGGAGCAGTAGTGGAAAGTCTCTCACCAATCGTAACAAATTTTGCCATGGTTGTGTTCTCCTTTATTCTTTTTTATTTTAGATGCCGGCATCAGATTTTTCTGAACCGACATCCTGCTTTTATATCTTAGCCCTGCATATCCTTAAGGAATTTTACAAGCTGAACGGCCTCTCTGGGTCCAACAATGATCTCCCAGCCAGGCATTTTAGCTTCCAGATCACCCTTCAGTACAGCAACTTTACCCGGGATAACCAGTTTGTGGTTCTTGATCTTGCCGGCAATATCCTGCTCCTCGAAGAATTTGGAGATAGAGGTAGAGGAGAATTTACCAGCTGCCCAGGAAGTCAGAACGGAAAGTCCGCCTGCATCGTTGATGATCAGGTTGCACGGTACGCCGGAACGCTCCAGCTCACCGGATACTACGAAATATGTAAGAGCAAAGTCTACGGTGGTCAGGCAGATAGAGTTCTCATCACCGCCGTTGATGGAGTAGATGCCCGGCTCAACCTTCATGGGTTTCTGCGGGTCGGTGAATACATTCTGCCTTAAACCGTACAGCGGAAGTGCGGTAGCATAGTCCATCTCTTCTACTACTACGATGGAACCGTATTTCATGGTAAACAGAGAAGCCAGAGCTGCCTGCAGGTGTTTGTCACCGTGAGCCAGAACAGCTGCATTTACCAGAGACGGATAACCGCAGGTTCTGTTGCCATCTTTGATAGCGGCACGACGGAACTGAACAGCGATGGCATAAGCCTCTTTGATAGAGTTTTTGCCGCAGTCGATGATCAGATTCTTGTTGCCCAGTTTCTCCAGAGCTGCTACGGTATCGTAAAGCTCGTTGATGTCTTTTCCGGATACGCCAAGTGCTACGCCAGCCTCAGTAGCTACTGCGCTCATAGCCTCGTAGTTGGAAGCATCTGCACCGTTCAGGATCGGTTTCTTGTCTTTGCTTACCTCAAGGGCAGCTTTTGCAAGCTCAACATCCTTGGTATCGATGATCAGTACTCTTCCCTCGATATCAGCTGCTTTTTTCACCAGCTCTACGAAATCTACTTTTGCATCTTCGCTGTGATTTACATATACCATCTCGGTGTACATTCTCTCACCGATACGATCATAATCAACGGCTTTTACTTTGGCGATTTTCTCGTCAATCGTAGCCTCGTCCATGCTGTCGCACAGATGAGCGGCATATCTGGTTTTGCTCACGAAAGTTTTCTCGTGACGGAACAGAACGGTCTCGCCGCCCAGAGACTGCTCAGCATCGCCGGTACCAACTTTGATGGTTTTCATTGGCGGAGCTGTTGCCTCAGACAGGGAAGCCAGAGCGTCAGCAGAGAAATACGGACATTTGGAGAGCTCGATAGCTCCGGAAGCAACCTTCATGGAGAAAGCCATACAGGTCGGGCATCCGCATTCTTTACAGTTTTTCTTCGGTGATAATTTAAAAATATCAAGACCTTTAAGTGCCATTATTTTATATCCTCCTTATGTAGCAACAATTACATTAATTCCTTGATCATGGTAGAAATGGTTTTAATGGATACCGGGTGTTTCAGAATTACTGCGTCAGAACCGGATGCCAGAACTGCTGCTGCAGTCTCAACTTCCATATCAATTCCACGCTCTTCCTGATTTCCCCATTCCGGCATATCAGCTTCGGAAGCCATAGCCTCTTTCACGCCCCATGCTTCGGATGCTACAGGAGTAATGATCGGCATCTGCAGAGTTGCATCGCCCTGAGCCAGAGCTGCTGCTTTTACACGGTCCATGGTAGATACTGCGTACTCAAAACCATAACCTGCTGCTGCAGAACCAACGTTCATAACAATGCTCTTACCGTCCACGCCCAGCTGAGTAAGAAGTACATTCAGCTGTTTTGCAAGGTTGATATCTACTGCGGACTCAGCACCTACGACCTGTTTGTAAGCAAGGCCTGCTGCTGCACCCACCTGTTTGTAGTTTTCTTCTTTTGCAGCCAGGATCAGGGCATTTCTTCCGTCTACAGCCTCAGCTGCTTTGGAAAGGAGCTCTGCGTCCTTCTCTGCATGTTTACATCCGCAAACTACCAGCGGAAGATCTACTGCTGCCACGATTTCTTTCAGCATAGCGATGAGCTCTTCGGTAGATTTGTTTGCACCGTTCGGATCTCCGCCATCCATACGGAAGCTTAAGAAATCTACTCCCTCAAAGCTTGCTGCTCTCTTTGCCATATCGGCAACAGTCTCGCAGCCCTCATAATATTTCTTCACACACTCCGGCTCATTCTCAAGACCGGAATCTGTGATCTCAACGCCAACCTTCGGTGCGTTCTCGACCGGTGCGTCAAAGGTGTAGAACGGAAGTATGTTCTCTCCGCCGAGAACCATCTTCTTATCTCCACAACCCACCTCAACGGAGTTGATGCTGGCGCTGAATTTTCCTGATTTTGCAGTAAATGCCATTTTAATAAAACCTCCTTCAAAAAACTGGTTATTTCTTTGTAATTATTTTTAACTTAACTAGTCTATTTTACAATATTCCGCAATAAATTTCAATAGACAGAATGACAATTTTTTAACATTTTTCCAGATTATGGAAAAGTTTGTGGGGGAATGGAGTGGATACCGGACGTTTTGCACAGGTCAGGGACCCGCCTGCATGACGCAGGCTATCCGCTGCCTGAACGGCAGCTCCCGTCCCTTCCCTAAATGGGCATTCTGCCCATAATAACAGATAAACCCAGTCTTTTGCGTGTAAACACGCAACGCCTGCTTTTATCTGTTATTGCGTGCAAAACTGCTGAATTACATCATCGGATCCATTCCAAGTGCCGGATGGCCTTTCTCAGTCAGGAACTCCAGTAAGGTCTCGGGATCCTCTGCGATGGTCTCGTCACCGATCATATCTGTGAAGTTCTCGATTCCGTACAGCTCCTTGGCTGTCTGGTTCAGTCTGTCTGCAACCTGCTCCTTCAGGGCCTTCGGCATCCAGACGATACGCTCGATACCACCCTCAGCCTTCATGAATTTCTTGGAAGCGATGAAGTGTTTACCATGTCCCATGAAGCCAGGAGTCTGCACTCCGCCACCGGTCATGGAAGCCAGTTCCGGGAAGGTCATTCCGAGAGGAGTCATACCTGCATACTCACGGTTGGTGATGCATACGCCGTTGGAGAAGGGCTCGATACCGCAGATACACTCGAAGCATCCGCAGGAGGTCATCGGTTTCTCCATGATGGAATACAGAGATACATCTTCCAGAGCACCCTGGGAGAGTTTCTTAACTGCCTCGTTGACATCCTCATACTCACCGATTCTCTCATCGATCGGTCTCTCTTTGGTGATTACCTGACAGGGACCATTCGGATCCAGCTGGTTGGTAGCTTTTGCATCCAGCCATGAAACAGCACCGCAAAGACCAAGTCTCTCCGGAGTAACCACACATACATGGCTCGGTGAGAATGCCTGGCAAAGGATACAGCTGTAATATACATCTACGGACTCATCGGTAAGGTTTGCAAGACGTGCATCACGTTTGTCGAAAGTGGGGATAGCCACCTCATGACGCATTCTGGTACACTCAGCCGGATCCGTGTAGATCGTAACCTGACACTTGTCAACAACTGCATCGAACTCATTTTTTACAGAAGCGTAAAGAACTTCACCGATATGTTTGATACGGAAACCAGCATTGAAAGCATCTTTGCTGATACGTACACGCTGCATGTCACGCTGACCGGTATGGTATACACCCTCGATGCAGTTGATGTAGTTATGGAATTTACGCTCGATAACCGGCTCGAAATCCGGCTGCATGTTTTTGCCTGCAACCTGTACGACGTAAGCGATGCTGTTCTTGCTGCCCAGCTCCATCTCATCTACTTCCGGTCCTACAACAGTGATCTTGTGATCCTCGATCTCGGAAGCATCCATGGTCTGAACCAGCTCGCAGCAGTCCACACGGGAACCATCGAACTCAACCTGCATGTCACCACGACGGATGATCTCACCCTCGAATGCGGATGCGAATGCAACCGGGATATCGATATTGGTGATCTTAATCTTAATGTCACGAGCCTCAAGAGAGGTAGCATTGAATTTGCTTACGTCTTTCTGTACGATCAGGCTCTTCGGTACGCTGAAGGTCTCCTCATTGGTGATTACCGGGAAACCAAGAGCGATAGCGCCTGCACCACAAGCTACGATAACCGGATCCAGCGGAGCAAAAGCATTTACGAATGCCGGTACACGTTTCATGGTATACTCCATCAGAGCTGCAGCGTCGCCAGGAGTTACGTTACCAAAGATCAGAGCCGCACGAACTGCTACAGATACCACGTGGATAACAGAGGTTACATCTTTACCAAGCGGGATAACACGTACGTTAGCGCCGGTCTTCATGCCAGCCTCAGCCACCTGATCGATGATGCCGCCTACCAGAGTTACCAGAATACCCTGTGCCTGATAGGATTTCACCAGAGCCACACCTTCCTCAACAGAAGGAGCAGAACCAAGGATAACAGCAACACCCGGGATATCGCCGGTTACAAGGGGAACACCGAGCTCACGGATCACAGCATCTGCCAGATGTCCGTAGCAGGGCTCTTCATACGGTGTAGCACCGTCAATGTATTTCAGAGCCTCAATAAACTCAGCGCAAAGTGCGGTAGCAACACCGGACATGAAAGCATCGTTCAGTTTCTGATCTCTGGTCATCAGAGATTTTACAACATCCAGAGCATTTTTCATATCACCCAGATTGGTGATCTTTGTTCCTGTTACGCCATAGTAGCAGGGAAGGCTGTATGCAGTATGCGGGAAGCTTACTGCTTTGTCAGCACCGTTTGCTGCAATTGCATCATCAACAGCTTTGACTGTCAGATCATAGACTGTATCGTTTCCGCTGAAAATCACGTCAAATAAAGTCACGATAATTACCTCCAATTTCAAAATACCGGAATCTTTTTCAGGCTTCCAGTTTTTCTTTTATTTTTTTAATTTCTTCCACTGCAGTTTCACTGCAGTCATATGGGGATTTCCCCTGCCGGTCTGCGTCGATCACTTCCGGATTGTAATGGACAAAGCCTAAAAGATCCTCTTCCGGGATCCTCTCTTTAATAAATGCTTCATCGTCCTCATTCCGAACCTTATTGGCCACAACCCGGACTTTCTTTACACCGAGTCCTGATGCAAGGCGTTTTACATTTTTATAGGTCTGGATACTTCTTGCTCCCGGTTCAATTACAACCACGAACTGATCCATTCCCTCTGTCGTGCCTCTTCCCAGATGCTCCAGTCCGGCTTCCATATCCAGAATGACCACGTCATTACTACGTAAAACCAGATGGTTGATGATACGTTTCAGCATCACATGCTCCGGGCAGACACAGCCGCTGTTGGCCGTATCCACGGTTCCCAGCACCAGAAGCTTTACACCGTTACACTTTTTGGAATAAGTATCCGGAATGTCATCTACTTTCGGATTCAGTTTATAGAACTGATTGTTCGCATTTGCACCTGTCCGTTCCTCCACCAGTTTACGCATCTTGGTAATTGGAATGATCTCATCCAGCTCTTCCTCGGAAAAACCAAGGGCCAGGCCCAGATTTGCATCCGGATCCACATCAGCCGCCAGAACATTTTTTCCCTCTTCTGCATATAATCTGGCCAGAGTGGCTGCGAAGGTTGTTTTTCCCACACCGCCTTTACCGGTCACTGCAATTTTCATGTCTTCATCCACCTTCCAGAAATATTCTCCGCTTCAAAAGCGAATCCACGCCGGTCATACAAACCGGCGCCGAATCTGCTTTTGAAAGCTGACAGGCTATGTAGGTTCTTTTACTGCCCGTCAGAAATCAAAGAGTGATCAGAATCAGATGCCCAGAGCTGTTCTCTTCTCTTCGATTCTTTCAATCATTTTATCAACCAGTTTCTCGATATCCTTCTCTACGGTGTAGGAAGCCTCAACCCACTCTTTTACGCCGTTAGTCAGAAGATCAGAGATCTCGCTGGAACCGCTTACGTACGGATCAACACCAAGGAAGGTGTCGATACCGGTAGCTACTACATAGTTTCCAATAGAAACTGCTTTCTCAGACATCCACTCCGGAGCACAGCCTACAACCGGCAGCTGAGAAATGTTCAGTCCGGAATCCTTAGCCAGCTCTGCTACCAGGATCATCATACGGGAAATATCTACACAGGAGCCCATGTGAAGTACCGGCGGGATATCAGCCAGCTCACAGACTCTCTTTAAGCCTGCACCGCAGAGATCTTTTGCAGCTTTGTCCATCAGACCTGCTTTTGCAGCTGCCTGAGCGGAACATCCGGATGCTACAACGATGATATCGTTCGCAATGAGTTTCTTCATCAGCTCGATATGAGCATAGTCCGGGCGGATCTTCGGGTTGTTACATCCAACCATAGCTACTGCACCACGGATAACACCGGAAGTGATACAGTCAATAAGCGGTTTGGTAGTTCCGGTCTTGTCAACCTGAGAGTTGGTAACACCATCCAGAGTCTTAACAATCGCCTCAACAGAGTAACCAACGGTTGCTTTCTGTTTCATATCCGGGATGTATACCAGATCCGGTTTACGGTTTTTGAAGTTCTCGATTGCCATTTTGACAATCTGTTTTGCCTTCTCTAATGCACTGCCTGCACTGAACTCAATGTACTCGGAATCCGGCATCTGTGCAATGGGAGAGGTGGTGATAAATTTGGTATGGAAACATTTGCTTAAGGGGCCGAGAGCCGGGAAGATACACTGTACGTCAACAACGATCGCCTCACAGGCACCGGTCAGTACAACGTTCTCCTGCTGCAGGAAGTTACCAGCCATGGGGATACCACGTCTCATAGCAACCTCGTTGGAAGTACAGCAGACACCGGAAATGGTGATTCCTTTTGCTCCCATCTCTTTTGCGTAAGCGATCATCTCAGGATCATCTGCAACTTCGCAGATCATCTCGGAAAGGCTCGGATCATGTCCGTGTACCACGATATTTACGTTCTCGGCAACCATAACACCTAAGTTTGCTTCGGTGTCGATCGGCTTGGGAGTGCCGAACAGAACATCGGAGAACTCAGTTCCGCACATGGAACCGCCCCATCCATCAGACAGACCATTTCTTAAAGACTGACGGATCAGAGCTTCCGGCTTGGAAGAACATCCCATATGGCTCATATGCAGTGCACAGGAAACCTCGCGGTCGATTGCTCTCGGCTCGATTCCTGCATTGTGCCACAGATCCTGTGTATGCTGAGGTGCTCTCTTCAGCCATCTGGAAACGCCGTGGTTTTTACCATACTCGCTCAGTGCAAGCTCGGACATCTCATGAGCCAGATCATAGATATCTCTGCCCTCTGTCTCAACGCCCCACTCTTTTGCAATACGGATCAGTTTTGCCGGGTCTTTTACCTGGTAAGCTCCATCCGGTGCTGCATGTCCCAGAGTGTTACAGATCTCACGTCCGTGATCGGAATGAGTAGCTGCGCCGCCTGCAGTAAATTTGAGGTAGTTACGTCCTACGATACCGTGAACATCACATCCACAGATACCTCTCGGAGCCTTCGGAGTAATACGGCAAGGTCCCATAGAACAGATACGGCAGCAAACACCCTGCTCACCAAATTTACAATGCGGAGTCTGATTTTTTACACGGAACTGCCATGCGTCAGCACCAACCTTCGCGCCTGTTTCCAGAAGTCGATTGGTAGCAGCCTCCATTTCTTCAACAGTTGTCATCTTAAAGTTTCCCATTATTAACCTCCTTCGTAATTGGGCAAAAATGCGGGGCGGTTTTCTTATATCCCATCCACCCCCTAGGGATATGCACTTTTTAATAAAACCCTCTGCCACCGGCACGGCGTCCCGGTCTTTCCAAAACCGGGGCGTCGGATGCAGAGGGATTATTCACAGATTAAAAATTTAATTTATCCAGGATCTCACACAGAGCCTTGCGGACCGGTGAATCCTTCGGAAGCTGGATGATGGGTTTACCATCACAGTCATACTCATAAACCCCTTCATCCTGCGGGATGACTCCCAGAAGATCCAGTCCCTGTTTTTTCACTTCCTCCAGGGTTCCTTCATTCAGTTTGCCTTCCGGAGCCCTGTTGATGATCAGGCCGATGGATGTAGGACGAAGATCACATTCTTTGATCAGCTCTTTGATACGGCCTACTGCCTGTACGCCTCTTCTGGAGCAGTCACTCACCAGAATGACCGTATCAACTTTTGGAAGAATTCCTCTGCTGATATGCTCCATCCCGGCTTCGTTATCCACTACCATATACGGATAATTGGGAGTCAGTTTTGCAAGCTGAGCCTGCAGAAGACCGTTTACAAAGCAGTAACAGCCTTTTCCCTGCGTTCTTCCCATAACGAGCATGTCAAAATCATCATCTTCGATCAGACAGCGGTTCACCATCATCTCCATATAATCAGCCTTGGACATTCCGGCAGGGATCTTGCTGGTGGCAGAATCTGCGGAACGCTCCACATCCTCACGGATCTCTCCCAGTGTCATTTCCACATCCACACCGAGGACTTCGTTCAGATTGGAATTTGCATCCGCGTCCACAGCCAGGACCGGAGTCTTTTTCTTGTCGCAAAGATACTGAATCAACAGACCGCAAAGAGTCGTTTTTCCAACGCCGCCTTTTCCGGCGACGGCAATTACATGTGCCATTGGAAGCACACCTCCTAAAATCTAGTAAAGCGGACATTTACCATCCGCATTCAAATCTTTATCAAATCATCGTACGCATACCGGATGCATTGATGATTTCCGCTACATCTTTCCACTTGTTCAGAGCGTACAGATGGATTCCATTGATTCCAAGTGCACGGTATTCATCGATCTGTCGGATCGTGTATTCAATGCCGGCTTTCTTGAAATCTGCCTTTTTCTGTTCCAGAGCATCATCGAACGGTTCTTTATCAAACGGATTCGGAAAAATCCAGTATTTAGAGATCAGACGGCTCAACTCTCTGGGCATGACACAACCGTTTCTGGAAAGTGCCATATTGATTGTGGCTGCCTGATCCAGGATCGGCATGATCCCCACATCGACCGGCATGGTAACACCAGCTTTATCAATGGCATCCAGCCAGTATTTAAACTGTTCCATATCCCAGCAGAGCTGAGTCATGATGTAATCCGCACCGTTATCCTGTTTCTGTTTCAAGACAGCGATATCAGCCTCAAGACTTCTGCATGCGATATGTCCCTCCGGAGAACCTGCCACAGCGATCTCAAATTTATCGCCAAACTCTTTCCGCACAAAGGCTACCAGGTCCGTTGCGTAATTAAAATCTCCGCAGGTCGTAGTCTCTCCTCTCGGGATATCACCACGAAGAGCCAGCATATGATCCACGCCGTCAGCGAGATAGTTCTGCAGCTGCTCCTTAATTCCTTCTTTCGTGTTTTTGATAACTGTAAAATGCGTTACGGGGACGGTACCGGCCTTGATGATCTCCTGGCATACCTCTCTGTTACGCCCTACGTTTCCTCCGCCTGCTCCGTAGGTACAGGAAATGTATTCCGGATGAAACTCACAGAGTTTCTTGATCGTCTCCGGAAGATTATTCATTCCCTTATCTGTTTTCGGTGGAAAAAGTTCAAATGACAAAAGCTGTTTTTCTTTCATCATTTCAGACAATCTTGTCAATTTTGTCATACCTCCTGCTTTCATCCTAACTGCATTTATGACTCTGCGCAGTCGATGATCACTTTGCTGTTTGTCAGATCCACCATACGGATGGTTCCGTCAAGCTGTCTTTCTTCTCCCATCACATCGATCAGTGTGATGTGTTTTCCATCTACAAGAATCTTGCTGACATACTGTAAAAGAATGCTGTCAGGCTCTTCCTGTTTCTTATAAACGGTTGCGAGACACATGGTTTTTCACCTCCATCTGCTGCCTGCTGTTACTTGTCCTCTTTCACCATGGAAAGGGCAAGGCTCAGATACATATTGCCCTTCTGGAACTCTGCAACACCTTTTTTAATCTGTTCTGCCGCTTCAGACATACCAGCCTCTGAGATCTTGGCAGCCATATCGTCAAGCTCCCTGGCATGGCTTTCATTATGATCCAGCATATAGCCAAGAAGTGCGACAAGCTGTGCTTTCGGGTCTTTGGCAGCTCCGCCGCAGCCGTTGCAGCCGGTGTCACAGCTGCCCTCACATCCATGATCGTGATCATGGTGGTGATGATGTTCCTCTTCGTGACCATGCTCATGTGTGTGGGCATGTGTATGGGTATGTCCGTCCTCATGTGTATGCTCATGAACATGCTCATGACCATGAGGGATCAGATTTCCATTTTCATCTTTTATCAGATGCATTTGATCTACCTCCTTTTATATCGTTAAAAAATAGACATAATGATTCTATGAATCTTCATTTGAAATTTATTATATCATAAACCATTGTGATTCTCAACAATTGTAATTGTATTTTTTTTCGTAATTCTGGAACTTCTGCTCGATTTTTTCCGCATTATGCGGGCAAATGTCGCTTGTTGGCGGAATCTTTTTACTGTATTCCGACAGCGCATTCCCGTATCAGAGCAAAAAAAGCAGGTCCCATCAAAGGGATGCCTGCCATTCTTTCGTCTCGCCCATAAAGTAAAGTTCTGCGCCGATCCGGTCGCAGTTTTCAGCCACCTCAAAGACCGTGATTTTCGTTCCTTTTTCCTTCCAGGGAAGAATCAGAAGCCTGAAAAGGCTCAAAGGATCATCGGAGTCAAAGCGCTCAGACAGGGTCGTAATGCCGCCGAAATCATAGGTGGAACGTGTGCTAGAAAGATCTGTAAGATAAAGCTCCATATCCGAAGCCTGCAGATAATCCCGGTCATTGTTGACAAAATCCTGAGTGATCTGATAGAACACAGAACCACTCTCCGCTTCCTCGCCCCGGTACTGGTTTCCGATCCGTTCAATCACAGGTGTAGCATAGGAGGACTCTGTGGCCGTCTCATCGAGTTCTTTCTTTTTCCATACAGTCTCTGCGCTTACGGCTGTCTCCGAAGCTTCCTCCTCATCTTCCAGTGGCAGCGTCACCTCATAGATCACCGGCATGTCCGCCCCGTCCTTTCGGAAGCTTAAGTTTAACTGAACTGTTCCGTTCTCCCGCTCCCCGGAAAAATCCCCCACGAAAATCAGGGATTTATCTTCGTCGGAATAGGCGTTATTCAGCGTTCCTATTCCCTCGACGCCATAAGTGTCTTCCATAACATAGGCCGGAACTGCATCCAGATAGAGCCCATTGTTGGCAACATAGCATTTGAGATCGTACTCCCGGGCGATTTCCTGGGTGGTCTCCGGCAGGCTTTCCACGATCTGCCGGTAGGGAATCACCAGAAATTCCTCGTCATCCGTATAGAGCTCATAGGCAGAGCCAAAGGTCAGCATTCTGCCGCCCACAGTTTTTTTCTCCGTATAGGTAATCTCATCTGTATGCTTCAAGCCGGAGAGGGAACCTTTCTCAGCAAAATAGTCCCCGTAAATTTTCATGCAGAACTGCTCGATCTCCGTACTGTATTCCGAGCAGACTCCGATGGCCACACAGAAGAGCAGGGCAAGAATGCCGCCTGCTTTGGATTTTTTCTTCTTCTTCTCTTTTTTCGCGGTCTTTTTGTCATGATCACAGTAGGGAACGGTCTTTCCGTCCTTTACTGTGGTCTCCACATAAGGATTGCTCAGACGCTGCTGGAATTCTTTCTGTTTTCCATTATTCTTATTTTTAGAACGTCTGTGAGTAACCGGCTCATCCATTCCCAGGAAGTCTCCCGCTTCTCCCGTAGACATCACCGGCGGATGGTATTCTTCTTCAAAGCTTCCCGCATCCTCCCCCATAACCGTTTTCATTTCGTCCTTTCCGTCCGGACGGTTATAGGCGGCACACTTGGGACAGATTCCATAACAGGCATCGTAATCAAAACTGGTCTTACATCTTCTGCATTTCATAAAACTCCCCCTTGTATCAGGCGAATATTCTTCCGGTGATCAACGCCGGACAGATTCTGCCAAAAAAAAGATTGCTATCTTTATGATAATCGAAATCCATAAAAATAGCAATCTCTAATTCTCCAGAAATCTATGGCATATCACATAAAAAACAGCTGTCTGCGATCACAACTCACTACGCCAACATCATTCGGTCATTGGCAAATTCGCCGCCGCTGGCCTGTTCAAATTTGGCAAGAAGGTCTGATACATGAAGTTTTTTCTTTGCTTCGCCGGAAACATCATAAATGATCTTTCCTTCATGCATCATGATCAGACGGTTTCCCAGACGAATGGCGTCTTTCATATTATGTGTGACCATAATTGCTGACAGAGACTGTTCCTCAATGATATTTTCCGTTACATCAAGCACCTTTGCTGCCGTTTTCGGGTCGAGTGCCGCCGTATGCTCATCCAGAAGCAGAAGCTCCGGACGGATCAGAGAAGCCATCAGAAGAGTCAGCGCCTGACGCTGTCCTCCGGAAAGCAGACCTACCTTTGAGGTCATCCGCTCTTCCAGACCAAGGCCCAGCACTTTCAGCTTTTCATAAAAAAGTTCTTTTTCATCCTTCGTGATGCCCCAGGCAAGCCCTCTCTTTTTTCCCCTGCGGTATGCAAGAGCCAGATTCTCCTGGATCTCCATGTTAGCGGCTGTTCCCATCATCGGATCCTGAAATACACGGCTGATATATTTTGCCCTTTTATATTCCGGTTCCCTGGTCAGGTCTCTCCCATTCAGGACCACCTTTCCTTTATCGATCGAATAAACGCCGGCGATCATGTTCAGCATAGTGGATTTTCCTGCTCCGTTTCCACCGATGACAGTCACGAAATCTTTAGAGTTCATGTTCAGATCGACTCCTGTCAGTGCTTTTTTTTCGTTCACTGTACCGGCATTAAAGGTTTTCTGTACATTTTCTAGAAGAAGCATCAGGATCTTGCCCCCTTTCCATTTTTTACCTGAAGAAGTCGCGGCACAGAAAGGGCTACGGCAACAAGAATCGCTGTCAGAAGTTTCAGATCGCTGGAACGCATACCAAGCTGAAGGACAATGGCTACGATCATACGATATACGATAGAACCGACAATAATACCGGTAAGACGCCATTTAAAGCTGGTCGCTTTTGCAAAAAGAACTTCACCGATCACGATCGATGCCAGCCCGATCACAATGGCACCGGTACCGGATCCCACGTCGGCCACTTTCTGGTTCTGGGCTACCAGGGAACCGGAAAGTGCAATAAAACCATTACTCAAAGCCAGCGCAACCAGTTTCATATGATCCGTATTGACACCAAGTGCACGAATCATTTTTTCATTGTTTCCGGTAGCACGGATGGCGCTTCCAAGCTCTGTTCCAAAAAACCAGTAAAGGACCGCAACAGAGAGAACGCAGAAAATAACGCCGATACAGGCAGCGATCACTGTTGTGGTCTGACTCATGGTCCGTATGGATTCCGGAAGCAACTTCTGCACAAGAGTCACCATGCTCTCTACGCCTTCTTCCCGGACATTGATCGGAAGGTTTGCCTTGTCAGACATGATCCGGAGGTTAATCGAATAAAGAGAGATCATGGAAAGGATACCTGCCAGGATCGGTGGGATCTTAAGTTTCGTGTTCAGAAGTCCCGTAACGGTTCCCGCGATCGCACCTCCAAGGAAACCGAAGATCAGGCTGATAAAAGGATTCATATGATAAGTTACCGTCATTACCGCACTGATACAGGCACCCATGGCAAAACTTCCCTCACAGGTCAGATCTGCAAAGTCCAGAAGACGAAATGTGATATAAACGCCCAGTGCAAGCATTGCCCAGAGCATTCCCTGGGCAACGGCACTGAACATGGCTAATAATACGCTCATGTAAACCTCCAAAAGGTATATTCAGTTTTTATTCTGCAGCAGACGCTGTTTCTGTTTCTGTCTCCTCTGCTGTCTCGGTGGAAGCTTCTGTTTCCGCTTCCTCGGAATCCTGAAGGAACTCCTCCGGGATCTCAATGCCGATCTCAGCAGCCGTATCCTCATTTACCGTGTAAGTATAGGAATCCTCCGGGCAGTATTCAATAGGCATGGTTGCCGGATCTGCACCTTCCAGAATCTCCGCTGCCTGTTTTCCGGTCAGGACGCCAAGATCAAAGTAGTTAATTCCGTTTGTGATGAGTCCGCCGTTTTCCACCATGCCGCTCTCACCGCAGATCGTCGGGATCTTTGCCTGGTTTGCAACCATGGAAACTGTCGGCAGATTAGAAGCAAGCAGATTGTCTGTAGGAATATAGAGTGCATCGATCTTTCCGACCATGGATTCTACTACCTGCTGGATCTCAGAGCTCTGAGAAACGGTATAGGTCTCCATCGTGTAGCCAAGCTTCTCTCCTGCCTCAATGGCCATATCTGCCTGGAGTTTGGAATTGGTCTCACTGGAAGTATAGAAAACTCCTACGGTCTTTGCATCAGGAACCAGTTTCTGGATCATTTCGATCTGAGAAGCCACCGGTGTCAGATCAGAGGTACCGGTGATGTTTGCTCCCGGAGCCTCATTGCTGTCAACCAGTCCGGAAGCAGCCGGATCGGTAACTGCGGAAATCAGGATCGGTGTGTCGGTGATCTCATTGGCACAGGCCTGCGCTGCCGGAGTTGCAATGGCAAATACCAGATCACAGCCGTCATTTTTCAGTTTGGAAGCAATGGTTGCACAGTTGGACTGATCGCCCTGTGCATTGTTCAGGTCGATCTCCAGATTTTTGCCTTCTTCATATCCGGCTTCTTTCAGTCCTTCTACAAAACCATTGTAGGTTGCATCCAGGGCGTCATGCTCCATGAGCTGGCAGACACCGATCTTATAGGTCTTCTCTTCCTCAGCAGAAGCAGTAACAGTCATTGTTGATACACAGAGTCCCAGACTTAATAATAAAGCAAGTTTCTTTTTCATAATACCCTCTCCTTTATCTTATCAATGTGTCGATGCTTTAACACTTTTATGCTTTAAAGCCTCAAGTTATCTGTACTATACACCCATTGTGCAAAAAAAGCAACTGTTTTTTTGTAAAAAACGCCTTATTCTGTGTTTTATACAGAATAAGGCGTTTTTCATTCTTACGCTTCCCAGACAAGCGTACTGTTTTCCACTTTTTTGTCTCTGAGCATAAGCTCGGCAACTGCGTCTTTTGCACTCTTATTTTCGAAAAGGACTTTGTTTACCTGCTCTACGATCGGCATTTCCACCTGATATTTTGTCGCCAGCTCCATGGCAGCTTTGGCGGAATAAACACCTTCTACCACCATTTTGACTTCCTTCATGGCTTCATCCATGGTGTATCCCTGACCGATGAGATAACCGGCTTTCCGGTTCCGGCTGTGACGGCTGGCACAGGTAACAATAAGATCTCCGATACCGGTCAGTCCGTTAAAGGTTTCCTCTTTTGCTCCCATAGCCACGCCAAGTCTGGTAATCTCAGCGATTCCTCTGGTGATCAGAGCCGCTTTTGTATTGTCTCCGTATCCCAGGCCATCCGCAGCCCCTGCAGCAAGAGCGATGACATTCTTTAAAGAGCCGCCAAGCTCCACACCCAGAATATCCGGATTGGTATAAACACGGAAAACAGGGCTCATGAAAGTCTCCTGCAGATACTCTGCCGCAGCTCTTTTATGGGCGCTGACCACAATGTTGGTCGGAAGACCGATCCCAACTTCCTCCGCATGGCTTGGTCCGGACATGACTGCAACCTCAGCCTCCGGAAGCTCTTCCTCAATGATCTCGGAAAGTGTCAGCATGGTATGCTCCTCAATTCCCTTTGCCACATTAACAATCAGCTGACCGGGTCTCAGAAACGCTTTCATAGACCGGGCGGTGCTTCTGGTAAACGCAGAAGGAACTGCCAGGACCAGCACATCCTTATCTGCCATACCTTCTTTGAGATCATTGGTGATCTCTATATTTTCCGGAAGAATCACACCGGGAAGTTTTGTTTCATGCTGCCGTTTGGTCCGGAGCATCTCCACCTCATCCTTCATGATCGACCAGATCGTTACCTCATGTCCGTTTTTATGACACAGAAGCGCCAGGGCAGTTCCCCAGCTTCCTGCACCGATCACACCAATTTTTGCCATTACACTGCCTCCTCTCATGAATGGTCTTGATCATTTTTTATTCTTATTGCTGAAAAGATACGTTTTGCGCTCTTCTCCGTGGAGAAGACGGATAATATTTCCTCTGTGCTTCCAGTAAGCCATCACAGTCAGAACGGCCGTCAGAACATACAGTTCGTAAAGAAGCGGCTGACTCATGGCAAAATGCCCCGTCTGTCCGAGCACCAGTACCTCGATCATGATGCCTGCATAGACAAGCAGAGACCCCAGAGACACATAATGAGTCGTGAGAAAAATACCAAAAAAGGTGATGATTCCTAATACCGCCATGATCGGATCAAATGACAACACCAGACCTGCTGTAGCTGCAATTCCTTTTCCACCATGGAACTGAAGATAAAAAGGGAAATTATGCCCCAGAATCGTTCCTGCTGCTGCATACATCTTAAGAAGCGGCAGCATTTCACTGTGACCTTTTCCAAAGATCAGGCATACCAGTCCTACAGCCAGCAAACACTTTACACAGTCTCCAAAAAAAGTGATCAAACCGGCTTTTGTTCCCAGCGTCCTCATCATATTGGTCGTACCGGCATTTCCGCTGCCGTAATTGCGGATATCAATGCCATGGGCCTTGCCATAAATGTAACTGGTCTGAAAAAGGCCGAAAAGATAGCCGATGGCAAGGCATCCAATTCGAACCCACATACTCATCTCTCCTTTTCCTGTCTCTCCCGGATAATGAATTTCAGAGAGGTTCCTTTAAAGCCAAAGGTATCGCGGATCTTATTTTCCAGATACCGGACATAAGAAAAGTGCATCAGTTCTTTGTCGTTTACAAAGATCACAAATGTCGGCGGTTTCACCGCTACCTGTGTGATATAGAAGAGTTTCAGACGTTTTCCTTTGTCGGAAGGCGGCTGCTGAAGAGCTACTGCCTCCATCATGATCTCGTTGAGCACACCCGTCTGTACCCGGAGCGTCTGATTTTCCAGAACCATATCAATCTTCTCAAAAAGCTTTGGCAGACGCTGACCGGTCTCTGCGGAGATAAACATGATCTCTGCATAAGGCATAAAGGAAAGAGTATTCCGGATATCATTGGTGTATTTATAGATGGTCTTATCGTTCTTCTCGACAGCATCCCATTTATTGACTGCGATAATGATACCCTTTCCTCTTTCATGGGCAATACCGGCAATCTTTGCATCCTGCTCCGTAACACCCTCCGTAGCATCGATAACAACAACCACCACATCTGCCCGGTCCACTGCAGTCACTGTACGGATGATGCTGTAACGTTCCAGTTCTTCCTTGATCTTGTTTTTCCGCCGAAGACCTGCCGTATCAATAAATACATAAGGTTTCTTATTCCATACGATCTCCGTATCAATGGCATCACGGGTCGTTCCTGCCACATTGGAAACGATCACACGGTTTTCACCGATCAGCTTATTTATAATAGAAGATTTTCCGACGTTTGGCTTTCCTACCACAGCGATACGCGGACGCTCATCTTCCACATCCTCCAGCTGATCTTCATCAAAATGCTTGATAACCTCATCCAGCATATCGCCGATACCCAGCTGAGATGCTGCGGAAACCGGAATGGGATCACCGATTCCGAGATTATAAAACTCATAAACATCCGGCATGAATTTCTTGAAGCTGTCCACTTTATTTACGACAAGAAGCACCGGTTTACGGGAGCGGCGGAGCATATCTGCCACTTTGGAATCAGAATCCACAAGTCCCTGACGTACATCTGTGATAAAAATGATCACATCTGCCGTGTCAATGGCGATCTGTGCCTGTTCCCTCATCTGAGAAAGAATGATATCATTGCTCTCCGGCTCAATTCCTCCTGTATCGATCAGTGTAAATTTATGATTCAGCCATTCCACATCCGCATAAATACGGTCTCTGGTCACACCGGGCGTATCTTTTACGATGGAGATCTGCTCTCCCGCCAGCGCATTAAAAAGGGTGGATTTTCCCACATTGGGTCTTCCAACGATTGCTACTACTGGTTTACTCATATTTATTCACCTCACCTATCTGGGAATGACGGACCCCGCCGTCTTCCATTAAAAGGGCTTCCACAAAAGCCCGACCGCTTGATTTTACAATATTCACCGGCGTTTGTAAAGCAGTTTCCAGATCACTCACGCGGTAATCATCCAGGAAAAGGTCCTCATCACTCTTCACAATGGTACAGGGAAGAAGAAGGCGTTCCCCAAGATTTTTCCCGAGAAGCTGTTTCTTCAGATCCTGGAAGGTCAGAAGACCTGCTACGGTGATGCGCTCACCAAAGAAATCATTGGTAATGGGATAAATTTCTGCTTTCACATTCGGATACTTCTCTCTTACCTCAGCAGCCAGCTCTTTTAAAACAGGTGCAGCCAGCCTGCCGGTAGCAAGGGATACGGTGTGGGAAATTTCCTCATCCGGTTTTCGAAGTTCCAGCTCCTCTTTCACTTCATCGATCAGAGAACGAAGCATGCCGACACCGTTTTCATATTGGATATAGCCATCATACCGTTCTTCCTCCGGAAGCTCTCTCTCCGCCAGAAGATACCACTCATCTCCTGCATGGATCCCGTGAATGCCGTATTTTTTATAGAAGATCCGCTGATAGTGTTCGATCATATCCAGAACTTTACCTGCATCTTCCTTATTGAAAGGCTCCAACGGATAAAGACCATCCCGGAATTTTGTCAGACCTACAGGAACTATGGAAACACTCTGCAGCACCGGCATATATTTTTCCAGTGCCTCTATACTGTAACGAAGTTCTTCTCCGTCATTGACGCCCTTGCAAAGAACGATCTGACCGTTCATTTCAATTCCGTTTTCATAAAGCCGGTCTACTTTTTTCAGTGCTTCTCCTGCAAAACGATTGTGGAGCATCCGGCAGCGCAGTTCCGGATTCATCGCCTGAAAAGAAATATTGATAGGTCCCAGGTGATAGCGGATGATACGGTCAATATCATGCTCACTCATATTTGTCAGAGTCACATAGTTTCCCTGCAGGAAGGAAAGTCTGGAATCATCGTCTTTAAAATAAAGGGTTTCCCGCATGCCCGGAGGCATCTGGTCAATAAAACAGAAGATACATTTATTATGGCAGGAACGATAGTCATCCATGAGGCCACTCTCAAACTCCATGCCAAGATCGTCTTCAAATTCCTTTTCAATCTCCAGTTCCCACTGTTCACCATCCGGCTTTTCTATCAGTACCGTCAGATATTCCTCATTGATCAGATAATGATAGTCAAAAATATCCTCGATTTCCTGATCGTTAACAGCCAGAAGAAGATCTCCCGGTTCAATTCCCAGTTCTTCTGCAATACTGCCCGTTTCTACCGCACTTACCCTGTGGCGGTGATCTTTTTTCTTCATCTTGTTTTCTCCTTTGCTTTCATTATCATACTAAATCATGCCGGAAAATGCAATGATTAGCTGATGAAATATTTCCCTTGACGCACTCTTGCTGCAATGTTAAGATTATGTAAGGTTTTGTAAATCTTTATATTTTTTTGCGGAGGACTATCATGCCTAACTTTGAACCACTTCAAAATTCCATTCCTATTGCACCTTTAAAGCTGGCTTCTCTGGAGGGATGCCTTGATTTCGCAAATCTTGTGGACAAGCACCTGAGCGATTACCGTCACGAGAATCCCACTCACACCAAAGACTCCATCGCCTACAGAGGGTATCTGGAGGATTCCTACCTCATTGACTGCTGCTGCCCCCGTTTCGGTTCCGGTGAAGCCAAAGGAATCCTGAAACAGTCCGTAAGAGGTACGGATCTTTTTATCCTTGCCGATGTGCTGAACTACAGCCTGACTTACACGGTCTGCGGTTATGAAAACCATATGTCTCCGGACAACCATTATCAGGATCTGAAGCGTATCATTTCCGCTGCCAACGGAAAAGCCCGTCGTATCAACGTGATCATGCCGTTCCTTTATGAGGGACGTCAGCATAAGCGTACCAAACGGGAATCTCTGGACTGCGCTCTCGCCCTGCAGGAGCTGACCAGAATGGGTGTTTCCAATATCATCACCTTTGATGCTCATGATCCCCGGGTGCAGAACTCGATCCCCCTTCAGGGCTTTGACACTTTCATGCCTACCTATCAGTTTCTGAAGGCGCTGACCAAATCCGTTCCCAACTTCCAGATCGATAACGAGCATCTGATGATCATCAGCCCGGATGAAGGAGCTATGGGACGTGCCGTTTATTTCGCCAACATCCTCGGTGTTGATATGGGTATGTTCTATAAGAGAAGAGACTACTCCACGGTAGTCAACGGAAAGAACCCCATCGTTGCCCATGAGTTCCTGGGTGATTCTGTCGAAGGCAAAGACGTGATCATCATCGATGACATGATCTCATCCGGTGAGAGCATGCTTGATGTTGCAAAACAGCTGAAGGATCAGAAAGCCGGTCGTGTTTTTGTCTGCACTACCTTTGGTCTTTTTACCGACGGTCTGGACAAGTTTGATGAGTATTATGAAAAAGGTTATATTTCCAAGGTTGTTACCACAAACCTTCATTACAGACGTCCGGAGCTTTTGACACGCCCCTATTACGAAGAGGCTGATATGAGCAAGTTCCTGGCAAGTATCATTGACTCCATGAACCATGACGTCTCCATCAACCATGTACAGTCCCCTACAGAAAAGATCCACGAGCTTCTTGCCAGCTATCACGCCGGAAAATAAAGCCTGCTGTTTTTATCATAGTACATAAAAAATCCGCTGCGACGGGAAATTTTTTCCTGCACAGCGGATCTTTTTATGCTTTTATTTCCAGAAAACCTGCCAGATTTCCTCTTTTTCCTCCAGAAGCCCTGTGAGAAAACAGAAGCTCCGGATTGCAGGCGGTACAGATATCAGTCACTGTAATGTGCTGTGGAAGGATTCCGGCCTCCTGAAAGATCAGCCGGTTTGCTTCCCAGAGGTTGAGCTGATAATGACCATTGGCTTTTCTATAAAAAAGCTTTGGCCAGAGTTCCTCTGCAAAGTTCTCCCGGAAAAGCCCGATCACCTCTTCACTGACCTCATAACACTCCTGACAGATGGAAGGACCAACCGCAGCCAGAAGATCTCCCGGCTCACTTCCAAATTCTCTTGCCATCGTCTCTACCGTTGCTTTTCCGATCTTGCCTACAGTGCCTCTCCAGCCGGAATGAGAAAGACCGATACAGTGATGTACCGGATCCACGAAAAACAACGGTACGCAATCCGCATAGAATGTCGCCAGTACCACTCCCGGTTCATTGGTCACAAGACCATCCACATCACAGTAACCTACCGGCCGTTCCAGCCCTCTGCCGCAGTCTTCTCTTCCCACCCGGCGAACATTGGCGGTATGAGTCTGCATGGAAAAGACCAGATCCTTTTCAGAAAAACCGATACTCTCTGCGATCCGGCGAAAATTCTCCCGCACGCGCTCCGGCTCATCTCCCCGGCTGAAACTCAGATTCATGGAAGAAAGGAAGCCCTCACTCACTCCTCCAAGACGGCTGGAAAATCCATGGATGATCCCCGGCAGTTCATCAAAAGCCGGAAAAGTAAAATAGGGAACTGCTTTTTCGCCATGCCAGTTCAGTACATTTTTCTCTGATTTTCTTCGGATTTTATTCATATATTCTCCTTTTTATCTGCCGCAGTCAAAAGCATTCCTAAGCAGCCGGATCCTGCAGTCTTCCATCCCGATCACGTCAAAACGGCAGGGCAGAGCCGCCTGCTCCGGATGCATACAAAGATAATATTCTGCCACCCGGATGATCCTTCTCTGTTTCCGCCTGTCTACTGCCTCAAGTGGAGCGCCATCTTTCAAAGAACTGCGGTATTTTACCTCTATGAACACCAGATAACCTCCATCACGGGCAATGAGATCGATCTCCCCCTGGCGACAACGGAAATTCTGCTCCAGGATCTGATATCCTTTTCTTTTTAAATAAGCAGCGGCCTGCATTTCGTAGACCGCTCCGATTTTTCGTCTGTTCAGTTTGATACGGCTCTCCACTCAGTCCCCGCAGACAGCATCAGCAGAAATGTGTAATAAACGTCTTTCTGTGAATAGGAGAAGGTCCGTATTCCTGAAGCGCCTCAATGTGCATCTTTGATCCGTAACCTTTATTGGAAGCAAAACCATATTCCGGCATGATCTTATCATACTCATACATCAGCCGGTCCCTGGTCACTTTCGCCAGAATACTGGCTGCTGCAATAGATACACTCTTGGCATCTCCCTTGATAATGGGAACCTGCGGAAGCGTGATATCCGGAATCCGTACGGCATCGTTGAGAAGAAGTTCCGGTGCTTTGGAAAGCTTTCCGACTGCCTGACGCATGGCTTCGTAGGTTGCCTGAAGAATATTAATCTCATCGATTCTTCCCGGTCCCACGATCCCTACAGCGGCTGCCACCGCTTTCTCCATGATCTCATCGTAAAGCGCTTCTCTTTTTTTCTCAGAAAGTTTCTTGGAATCATTGAGCCCCAGGATTTCACAATCTTTCGGAAGGATCACAGCTCCGGCAACCACCGGACCGGCCAGAGGTCCTCTTCCCGCTTCATCGATTCCGCAGATCAGTTCATACTGTCCTTCATACGCATGCTCATAATGACGCATGCCTTCCAGACGGGCTCTTTCCTTCTCAAGAGCTGCTAGTTTTTTTTCATACTTACCGATCAGACTTTGAACTCCGCTTCTTCCATCCACGCGATACGCTTCCAGAAGCGCCGGAATGGCTGAAAGATCAGCGGTTTCCAATTCCTGCCGGATCTCTGCTATCTTTTTTTCCATCTTTTATCCTCTTATGCTTTTCCGAAGAGAAAACCAAACTCTGACAGCGGCCAGAGCCGGAAAAAAGCTCTTCCCAGAATATCCTCCCGCCGGACGGCACCGACTTCCGGCTCACGGCTGTCTATGGAATCGTTTCGATTATCTCCCAGTACGAAGTACTCTTCTTCCCCCAGAAGAAACGGTTCTGCCGCAAGCCCTGGATCATTGATCTTTCCATAAGCTCCATCTTCCTCCAGCCGCATACCATCGATATAAACGTCTCCGTCTCGAATCTGCACGGTTTCTCCCGGAAGGCCGATCACCCGCTTGATATAGTACGTATTTTCCTTGTATTTTGGCGGAAAGACAACGATCTCATACCGTTCGGGATCCCGGAAACGATAACTGATCTTATCCAGGATCAGATTTTCTTTATCTTTTAATGTGGGGGACATGGACATACCCTCCACCTCCGTACGCTGCCCTACAAATTCTGCAACTGACCAGGTCAGAAAAAAAGTCAGGCAGATGCAGACAAACGCCCAAAAAAGCCTCCTTAATCTACGTTTATTCATACTCTCCCACCATTTTTGTAATACTTACGCTTCTTTTTCTTACGGAAGTTCCAGAGTCAGTCTTCCCAGACGGCCGCTGCGGAAATCCTCAATCAGGATTCCGGCTGCTTTGCTGTAATCCAGTCCTTTTCCCTTCAAGAGGCAGCCCCTCTTCTCCGCAATGGCTTCCAACATGGAAAGAGGTGTTCCCTCCTCTTCGATCCCATAACGTTCTGCCAGAATCCCCTTATATTCTGTAGAAAGAAACGTGATCAGCGAAATTGCCAGCTCATCCAGATTCAGGATCTCATCCCGGATCGAACCGATGAGCGCAAGCTTCAGACCTACGGACTGATCCTCAAATTTAGGCCAGAGGATTCCCGGCGTATCCAGAAGTTCTGTCGTCTTGTTCAGCCGGATCCACTGTTTTCCCTTGGTGACACCGGGCTTGTTTCCCGTCTTTGCACAGGCTTTTCCAGCATAGCTGTTGATAAAAGTGGATTTTCCCACATTCGGGATCCCGACTACCATTGCCCGGACCGGACGGTTTTTAATGCCTCTTTTCAGGTCTCTCTCTATCTTTTCCCTGCAGGCTTCTTTGATAACGCCGTCAATGGCCTTCATTCCCGCACCGGTTTTCGCATTCAGTTCCAGCACATAAAAGCCCTTCTGCTGAAAATATTCGATCCAGCGGGCATTTTTGCTCTTATCTGCCAGATCACTCTTATTCAGAAGGATCAGTCTTGATTTATTCTTTGCCAGATCATCAATATCCGGATTCCGGCTGCTGGCCGGTACTCTGGCATCCACCAGCTCGATCACAAGATCAATGAGCTTGATGTCCTCCTGCATCATTCGTCTTGCCTTGGTCATATGACCTGGGTACCACTGATAATTCATGTAATATCCTCTCGTTTTCGTTCTTACTTGTAAGTGTTCAGGACGTTCAAAACAACAGGCCACAGACCCGCGCATTGCATGCGCTCTCGCTGCATTCGCAGCTTTTGTCTGAGGCTAATGGGCGTTCCGCCCATTCCGAAATAAAAAATTCATCCTATTGCAAACAAGTTTGCATAGTCTGATTTTTCATTTCGCTGATGTTCTGAACTGTTACTCTTACTTTACAAATCCCATGTGATCAGAGGGGGAAAGAACAAACCATACCTTTCCCTCGATATTTTTACTGCTGACAACTCCCACATCTGCATAACGGCTGTCTTCACTGTTATTCCGGTTATCGCCCAGTACAAAATACTGATTGGTACCAAGTGTCACCGGTTCCTCCGCAAGACCGGCATCTGTCATCACCGGGTAGTCTTTTTTCTCCAGGTAAACTTCTCCATTGATGTAGATCATCCCGTCTTTGATCTGTATCGTCTCTCCCGGAAGGCCAAGGATTCTCTTAACAGAAGAAGCTCCTTCCCGGTTTCCTCCCAGCTGAAAAGCGATCACATCATTTCTCTTGGGATTTCCAATTTTATAAGATAATCCGTCCAAAAGTACTGTATCTCCGCCTTCGATGGTCACACTCATGGACTGACCGATACAGGTCCTGGTCTGTCCGAAAAAGTAAACCAGTACAAAAGCGAACAGCACCACGATGACGATCTGGAACACCCAGAGAAAAATCTGCTGGGGAATGTTTCGTTTCTTCTTCGCCATAATGTTTCCCTCATAACAAACCAGGGACAACTACTACCGTAATTGTCCCTGGTCCATTTTTTATTTTACTAATTCTTTTACCTTTGCGCTCTTGCCGACACGCTGTCTCAGATAATTCAGTTTTGCACGTCTTACACGACCGCGTCTTACAACTTCAACCTTCTCAACGTTCGGGGAATGTAAAGGCCAGGTCTTCTCAACGCCGATGCCGTTGGAATTCTTACGAACGGTGAAAGTAGCTCTTACACTTCCGCCCTGTTTCTTCAGAACAGTACCTTCGAATACCTGAATACGCTCACGGTTTCCCTCTTTGATCTTAGCGTATACTTTAACGGTGTCTCCTACGTTGAACTGCGGTGCGTCTTCACGGAGCTGAGCAGCTTCGATGTTTTTGATAATATCGTTCATTGTGTTCCTCCTTATTATTCGGATGTTCTTAATACAATTCTTGTAACAGAGGACCATCTCTTACTCACAACATTTAATACTCTACCATATCTCCCGGAAAAATGCAAGAAGTTTTTCTAACGACCTCAAACCTGCAAAGAGGTTATTTCACACGACTGAACAGATGGAAATAGGAGCAGTACATCGTACCGCTTCTCAGGGTTCCTTCGTTGATCCAGTCGCCATGAATAGTGGTAGGCCGCTTGCCGTAAATGGCAGAATCCAGGACAAGAAAGCTGTTGTCTGTCTCCCGGTAATCAACGATCGCAATATAATGCCCCGGCACCAGCGCCACTGCTGTACCGCCGTTTTGCAGATGTCTTTTTAACGAGGTCATATCATAGATCTTTCCATCCCACTTAAAATGATAGAACTTTCCCTTTGCCCTGGCAAAATCTTCATAAAGAGTATCTGCTGTTCCCTGCATGTAGAAATAATGACCATGGGAATTCGAATACTGTGCCAGCATGGTAGGATCGATATACTCACCGTTCAGCGCATAGATGGCATTCACAAAGGAAACCACACCGCAGCCCGACGTAGAGATCGTGCGCACGGGATTGCCGTTACAGTAAGTATTTCCGCCCCATTTGGGATCATACTGGGAAAAGACCGTATGCTTTGTCTCTTCTTCTTTTACCGTCGTTTTGGTAAAGACCCAGTTCTGTGCGGCACTGGTACGGGCATATTTCCATTCCCGGATCCCTTTTCCCGAAACAAAAGCAATGCCCTTTTTGCTCTTCTCTTCACGGAGAGCAAAATAACGACCGTATCTGGTAAAGATCCAGCGTGTTTTTTCGGAAACTACCGAAAGCTTTCCATCCTTCAGTCCCAGGTAACGATCGCTGCCATAGGGAGAGATCGTATACCGGTTATTGTCTTCATGCTTCAGCGTATAAAGCTGATTCTCTTTTCCGGTGGTCTTTCGGAGAAGGGCAGTTTCCTTTTCTGTATCTGCCGTCAGAGAAAAGCTGTTTCTCTGGCGGGCACGGATGCTGTAGACACCGTCTGCCAGCAGCTGCTCCGTGGTATCCATGGATAGACGGACCTTTCCATACTCTGCCTTAGGGATCCAGCCAAGATAATAACGGCCGTTCAGATAAAAGGTCATCTGATACCAGGCTCCACTCTCACCTACAGTAGAGCCTCCCGCATAAAGAGGCACCGTCTGATAATACATATTCCTGGATTTTCCGCGATAAAGTGTCAGGCTCTGATTGGCAAAGGACTGTACCGCCTGAAATTTCTGTGTAAAGAAAAAGGTATTTCTTTTTACCCAGCCCTTGACTGTCTTTTTTCCCTCTTTGCAGGTCACATACAGAGACTGACTGTCCTTGTCATATTTTGTAATGCTAAACTCACGATAACTCAGAGAAGTGAGTTTGTTTTTCCTCTCCGCATCCGTATAAACGATCGTCTTCTGGGCACGGGACAGTGGATAGCCGACCAGTGGATGAGCCGCCGACATAGCTGCCGGATAAGCCGCCTGAACTCTTGGTGCAAAGAAAACACACAAGGTCAAAAACAGGACGAGGACACCAAAGATTCTCTTCTTTTTCATCATTTTTTATTCCCTCTTTTTCAGTAAAGTCAGAAACTGTTTCTCCTTTTCCGTCAGATTTGCATCCTCCAGAAGGTCCGGACGCCGTTCCAGCGTCCGCCTGATGGATTCCTCACGCCGCCATTTCTCCACATTGGCATGATGACCGGAAAGGAGTACGGGCGGTACCGCTTTATCCCGCCATACCTCCGGCCGGCTATACTGAGGATATTCCAGAAGATTGTCATGAAAGGATTCGATCGTTCCGGATTCTCCATTACTCAAGACCCCCGGAACCATTCGGGAGATCGCATCGATCATGACCATGGCCGGAAGTTCTCCGCCTGTGAGGACATAATCTCCAATGGAAACATAATCCGTTACCACTTCCTCCAGCACTCTCTCATCAATGCCTTCATAGTGACCGCAGAGAAAGACCAGATCTTCTTCTTTTGCAAAATCCACAGCCATTTCCTGACGAAAAACACTTCCCTGGGGAGTCAGATAGATCACCCTGGGCTTGTGTCCCATCCGTTCTTCCAGATCTTTCACTGCTGCATAGACAGGCTCCGCCTGCATGACCATTCCGGCACCACCGCCGTAAGGATAATCGTCCACTTTTCCGTAACGGTTTCCTGCATAATCCCGGATATTGACAGCTTCCAGACTCAGAATGCCCTTTTCAATGGCCCGGCCAATGATGCTGGTGTTCAGCCCCTGCAGGATCATCTCCGGAAACAAAGTCAGTACATGATAGTTCATAAATCCAACAGCCCTTCCAGTACATGTACCTCCATCTCACCTTTTTCAAGATCGACAGAAAGAATACAGTCTTTGATTGCAGGAAGGAGAAGCTCCTTTCCATTTTTATCCGTAACCTGATAGACATCATTGGCCCCTGTCTCAAGAACATCCGTAAGCTCTCCGAGAAGCTCTCCTTCATCCGTAACTACCTGAAGACCGATGAGATCTGCGATAAAATACTCATCCTCTTCGAGAGGAACTGCCTGCTCTCTTGTTACAAGAAGGCTTTTTTTGCGGAAAGGCTCCACTTCGTTGATGTTATCAAATTCTTTAAACTTCAAGATCACAAACTGCTTAAAAAACTTCACCCCGGATATGTGCAGGAGCATTTTTTCCCTGCCTGTGTCCAGATATATGGTCTTCAGATCCAGAAAACGTTCCGGATCATCCGTTGTCGGGAAAACTTTTACCTCTCCCCGGATTCCGTGAGTGGCTGTGATCACACCCACCTGTAAAAAATCTTCCATTCATTCACCTCAGTCTCAGTCGATTCCGTAAAGACGTTTATAAAGAGCCGGTCTGCGGTTTCCGTAAACGATCCGTTTGATCGTGATACCGCCTTCCGGATAATTGCTTCCATAATGGCCGGAAGCATTGATCATCAGATTGTTGCCGATATAAACACCCACATGGTCAATGGGGCCGCTGGTATCATATTTCAGATAAAATACCAGATCACCCGGTTTCAGATCTCTGTAGGAAACCTGTCTGGATACACCCTGCAGATAGTCTGTGTGGGGATAGGGCATACCCTTTCCTGCCGCCTCGTAGATCTGCTTGGTAAAGGTTGCGCAGTCGATTCCGCCGGTAATGGAATTTCCGCCAAGAATGAAGCGGGTTCCAAGATATTTATAACCATAGCTGATCGCCGTCCGAACCGTACGGTTAGAAGAAATGTTATTGATATTAACAGCTGTAAGAGCAATATTTTTTGCATTTACATAGCCTGTTACCGGAACACCATTGGCTTTTTTACGGTTATGCAGATAAACCGGGATCCAGGTCAGCTGTTTCTTTTTCATCTTTCTGGTCAGATATTTGACCTTAGACATGTTGACAACGATTCCGCCACCTTTTTCCAGAGAACCGTACGTTCCTTTTTTAAAGCTTGCCTGCTGATAAACATAAGCACGGCTGGTGCTGGATTTGTTCCAGGCAATGACCTTGTAGCCTCTTGCAGAATACTTCAGCGGTGTGGTCATATTCAGCTTCGCTGCACTGACTCCCATCGGAAGCAGCATAAAAACGCTCAGCAACATCAGTAACAACAGAACTCCCTTTTTCTTTCCTTTCATAAAACAGCCCTCCAATTATAAAATATGTTTTTTGTAGAACTGCCCGCTGCTTCGCAGCTGGTGCAAATTCCTTATATACAGAAAAAACCCCGTTTTCACGAGGTTTTTAACTGTCACTGCAGGATATCTACAACGACTTTCTGGTCTTCCTTGGAAGCAGCGGCTTTCACCACAGCACGGATCGCTTTCGCAATACGGCCCTGCTTTCCAATAACCTTTCCCATATCAGAAGGGGCAACCTTCAGTTCAAGAACTGTGGTCTTTCCACTCTGTTTTTCAGTAACAACGACTTCCTCGGGAAACTCAACAAGAGATTTCGCAATAACTTCTACGAGTTCTTTCATATACATGCACCTCTCTTTGTTAATTATTTCTCGATTCCGGCTACTTTAAGAAGTTTAGCAACAACATCGGTCGGCTGTGCGCCGTTTGTCAGCCATTTCTTTGCCAGCTCCTCGTCGATTTTGAACTCGCTGGGATTTGTGTTCGGGTTGTAGGTTCCGATCTCCTCGATAAATCTACCGTTTCTCGGGGATCTGGAATCAGCAACAATGATTCTATAGATAGGGTTCTTTTTCTGACCCATTCTTCTCAGTCTGATTTTTACTGCCATCTTTGATTCACCTCCTTAAGGTTTCCATTGATTATTTAAAAGGGAAGCCGAAACTTGCCTCTTTTAGCACTTTTACTGTTCATCATTCCGCCCATCTGTTTCATCATCTTGCGGGACTGATCAAACTGTTTGACCAGCTTGTTCACCTCACTGATGTCTACTCCCGCTCCGGCAGCGATACGCTTCTTCCGGGAAGGATTCAGAAGGTCGGGATTCGCTCTCTCCTTCGGTGTCATGGAGAGGATCATTGCCTCGATCTGTGCCATTTTCTTTTCGTCCATGGCATCTTCGATCTGCTTGAGCTGACTGCCGCCCATGCCCGGAAGCATTTCCAGCAGTTTTCTCATACCGCCCATATTTTTCATCTGTTCCATACTTTCCAGATAATCATCGAAGCCAAACTGGGCTTTTTTGAGCTTCTGCTCCATACTTCTGGCTTTTTCCTCATCGATGTTGGCCTGTGCCTTCTCAATGAGACTCATCACATCTCCCATTCCAAGGATACGTGAAGCCATTCGGTCAGGATAAAACTGCTCCAGATCGGAAAGCTTTTCGCCCATACCTACATAGAGGATCGGTTTTCCGCAGGTTGCCTTAATGGAAAGGGCTGCACCGCCTCGGGTATCGCCGTCCAGCTTTGTCAGGATGACTCCGTCAATACCAACCTTCTGATTGAAGGTATCGGATACATTTACGGCATCCTGTCCGGTCATGGCATCCACAACCAGTATGGTCTGATACACATCCACAGCTGCCTTGATCTTTTCAAGCTCTTCCATCATGGATTCATCCACATGAAGACGGCCTGCCGTATCAAGGATCACAACATTATGGCCATGATTTCTGGCATGCTCTACGGCTGCTTTTGCAATATCTACGGGATTCTGTCTGTCTCCCATGGAGAAAACCTCGACACCGACTTTTTCTCCGTTGATCTCCAGCTGACGGATCGCTGCAGGACGGTAAACGTCACAGGCTGCAAGCAAGGGCTTCCGTCCTTTGCTCTTGAGCTTTGCTGCAATCTTTGCTGTAGTGGTGGTCTTACCTGCACCCTGAAGACCTGCCATCATAATGACAGTGATCTCACTTGCGGGCTTCAGCGCAATTTCTGTTGTCTCAGAGCCCATCAGGTTCACAAGTTCTTCGTTTACGATCTTGATCACCATCTGTCCCGGATTCAGACCGTTCATCACGTCCTGTCCGACGGCGCGTTCCTGGACATTTTTGACAAACTGTTTTACCACCTTGAAGCTGACATCCGCTTCCAGAAGTGCAAGCTTGACTTCTTTCAGAGCGGTCTTTACATCGGCCTCTGTCAGGCGACCCTTGCTGCGCAGGTTTTTGAATACATTTTGAAGTTTTTCTGATAAGCTTTCAAATGCCATTATAACTCCTCCAGGATCTCATCTGCGATGCGCTTGATGTTGTCCGGACAATCCGTTGAACTCCGGATCTCCTGAACCTTCGTACGGATCTCAAGGAACCGTTCCACCAGATGAAGCTTCTCTTCATAGTCGGAAAGGATCTTGTCACAGCGCCGGATCATATCATGAACACCCTGGCGGCTGATGCCGCGCTCCGCTGCCACCTCCGTACAGGAGTAATCATTGAGAACCACATCCTCATAAATGCTCTGCTGATGCTCTGTGAGAAGCTCACCATAGAAATCATAGAGCAGAGTTCGTTCTACAAATTTTTCCATCTCGAGTCACCTTTGCTATCATAACTGATGAGTTTCCTTTTGTCAAGTATTTTTTCTTGACAAGTTTCATTTTTTTATCATTCTCCGGAATATCCGGTTCCACAGACGGCTGTTCCGATCCATTCACCCATTTCCACCTGCGTTTCAATCCCCTGTTCCGTATGTTTCAGAAATTCCTCCCGGAAATCCACACGGTCCTTCTGGACCAGAAGGAGAATGGTAGAACCGCCAAACTCAAACCTGCCTTTTTCACTGCCCTTCTTCACCTGTTTTGGTCCATGATAATTTTTGATCCGTCCAACCATCATAGCGCCCACTTCCATCTGAAGGAGCGTACCGAAATTTTCTGTCCGGATCAGACAGTATTCTCTGGTATTCTCGTGATACACGGGTACAGACTCCACAGCAACAGGATTTACGGTATGAAGAATGCCTGGAATCCTGATATTCTCTGATTTTTCTCCGTCAGCCGGATAAGAATACCGGTGGTAATCATCGACACAGAGACGAAAGACACAGGCATAGCCTCCCTCGTATCTTTTTGCCAGCGCAGGATTCTTCAAAATCCGTTCCAACGTATAAACGCTTCCCTTTATGGTGAATTCTGCTGTCTCATCCAACGGATAAACAGAAAGCTTTCCATCCGAAGGACTGACCAGATGAGATGGATCACAATCGATCATCCGCTCGGTGGGAAGGATCTCTCTGGTGAAAAAGTCATTAAACGAACGATAAGGCCTTTTGACATAAGGCCTCATATCCATCTGATTCTTTTCAATAAAGGGGCGGATCAGAAAACAGGAAGCTTTCCGGTCAAGAAAAATCCCGGCTGCTCTTGAAAGTCCCGGCTGTGTCAGAACCTTCAGAAGTATTCTGCCGTAAAAAGAAGTATAAAGCTTTTCGAGAAGCCGGTCCTGACCGGAGTTTTCTTCCCGTATCACTCCATCTCTGCCCATACAGCGATGAACAGAAGAAGGAATTGCTGTTTTTGTTTTTTTCATGTTTCCTTCCTTAATAGATATGTAACAGTTTTCCAAGGATCACCAGACCTGCTACAATAAAAAAGCACATCAGCTTGTTTCCCGGTTTCAGGACACGGATCTTGCTCACGAAAAGGAACGCCACCACAAACATCACTGCAATAAGAATCCGAAGATAAGCCGTGTGACCACAGTAGGGTCTTAAAAGGTAGATCAGAGGGAAAATAATGGAGATCGAAGTGACCGGAAGTCCCTCATAACTCTTTCTCCGCTCTTCTGTTTCCTGCTGCCGTCTCATCTCTTTGACATTGAAATAACCCAGACGGATCACTGCAGCCAGTACATACACACACATGGAAACCGTTCCAACCAGACCTCTCACGCCCAGAGCGTAGGTCAGGAATGCCGGAAACGCTCCGAAGCAGAAAAGATCACACAGCGAGTCGATCTGGATTCCAAAATTCTTTTCATCCTCCGTCCGGTCTTTCTTTGTCCTTGCCACTTTTCCATCCAGCATATCACAGATACCGGATGCCACCAGACAGGCGATCGCATTGCCGAAACGGCCATCCAGAGCTTCCGTCATTCCCACAACAGAGCTCAGAAGGCTCATATAAGTGAGTACTACCGTATAGTTGTAAAATCCTATAAACATTTTTACTCTTTCTCCCTCTCTACATTTTCTTCTGTATTTTCCTGTTTTTTTTCAGAGAAGCCCGCGTCAGCTTCAGGTGTGCATAAAAGGTGATCGCTGCACTGATGAGCAGTAACGCGTAATAACTGATGCCTCGGCTCAACAGCATACCGGGCAGAAGCTTCTCACCAAAGACCGGTTCAAACATGGTCATAAACAACCCCTCGCTGACTCCCACTCCTCCCGGCAGCGGCAGCATGTCCACCGCCACAGAGATCACTGCCTGAAGGATCACTACCAGATACAGGGGTGTTCCGGCAAGTCCAAAGGAACGGTACACCAGCCAGGTCACAAAGAACAGGCTGAAACGTTGAAAAATCGTGATCAGCATCACATAAAACACTACTTTTTTATGCGTTCTGAAATAGACACTGGCTTCCCGGTATTTATTCATGGAAAGCAAAAGCTTTCTTGTCCGTGCCCTTTTGTATTTCAGAAGATGAAGTTTTTCCAGAAAGCGAAGCCCATAATACAGGATTCGCTTGGTCCATCCAGGCACAAAGACCAGGATCATCATGCTGGTCACGGCGATCACATTGAGTCCCATTCCCAGATAAAGCAGGTAGCGTGAACTCCCCATATAAGCCAGGATCACAGGCCCCATGAAAAGCAAAACCACAAATCCAACCAGTACCAGCACTGCCTTATAGGTAATGGTCACGATCATCAGCACCAGCGTTGACACAGAAACATCCAGTCCGTCTTTGCTCATATAATAGATCTGTGCCGGCTGGCCGCCGGAAGCAGATGGTGTGATACAGCTGTAAAAGAAACCGATAAAGCTGTAGCGGATACACTGATGCAGCTTCGTCTTTTTTCCCAAAGATGTCATCATATAGTGAATGATCACCGATTCACTGCACACAAAAACGATGACAAGGGCAAGTGCCGCGATGAGCCAGCCGGGATCTGCTGTCTCCAGAACACGCCCGATCTCTTCCAGCTCCTGATCTTTCAGAAGCGCATAAAAAGTAAATGCCACCAGAAGCACCAGAAACAGAATCTCCAGAATGCTCTTTTTGTTTTTCCTGATAAATTCCATATCCGGTCCCCCTTTTTCCGTCCCTGTCTGTAACGCTTGTTTCTATTTTAGCAATTTTCGACGAATTATGCCATTGATTTTTTCATAAAATTGTCTTACGTTTTTGTAATATTTCATTTTTCCATAAAATTGCCACATCGCTTCTGCCAAAAGGAAGCCAGCTGCAATGTCCACTACCACATGCTGACGGATCAAAACAGTAGACAAGGCAATGAGCCAGGCAAATACAAAGGAAAAAATCCGGTACCAGCAAGGAATATCCTTTCTCCCGCGCACGGCAATATAACAGAACCAGCTGTTCATACAATGAATGGACGGAAGCAGGTTTTCCGGTTTATCCATTTGATAAAGCCACCGGAGAAGCGTAATGCTGAGAGAATCTCCGACCAGCTCCGGGCGGAGATTCGTAGTAGGGAAAAACACAAAAAACAGAAAACAGACAACGCGGGCAGTCAGATCTGCGGTCAAATAACGGTAAAAGTAATCTTTTCCGTTTCCTGCTGCAAGAAGATAATTTACGACCCAGAAAAGATAGCAGATCAGATAAATATACACAAAGCCTGGAACGAAGGGAAGCCTCCGGTCCAGGTCAAGGGTAAGATCAAAATGGTAGCGGTTTCCTGCAATAGCCATTCCGCCCCAGTACACCAGATCGTTTAAAAGAAAGGTACTGAGAAGCGGAATGACTGCATAACCGTATTTTCCGAATAATCTTTTACAGATTTGCATGTGTGAGTTTGGGTTTGTACCCATTGTCCTTCAGAGCTTTGACGATCTTTTCTTTATGCTCTGTTCCGAATGCCTCTACCGTGATCTTCAGTTCCACAGCCGCATTACGGTTGGTGCTGAAGAACTGGTTATGATCCAGTTTGATCACATTACCCTGCTCTTCTGCCACAACAGCTGCCACTCTTGCCAGCTCACCGGCACGGTCAGGAAGCAGGACAGATACGGTAAAGATACGGTCACGCAGGATCAGTCCGTGCTGGATCACAGAAGACATGGTGATCACATCCATATTACCGCCGCTCAGGATGGAAACCACTTTCTTTCCTTCCGGTTTGAGATGTTTCAGGGCTGCTACTGTCAGAAGACCGGAGTTCTCCACGATCATCTTATGGTTCTCTACCATATCCAGGAAGGAACCGATGATCTCAGCATCAGAAATGGTGATGATATCATCCAGATTCTTCTGAAGATACGGGAAAAGCTTGTCTCCCGGTGTCTTCACGGCTGTACCGTCAGCGATGGTATTGACTGTCGGCAGAGTCACTACATGGCCTTCTTTGAGAGAAGCCTTCATGCAGGCAGCTCCTTCCGGCTCCACACCGATCACCTTGATCTTCGGATTCAAAAGCTTTGCCAGAGCAGAAACACCGGTAGCCAGTCCGCCGCCGCCGATGGGAACCAGAATGTAATCCACCAGAGGAAGCTCTTTTACGATCTCCATGGCAATGCTTCCCTGACCGGTTGCAACAGTCAGATCATTGAAGGGATGGATAAAGGTCAGACCTTCTTTTGCTTCCAGTTCTTTTGCATACTCGCAGGCATCATCGTAAACGTCCCCTTTTAATACCACTTCAGCGCCGTAGCTCTTTGTACGGTTCACTTTGATCAGCGGAGTGGTGCTCGGCATCACGATCACTGCACGCACACCGAACTTCTTTGCTGCATAAGCCACACCCTGCGCATGGTTTCCTGCGGAAGCGGTAACCAGACCTTTGTTTCTTTCCTCATCCGTAAGGGTACTGATCTTATAATAGGCTCCACGGATCTTATATGCACCTGTCACCTGCATATTTTCCGGCTTCAGATAGACCTTGTTGCCTGTCTGCTCTGAGAAATAATCACTGTATACCAGCTTCGTCTCTGTGGCAGCCTCTCTTACGATGTTATATGCCTCTTCAAATTTTTCAATGGTCAACTGCTCCATGATGTTTTCCTTCTTTCTGTATGATTTTATGATGTTCTGTGACCGGTTAAGCGAAACGTTCTGAATCGTTGCAATGTTTTACTGCTTGTCCTGGTTTACGTCAAAAAGTGCATTTACAAACTGGTTCGCATCGAACTTCTGAAGATCATCAATGCTCTCTCCCACGCCGATGTATTTCACCGGAATACCCAGTTCGGAATGGATCGCTACTGCGATACCGCCTTTGGCGGTTCCGTCCAGCTTTGTCAGGATGATACCGGTGATATCTGCCACCTCTTTGAACTCCTTCGCCTGTGCCAGTGCATTCTGCCCGGTGGTGCCATCCAGTACGACCAGCGTCTCCCGGTAAGCCTCCGGATATTCTTTTTCAATGATCCGGTTGAGTTTTCCAAGCTCCGCCATGAGATTCTTTTTGTTGTGAAGTCTTCCGGCGGTATCCACCAGAAGAACGTCCGCACGTCTTGCCTTGGCTGCCTGAATGGCATCATAGACTACCGCTCCTGGATCCGAGCCTTCCTGACCGCTGATGATCTCCACACCGGCCCTGTTTGCCCAGCTTACCAGCTGCTCTCCGGCTGCCGCACGGAAGGTATCCGCTGCCGCCAGAACTACTTTTTTGCCCTGGTCCTTGAGTTTACCGGCCAGTTTACCGATGCTTGTGGTTTTTCCCACACCGTTGACACCGATGACCAGCACCACCGATGTGCGGTTTTCAAACTCATAGGCCGTTTCTCCCACATTCATTTCATCCTTGATGCTTTCAATGAGAAGCTCTTTGCATTCGGACGGATTTTTGATGTGCTGCTCCTTCACCTTTCTCTTCAGGTCTTCAATGATGGACGTCGTGGCGTTGATCCCGAGATCTCCCATAATGAGGATCTCTTCGATCTCGTCATAGAAATCGTCATCAATGCTTGAAAATCCGCTGAAGATCGAATCGATCCCCGATACGATATTGTTTCTGGTCTTGGTCAGCCCTTCTACCAGACGTTTAAAAAAACCTTTCTTTTCTTCCATATTCCACTCCATTTATCACTCATCCAGGTCATCCTCAATGAGATTTACCGAGACAAGGGCGGACACTCCTTTTTCCTGCATGGTGATGCCGTACAGGCGGTCGGCAGCCGCCATCGTGCCCCGTCTATGTGTTATAATAATAAACTGTGTATTTTTTGTCAACTTATGAAGATAATTTGCATACCTGGCAACGTTGGATTCATCCAGTGCCGCCTCGATCTCATCCAGCAGACAGAACGGAGACGGTTTCAGATTCTGGATCGCAAAAAGCAGGGCGATCGCTGTGAGTGCCTTCTCACCGCCTGAAAGCAGGATCATATTCTGAAGCTTCTTTCCGGGCGGCTGTGCAATGATGCGGACACCCGCCTCAAGGATATCTTCGCCCTCCACAAGCTCCAGTTTGCCATGGCCGCCGCCGAAAAGCTGGCGAAAAGCCTTATCGAACTCTGTCTGGATCCGGACAAAATTTTCTTCAAACTGCCGGCGCATACCTGCATCCAGCTCATCGATGACACCGAGAAGCACTTTTTCACTCTCCACCAGATCATCATGCTGTTCCTTCAGAAAGCCATGACGGTCAAAAAGTTCTTTGTATTCCTCGATCGCATTGACATTAACGCTTCCGAGAGACCGGATCTCATTTTTCAGGTCTGCGACTGCTTTCCGAAGCGGATTCATCTCCTGATATTCTTCCCGTTTCAGTTCTTTCGCACTGCCCGGGGTCAGCTCGTACTGTTCCCAGATATCATTGATCCTGCCATCCCTGATTTCCGCCAGTTTTTCCTGACGGGCACTCAACCGGAAATTTTCCTTGTCCAGAAGACTCTTCTGCTCCGTCAAAGCTTCCCGCTCACTGAAAAACCCTTTCTGAGTCACCATACAAGTATTTTTTTCTTCCGTCAGAGCTTTGATCTTTTCTTCCGTTTCCTTCTGGATGCCTGCTCCGGAATCGATGCTTTCCTGGATTTTTTTCAGATTTTCTTCTTTCTGAAGTGTTTCTGTCTCTCCGTCTTCCAGTTTTTTCTGAACAGAAAGCTTTTCCTCATTCAGGCTTCGGACTTCCCGTTCCATACGGCTGGTGTTCTGTTTCAGGAAATCTTCCTTCTGGAGAAAGCCTGCCAGACGAAGATGCACATTTTCAAAACGCTGCTTTTGTTCCGTCAGATTGGCCCGTTCCTCTTCCAGGGCTTTCTGGTTCCGCTCGATCCGCTCATTGAGTTCCTGTTCCTGTTTCACAGAAGCATCCAGTTCTTCCTGAATCCGGAGTTTTTCCTCTTTGATCTCTGCCATCTGTGTTTCGATCTCCACAGCCTCATCCTTCAAATGATGATAACCGGAGACTGTTTCATCCCGTCTGGCTTCCATCTGGCTGATCTCCATTTTTGCCGTATTCTGGACCAGATATTCCTTCTGAAGTTTTTCTGCCAGCGCTGCGATCTTATCTCTCAACGCATTCCGCCTGCTCCGGTTTTTATCGATAGACTGATTCAGCACATCCAGATCCTTCCTCAGAAGTTTTACGCTCTCTTCCAGCTCCTCGATCTCACGACGCCGGCCCAGAAGATTGCTGGAATTCTTGAAGGAACCACCCGTCATGGAACCGCCGGGACTTAATAGTTCTCCCTCCAGCGTAACGATCCGCAGAGCATACCGGTATTTTCTGGCCAGAGCCACCGCATGATCGATGGTATCCACTACTACTACCCTGCCAAGAAGGTAACGGACCAGACCTTCGTATTCCTGATCTGCCCGGACAAGCGTACTGGCAAGACCGATGACTCCCGGTTCTTTTAAGGCTCCATTATCCGTAAAACCGCCTCTTAAGCCCACACTGGTCAGGGGCAGAAACGTTGCCCGGCCAAATTTATTTTTCTTCAGAAAATCGATCATCCGCTTGGCAGTCTCTTCATCTGCGGTAACGATGTTCTGAATACTGCCGCCAAGAGCTGTCTCTATAGCCACCTCATAGGCTTTTTCCACTTTGATCAGGTCAGCTACCACACCGAGAAGACCGGGCTCCCGTGCTTTCTGCTCCATACAGCGGCGGATGCTGTTTCCATATCCGTCATATCGTTCTGTGATGTTTTTCAGGGATTCCAGACGGGAGGCCTCACGGTGAAAAGCCGTCTGTCCCTGCTCCGCCTGCTGATTCTGCGTCATCAGTTCCTGACGAAGCTTTTCCACCGCATCTTCATACGTACGGCTTTCTTCTGTCAGTTCTTCGATCCGGTCAGAAACCGTTTCGTATTTTTCCTGTAATTCTTTCAGGGAATCTTCCTGTTCGTTTTCTTCACTTCGAAGTCTCAAGAGCTTCTGGCTCACTTCCGCCCGGCGGATCTGGTTCTGCTCCATCATCGTGTCATACCGCTGGATCTTTCCCTTGGTCGAAGCGCGCTGGTTCAGGATCCGGATGATCTCATTTTTATCCCCTTCTATTTTCCGGTTCAGATGAGAAATGGATGCTTCAATGACATCATTTTCCACGGAAGTATCTTCTTCCTCTTCCTGTGCCTTCTTTCTCTCTTCCTTCAGATCTGTGAATTCCTGGCGGCTGCTTTCCAGCTCTTTTTTTCGTTCTTCCAGTTCTTTTTCAATGATCTCCAGACGTTCCAGCTGGTTTTTCCGGGAAGTCTCCACGGAACGGATCTGTTCCCGCAGGACATCCATCTGTCCGGCCAGCTGCTGGCGTTTCAGCTGGTTCTCGCTGTTTCTTGCCCGCTCTCCTTCGATCTGGCCGTCCAGATGGGTGATTTTTTCTTCCAGACGGTCATACTCCGTACGGATTTTTTCATACTTCTGGTTGTTTTCTTTCAGATCTCTTTCGGAAATTGCCAGTTTTTCCTCAAGTGCCTCCAGCTCTGTCCTGCTCTCTTCCATTTCCAGAAGAAACATGTTGACATCCAGAACTTTCAGTTCATCTCTTTTTTTCAGATAGATCTTTGCTGTCTCGGACTGTTTTTCCAACGGTCCCAGCTGTCTGGTAAGTTCCGAAAGGATATCATTGACGCGGACCAGATTCTGGCGTTCATCCTCCAGTTTTTTCTGGGCAGCCGCTTTTCGCCGTTTGAATTTGACAATGCCCACGGCTTCATCAAAAAGCTCCCGCCGTTCTTCCGGTTTTCCACTCAGGATCTTGTCGATCTGCCCCTGTCCGATGATGGAATAGCCTTCCTTACCGATACCGGTATCGTAAAACAGCTCATTGATATCTTTCAGACGGCAGGCAGAACCGTTGATGCGGTATTCACTTTCTCCTGACCGGTAGACACGCCTCGTGACCGTCACTTCATCGAATTCAATGGGAAGCTTATGGTCTGAATTATCCATTGTGATAGAGACAGAAGCAAAGCCCATAGGTTTCCGGTTTTCTGTTCCGGAAAAGATAACATCCTGCATACTGGCGCCACGGAGAGACTTGGCACTCTGTTCTCCAAGAACCCAGCGTACCGCATCCCCTACATTGCTCTTTCCGCTGCCGTTTGGTCCCACGATACCGGTAATTCCGTTGTGGAACTCGAACAGGATCTTATTCGCAAAGGATTTAAAGCCCTGTACTTCAATGCTCTTCAGATACATGCAGTTACTCCTGTTTTTCTTTCCAGTTGATCAGACAGCGGTACGCAGCATCCTGCTCGGCCGCTTTCTTGGTCCGTCCTTTTCCGCTGCTCTTCTTTTCTCCTGCCACATAAAGATCCACCAGAAAGGTCTTGTCATGATCCGGGCCTTCTTCGCCGGTGAGCACATAGGAGATTTCTCCGTCATGCCAGTTTTTCTGTACCTGTTCCTGTAAAATAGTCTTGCTATCATAAAAGAGCTTTTTATGCTCAATATCCGTCATAATAAAGCGATGTACGAACTCTTTTGCACTAGCAAAACCACCGTCCAGATAAATCGCACCGATCAGGGCTTCCATTGCATCTGATACGATAGAGTCTCTTTTTCTTCCTCCGGTATGCTCTTCTCCTTTGCCAAGAAGGAGAAAATCTCCCAGATCCAGTGCCCTTGCGCAAAGAGCCAGCGTGGGTTCACAGACAATACTGGCACGCAGCTTTGTCAGATCTCCTTCCGGAAGAGCCGGATAATTGCGGAACAGAAATTCACTGCTGACCACCTCAAGGACGGCATCTCCCAGGAATTCCAGCCTTTCATTGTCATGATAACCTTTTGCCTTATGTTCATTTGCGTAAGAGCTGTGGGTCATAGCCTGCTTCAAAAGAAGGGGATTCTGAAAATGATACCCACTCTTTTTCTCCAGTAGCTCAAACTGATGATTTTCCATTGTTTTTTCTCCTTTTCCACTGTTATAAAACAGATGTTCTCAATCCACTTTCGCAGCTTTTTCATGAACGCAGCCGCTTTGCGTTCAATAGAAAAAAGGGATGTCTGAAACATCCCCTCTTTGCGGTAATCCGAATTTAGTTTACGGCGTTTTTGATCTGTTCTACAGCATCGCCTACAGTAACGATCTTCTCGGCTTCCTCAGACGGAATCTCGATATCAAACTCTTCCTCGATTCCCATGATGATCTGGAATACATCCAGAGAATCTGCACCCAGGTCATCTACAAAAGTGGTATCCATCGTGATCTCATCTGCATCCACATTTAAAACTTCCGCGATAATATTCTTCAACTTTTCGAATTCCATAACATTCAATCCTCTCTTAATTCTTCTTTTACCGATATGTGTTCTTTGATTTTTTCATTGATGTTCTGCTGTTTGAACTGCACACACTGAATAATAGAATGGGTGATCTCCACAGCTTTGGAACTTCCGTGTGTCTTCACCACAAGCCCCTTCAGTCCAAGAAGAGGTGCACCGCCATACTCACTGGCATCGAACGATTTCAGTGTGGCCTTCAGAGCGGGTTTCACCAGAAGTGCACCGATCTTGCTCCGAAGATTCTGCATCATACCGGTTTTTACTTTACTGATCAGAGCAGCTCCGACACCTTCATAAAGCTTCAGGATCACATTGCCGACAAAAGCCTCACAGACAATGACGTCACAGACACCGGCCGGAATATCCCGTGCCTCCACGCTGCCAATAAAATTGATGTCCTGACATGCTTTCAGAAGAGGGAAGGTCTCTTTTACCAGTGCATTTCCTTTTTCTTCTTCTGCACCGATATTAACGATTCCCACTCTCGGGTTTTTCACTCCGACTACATTCTCCATATAGATCGACCCCATCTTTGCAAACTGCACCAGATGAGAAGGTCTGGCATCCACATTGGCTCCGCAGTCGATCAGCAGTGCCACCCCGTCCTTTGTAGGGATCAGCGGTGCAAGGGGCGGACGCTCCACGCCTTTGATCCTGCCTACGATCACCTGTCCGCCTACCAGAACGGCTCCGGTACTGCCTGCAGATACAAAAGCATCTGCCTCGCCCTTTTTCACAAGATTCATTCCGACCACAATAGAAGAATCCTTCTTTTTGCGAATGGCGTTCACCGGCGGCTCTGCCATCTCGATAACCTCTGAAGCATTTACCACTTCAATACGGTCTTTCGGATAGGTATACTTCGATAACTCTCCTTCTACCAGTTCCTGGCAGCCTGTCAGGATCACCTTGATGTCATTCCTGAGGTTTACCGCATCCACAGCCCCTTTTACTGTTTCCTGCGGTGCGTTGTCTCCGCCCATGGCGTCTACAACGACTCTTACAAGTTCCTGCATGATTCATCCTCCTTGTACTATGACTAATATACTAGACATCATTCTAAAAATCAACAGTAAATTTTGAGAAGTTCCTAGTCATGAAGCGCGGGCTGTGCTATAATCAAAGACTCTGAGGGAAGAAACGCACAAATGAAGCCGAAAGGAGAACACGATGTTTAACGTATCCCAGTTTCTCGAACTGAGAAATTTAAAAAACCGCTTTGAAAAAAATCACCCGAAATTCTTTCCGTTTATCCGGGCTGCCAGAAAAAAGGCTCTGATGGAGGGAAGCATCCTTGAGATCACTGTTACTCCGCCGGACGGAGAGCCGATCTCTACAAACCTGAAGGTACAAAGTTCTGATCTGGAACTCTTGCAGAAGTTGACAGAGGTTCTCAGTCAGAATCCATAAGCTTTCCAGTATAGAGATGGCATACGCCAGGCGAGTGTTTATTTACACGGACAGGAAAACAAAAGGAGGAAAACCGAAGCTTTATGCTCCGGTTTTCCTCCTCTTATTTTCTGACAGGCTTTTGTAATACCGACACCGGCACCTACACTTCTCTTATCATACAATACTGTTTGAGATCAAAATGTTTATTCAGCACACCATACAATTTGAACCCAAGGTGTTGGTAGAATTCCACATTATTCGGATTGTGCGTTTCCAGTGACACCATCATTTGATGTTTATCCGCATAGTGCAGTACTTCGTTCATGAGTAAAGCTGCCAGTCCGTGATGCTGCATACTGGGTCTGACGGCCAGATAGATCACATGCAGCCGGTTGTCCTGATGCAGCTGATCGGTCCAGTTGGAATTCAGATAATCTCTTCCCAGAACAAAATTCCAGAACGTTTTCATACTGGCATCTTCCTTCAGAAGATAGCCCTCTGTCCGAAGCACTGCTTCAATCTCTGTAAAATAATATTTAAACAGATTGTATGGTTCTGCTTCATCCGAAACCACCAGAAGGCTGTTCAGTTCCTTGCTGTCTGCATAGATCTCACAGGTTTCATAAAACTCTGTCAGGTCACATTTAAAAAGCTCCGGCATAAGTCTTTCCCGGATTTCATCATCCGGTATCAGCTTCTGATAAAGCGGATCTTCCCGGAAGCATGCTGTCAGAAGCTTCTCCAGCTCCGGCAGATCCTCCTTCTGTACCCGATATAATCGATCAGTTTCCATGATTCCTCCTATAACAGTTGTTTTGCTTCCTGAAGGGTCAGGAGCATTTTTTCCGTGGATTTGATCATGTAATCCACATCCTCCTTCAGATAAGACTGCTGTCTCTTCTCCACAGCCTCCAGCCGGAGGATCTCATCCCTGACATCTGTTCCACCAGTACGGTACTTTTTCAGAAGCCCTTCCACCAGATCATACAGGTTTTCATGATGGACGATACGTCCGGCGCCCCACTGCAGCCGTTCCGCTTCCTGATGGAAAACATAATCCGTAAAATGCTGGTAGACACTCCGGCTGAACTGGAATGCATAGGCATTGTTGTCGATCTCGTAGAGTGCTTCCAGTGCCGTTTCCGGATTTTTCCGTTTCAGGGAACGAATAGCTTTACGGATATAATAAAGATTATTCTGGGCAGCCTCCTCCGGGAAAAGCACCTCATCTGACCAGTTCAGACGTACAAAACGATCCTGTTCCATCTTAAATACAGAGAGAAGTTTCTTTTCCGCTTCCCTGATCTTCTCAAGATCCATTTTTTCACCTGCCAGATAGGCTTCGTTCACATCCCAGATTCGGTCATAGATCTCGTCTGAAAGCTCCTGGGCTTTTTCCAGAAGTTCCAGAAGAGTGGTTACCCTGGCTCCGGCTTTCTGGCAGTAGATCACATCCAGGCTCTTGGCTGCTTCTTCAAAAACTTCCGCAAAGTTCAAAGGCACAACCGCCTGGGAATCCAGTTCCAGCAAAAGCAGCCCGTAAAGCTCATGATGAAAACGATAGACCGCCTCATCGTAGAACTCGTCACTGTCAAACTGCGAATGATAATGCGTTTCCATAAAAGGACCTGCACTGAATTCGTTGACCATGGAGGGAATGCCTCCGATGGCTACAGAAAAGTCATCCGACCAGGTCTCAATGGGTGCGGACACCCGAACGCCTTCCAGATAAGCCGGCGTCAGGGCAGGAAGTTTTTTCACACACTCTTCCAGAAAATCACGGTACTCATACGTACTGCGGATACCGTCCAGATTTCCGTTGGAAAGAGCCGGAAGCTCAAAATTAAAATTTCCGATGACTTTACCCGCCCAGTCCGGATGCACTTTGAAGATCTCCTGGTAAGCACCGGTAGACCAGTCATACTTGGTATCACACTTCCCCCACTCTTCCGCTGCCATGGCACAGAAAACCCAGGTGTTTTCCGGCTGATAGCCGATATTCAGAAAGGCTCTGGCGATTCCGAGCATCATGGCAATGGCCGTATTGTCATCCTGGAAACCGCTGAAATAAGAATCATAGTGGGCAGAAAGAAGGATCATCCGTTCCGGGCGTTTTCCCGGTATCTCACCCACGATATTATAGGTGGGCACATCCTTCATGACCACAGAACGGGCATCCAGGCCTACCCGGATCTCACCTTTTTCATCCAGACACTCACGAATCCTCTCCCAGTCTTCCTGAGACATGGAAAAGGCCGGTGCTTCTGCGGGGCCTGCAATATCCTGCGCATTTAATGCCTGCTTGTCGATCTGGCCATAGCCTCCTGTCTGAACGGCAATGAGCGCTTTTGCCCCCTTTTCATATGCCTGATAGACCGGAAAGTTGATCCACCACTCATTTCTCTGGTTGATCTCGACTACCACCAGCTTTCCGCGTACTTCTTTTCCTTCGTAATCTCTGGCAGTCCCTTTTCCCAGGAAAACAAGATCAAAGCTCTCCTCATCATTCGTCACAAAATCCGTCTGATAAGCACCAAGGATCACCCGGCAGGTTTTCCCCGCCCGATCCTTGTATGTAAGTTCTGCCTTTTCAAACTCCCAGCCGTCCACCAGGATCTCATCCTTCCGGACATTGGAAAGCCCCATCGCTTCCATTTCTCTTTTCAGTCGTTCACCGGTCTCAAATTCAGCCCGTGAGCCGGCCGGGCGGTAGCCCAGCTTCGGATTGCTGCGGTATTCTTCCATCTCCTTGGCAAGGCGGCAGGAAGCCGCCACATCCAAAGCTTCCATATACTGTTCTTTCCACGCCATTTTTTATCTCCTCCCGGGCTGCTTTCGAGTCCGTATTTTTTACAGCAGTTCCCGAATGCCTTTTACGATCTCCTGAATGGTGCCTTCCTTGAAGGGACTCTTCAGACCGTTTTCCTCCAGCATTTCTGCATAAAAGCCGCAGCCGGACTCCCTGCTGAATTTCAGGTAGCTTTCAAAAGCCGCCTTATAGTCTTTTTCCATCCAGATCCGGTACTGGAATGCACTGGTCTGGGCAATACAGTAATCGATATAGTAGAAGGGACCGGCATAAATATGATTCTGTCTCTGCCAGTAGCTTCCGCTTCCGAAGAAAGGATATTCCTCTCCGAAATCCAGATGCGGTTTGTAAACCTTTTCCAGCTCTTTCCATGCCGCTTTCCGCTCTTGTGGCGTCATTTCCGGATGATCGTATACGATATGCTGGAATTCATCCACCATACAGCCATATGGGATAAAGGCAACGGCATCCTCCACCTGAGATCTCTTGAAATCATCTGCCCGGTCTCCGAAGAACAGATCCATCCAGGGATTGGTGAAAAATTCCATTGACATAGAATGTGTCTCTGCTGTTTCCATGGTGATATCCGCATGCTCCAGGATCGGGTCGTCTGCTGTCAGATAACCCTGGAAAGCATGACCGCACTCATGCGTGATAACATCCACATCTCCGCTGGTTCCATTGAAATTGGCAAATACGAAGGGAGCATGGAAATCCGGCATATAAGTCATATAGCCGCCCACTTTTTTATTGGCTCCGGGAAGCACCTGCAGAAGATGGTTATCCAGCATAAAATCGAAAAATTCTCCGGTCTGCTCAGAAAGCTCCCGGTACATTTTCTGACCTGCCAGAAGGGTGTCCTCGTAACTTCCGACGGGTTTCGGACTTCCCTGCGGGAAGCTGACGCCTTCATCACAGAAATACAATTTGTCAAGTCCCAGACGTACCCGGCGGTTCTCCCAGAGCTCCTCTGCCAGAGGAACCCAGTCTTTCTTGATCTGGTCACGGAATTTTTCCACTTCCGGACGACGGTAACTGTTCCGGATCATCCGGTTATAACCCAGCTCGGTAAAATTCTCATATCCCAGGGCTTTTGCCTGAGCCGTACGGTTTTTCACCAAAGCATCATAGATCTCATCCAGTTCTTTCTCCTTGCTGGCATAGAAAGCATCCACTTTTTTTCCTGCTTCCTGCCTGATCTTCCGGTCTTTGGAATGCTGGAAGGGGGTCATCTGCGAAATATTATAAATCTCGCCTTCCCACTCAATCTTTGCGGAAGCCATCATTTTCTCATAACGGGTAACGAGAGCATTCTCTTCCTGCTTTAATGGAATAATGGCCTCGCTGGTGGATTTTTCTGCCAGCTCCATATTACGGAAAGCAGGACTGCCGATTTTTTCTTCCAGTTCCCTGCGAAACGGCGATTTCAGGAGCAGTTTTGCATATTCCACGGCAAGGTTGCTGTAAGCCGGATATTCCCGATCGTAATACTCCTTTTCCTGATCATAGAACGTATCTGAGGTGTCCAGGCTGTTTCTTGTAGAGGCCAACGCCATCTCCGTCTGGATATGTCTCGTTCTTTCATAATACTTCTCATGGACACGGAACTGTTCTTCGGCACTTTTTGCTGTCTGAAATTCCTCCATCAGTTCTTTTAATTCTTTGGTCTCCTCCGCAAAATCAATGCGGCTGTACGGCATCTCTTCATATTTCATGTTGCATAAATCCCCCTGTTTTTTTATTCTTTTGGGTTTTCCGTCTGCCGGATCCGCAAACCCTGTCTTATCATATCACAATTCTGTCAAAAAAGGGAACTTTTCAGTCCTCTTTTTCAAAAGGAACCTCGATCAGATCTTTGGTAAAATGGTTCAGCACCTCATGACCTTCCTCTGTCACCAGGACCAGATCTTCAATGCGGACACCGGCAATACCCGGTACATAAATTCCCGGCTCTACCGAAAACGTCATACCCGGTTTCAGGATCTCATCATTGGATGAGGAAACATCACCAGACTCATGAACCTCAATGCCGATGCAATGACCGGTACGATGTGTGAACGCATCGCCATAGCCCATCTCTGTAATGTACTTTCTTGCTGCCTGATCCACATCAGAAAAACGAGCTCCCGGACGAACTGCCTCAATCCCTCTCCGGTTTGCTTCTTTTACGATCTCATAAATCTTTCTCGCTTCATCGGAAGCCTTTCCAAGGAAAACGGTTCTCGTCATGTCAGAGCAATAGCCGTTCAAAAGACAGCCGATATCCAGAACCACACAGTCACCATATTTTCCGGTGGACTCATCGGACTCATGATGGGGATCTGCACCGTTGTCACCAAAGCCTACGATCGGCTCAAAGGAATGGCCTGCAGCTCCGTTTTTTACATAGATCTTCCGGAGTGCTTCTCCAAGTTCCACCTCATTCATACCGGAAGCGACAAGAGGGATCAGCTCCTCCATGCTCTGATCGTTCACCAGGGAAGCTGCCCGCATTTTTTCCTGCTCTTCCGGTGTTTTTACCTGACGGATATGATCGATGATATAGGAAGCATTGATATATTTGTCTCCCATCTCAAGCTCCATCAGACGCAGAAGAAAGCGTGCCGGCCAGGTCTTGTCGATACCGATGATGCCGCCCTTTCTCATATGGGAAGCCAGGACACCCACCGCATCATCCGTATCATCAAAGTAAACAACCGGGAAGCCAAGAGCCTCTTCATTCTGCGGAAACAGCTTTCCGATGACCAGAAGCGGCTTTTCTTTTTCCACATCCAGATACAGAGCCATCATACGCTCCATACAGTTGATCAGCTTTCCCGTCAGATAATAAACAGAAACAGAATCGGTAACGATCAGCTGACCGATTCCTTCATCCTTCATCGAATCAATGACTCTTTTGTATCTTTTCCAATCCATTTGAAACATCCTCCTCTTTCATGGTTTGTTTTATTTTATCCAGCAGACTCTCCACCCGTTCGGAAAGTTCTTTTTCCGGAAACTGCACCGAAGTGCTGAAGGAGAGATCCGGACAGACCCTTCGGCAGTATTCTGCTGCCTTTTCGTCATCTTTCTCATCTGCTTCCTCCGAATAGTAGAGTGCCAGCCGGTAAAGAGCTTCTTCACTCCGATTCTCTGCTCCCTTTCGGTAGAGCTTCAGCGCCTGTTTCTGGTCTTTTTCTACTGCCAGGCCTTTCTCATAACAGTACCCCAGAAGATACATGGCATATTCGCCATCTCTTCCTACATATTTATTGCGTGCCCGGTTTTTCAGAATGGAAACCGCCTGCTTCGGATCCGCTTTCCCGGCAATACCGGTAAGGCAGCAGAAAGCCACTGTAATATCAGAAAAAACATCTCCTTTTTCTGCTGCTTTTTCAAACCAGTAGCGGGCTTTTGCCACATTTTTCCGGACACCCAGACCGTCCCGGAATGCCACGCCCATGACGCGCATGCCAAGCGGATTGCCTTTTCCCGCTGCAGTCTGATAAAAGTCCAGTGCCTTTTCAGGATCCTTCTCCACTCCTTTGCCAAGCTCATAAAGCCGGCCGATACGGACCATGGCATCACTGTCTCCCAGCCTGGCGCATCTTTCCAGATATTCTGCCGTCTTTTTTTCATCTGCAGAAACGGCCTTCCCATCCTGATAAAATCTGGCCGCATTGCGGCAGCCATAACTGCTTCCGCGGTCTGCCGCCCGTTCATACCACATCAGAGCCGCTTTCTCATCTTTTTCCACGCCGTCTCCGCGTTCATAGCAGACACCCAGATTGTTCATTCCTGTGGCATGACCATGAAGTGCCGCTTTCTGATACCAGGAAACGGCTTCCTTCATATCTTTTTCCACACCGTTTCCCTGTTCCAGGCAGACACCATAGCAACATTCTGCATCCGCATATCCCTGTTCAGCAGCCTTCCGGTACCAGCTGACAGCCACCTGCGGATCTGCTTCTACACCTTTTCCGAATTCATAACAGCGGCCAAGCTCTGTCTCTCCCGGAGCAAAATGCTGAAGAGCCGCAGCCTGATACCAGAAAAATTCCTGCTGTTCATCTTTTTTCGTACCAAAACCAGTTTCAAAACAAAAACCTGCTTTCATCTGTGCCCGTTCAAAACCAACCTCTGCCGCCGTCAGATAACAGTGAAAAGCCTGCTCCGGATCCCTCTCCCGTCCAAGACCGTACTGAAAACAACGGCCAAGCTGATAGAAGGCAGGCACATATCCCTGTTCGGCGGCCTGTTCATAAAGCCAGGCTGCCGTATGGAGGTCCTTTGGCACGCCCCAGCCATTCTCCTGATAGATCGCCAGATTCGTCATGCCACAGGCATTGCCGGCCTCTGCTGCTTTCTGAAAGCAGAAAAGACCTCTGTCTCCCGTCTCCTCGTCCTCCCGACGGCTCCAGAATACTCCCAGATCTGCCCACTGTTCTCCGGTCAGCTTTTCCTCAGGGACCGTCAGCATCAGGCTGCCGCACCGGGGGCACACCGGAAATTCTCCGCTTTCTCCTTCTGCCATAAAACGGCAGGCGGGATCTGTACATGCAAAAATCATTTCTTCCTCCTTACTCTCAGGGGCGGATATGGCGCTCCGTGAAGCGGATGATATCCTCTGCCGCCTCTCCCCGGATATGACGATGCTGGGCTTTCTTCATTTTCTCCTGAATATCTGGTGCCTGCAGAAGTTTTACTCCTGTTTTTGCCAGAGCTGACGGAGAATGGGCATACATGCACATGCCATGAGAAGCAAAAAACTTTCTGTTTTCCGTCTCACAGCCCGGGATCGGAAAGGTATGGATCAGCGGTTTTCCTGCCACTGCCGTTTCCGTGGAAGTAAGTCCTCCCGGTTTCGTATAAACAATATCTGCCGCCGCCATATAAAGAGGCATCTGATCCGTATACCCGATGATTGAAACAGAACGATCTCCCTCAAAACGTTTTTCCAGCTGTTCACGGACTTTTTCATTGTTTCCGCAGATCACAGCCAGTACACTGTCCTCTCCGTTTCTCTTACGGACCTCCCGGGTGAGTTTTTCCAGATTGCCGGCTCCCATACTGCCTCCGATCAGAAGATGAAGCTTCTTTTCCGGTGAAAAGCCCAGCTTTTCTTTCGCCTCCTCCTGATCCATCAGATTCCGGAAACATTTGCGCACCGGAATCCCGAAGGGGATCATTTTTTCCTTTGGAATCCCTCTTCTGGCACATTCTTCAATCAGTTCCGGATGTGGAACGATATAATAGTCACAACAGGTTTCCTCCCAGAAGGGAATACAGGTATAATCTGTCATGACTGCCACAGTCAGAGGCAAAGGCATTCCTTTCTTTTTCATATAAGAAATGGTCTCCGACGGATACAGATGAGGCATAAAGATCACATCTACCGGATGTTCCTTTAAATAGCGGTTCAGATATTTTGCCATAAGAGTATTTACATAATAAACCGGTGATTTTTTTGCCGTCCGGCTCACAAACATTCCCAGCTTGTATGCAGCGCCAAAAACTCTTGGTGCCTTTTTTACCACGTCAATATAAAGATCCCCCACCAGAGAAGAAGTCCATTTTCCTGCCAGGGTCAGATAATCCAGAAGAATTGCCTCGTGACCTCTCTCCTCAAGCATTTCCTTCAAGGCAGCTCCGGCTGCATTGTGTCCTCCGCCGGTATTACAGGATAAAATCAATGCTTTCATAATAACTATCCTTTCTTCCATGCAATACACGCCTGTCCTCTGGGGATCCTTTTGATTTCTGGAAGGTGCTTTCGGATCACCACAAACGCGATCAGCATGATACCATATTTTATAGAAGAAAACGGTGCAAAATGCACACCCGGAACAGACCAGACCAGAAATGTAACGCCCGTCCGGAGGCTGTGTGGATTTATCACAAGGATCCCAGTGAAAAACAGATAAACAGCAGCCAGTAATACAACCGGAAGAAAAATCGGATAAAGCCCTAAAAGAACACCAAAAGAAACGGCAATGGCTTTTCCTCCTTTTCCAAAACGGTCGATCAGAGGATAGGCATGTCCGATCACCGGAGCTGCCATCACCAGTCCAAACAGATTTTCCTCCGGATCCAGATAACGTGCAGCCAGCCAGACCGGAAAGGCTCCTTTTCCAAGATCTGCCAGAAGTACCAGAATTCCACAGAGCACTCCTCCATAAAGAAAGGCATTGGCTGTTCCCGGATTTCCGTCACTGCTCAGGGTGCGCACATCGATTCCTTTGAGAAGCCTTGGGATCAGATACCCAAAAGTAAGGCTGCCCGAGAGATAACCCAACAGGCTGAATACCACATACTTCATTTTCTGACGCACTTCCTTCCTTTACTGTTCTCCGATCTGGCCGTATACCTTCAGGGCATCTGTCACATGGGCATCCCCGGCATCTTCTGCTTTGGCCGTTACCAGAATGTATTCTTTTCCTTTTACCTCAGCAAGACTTGCCAGGCAAAGACCCGCACGGAATGTATTTCCCGTCTTTCCACCCAGAAGCTTTCCGCCGGTAAACCCCCGGTCCCCCAGGGAACGGAACATCGTACTATATACCGTAAACCCATCCGGATGGACATTTGTTGGAGACATGGTATGGTTCTGACTGGTAAAAATCGCCCGGAAATCCACGTTTTTCAGCGCATAGCGGAGCAGCTTTGCAATGTCCTTCGCCGTGGAATAGTGTTCATCATCGTGAAGACCGGTACAGTTTACAAAATGGCTGGAGCGCATACCGATCTTCTGTGCTTTCTGGTTCATCAGTTCCGCATAGGCTTCTTCAGAACCGGCTATACCGCGTGCCAGAGTCAGACAGCACTCTGCTCCCGAAGGAAGCATGACACCATACAAAAGATCTCTCACCGTAACCTCTTCGCCCGCCTCAAAGCCGGCCGTGGAAGCCTGTTCTGCATAGATCGAATCAAAAATATCAGAAGGAACCGTCATCCTTTCATCCAGATCCGGACATTTTTCCAGTGCAAGGATCGCCGTCAGGATCTTTGTCATGGAGGCCGGATACATTTTTTCTGTTTCTGCTTTTCCAGCCAGTTTGAAACCGGTTCCTGCATCCACCAGGATCGCATATTCACTGTCAATGCCACTTAAATCCACCTTTATTCTAGGATTCAGGATCATATTCTCTGCCAGTGCCAGTCCTACAAACAGAAGCACGATCAGTAAAACAGAAAAGGTATAAAATGGTCTTCCATGTTTCTTCTTACGTTTCTTTTTCTTCAAGTTTCTCTTCTCCTCGTATGTACGTTCTTGTTTATACAGCTTATCCCAGCACCGGGCTTTTGTCAAGTTTACACGTCTGCTTTTCTTTCTCACATCCGTAAGAAATGTTTTCTTTATGCAAAAACCCCCCGGTTCCATTTTCACAGAACCGAGGGGTTCAGACTCAGATTAGTCCTCCTGCGGGATGATCTCTTTCTTATTGTAAGTACCGCAGTTTTTGCATACACGGTGAGGCATCATAAGCTCGCCGCATTTGCTGCATTTTACGAGATTCGGAGCAGCCATTTTCCAGTTTGCTCTTCTTTTATCTCTTCTTCCTTTGGAAGATTTATTCTTCGGGCAGATTGACATGTGTTACACCTCCTTAAATTTGCTAAAGACATCACGGATTTTCGCCATTCTTGGATCTAAATCTGTGCTATCACAGTCGCAAGTCGTCAGGTTCAGATTTGCGCCACAGGAGGGGCAGAGTCCTTTGCAGTCCTCTTTACACAATACCTGCATCGGCCAATTCATCAGAATCTCACCATAGACAAGCTTATCCACATCAAGGTCATATCCATCGATATAATTGTGTTCGTCAAGCGCTGTCATCCGTTCAGACTCTGAAAGAGTCATATCCACATTCCTTTCGAAATCCAGATCAAACTCCTCCGTCACATCCTCCAGGCAACGGCTGCATGGTATCACAATCTCCAATGTCACCTTGCCATTGATGTTCAGCTTGCGCTCTCCCTCGTTTGTCAAACTCAAGAGTACCGGCGTCTTGCTCACAATAGGAAATGTTCCAAGCTTCGATGAAAACTCGTTCATCTCCAGATCTGCTTCTGTAGTAAAAGTTTTCTTTTCTTTCTTTAACACAGGGTTCAGGTCTATTCGCATCTCTATCTCCTATTCACACTTTTCCCATTATACATATACCGTCCCGGTTTGTCAACAGGATTTCCCAATTTTTTGTCAAGTTTTTTTACTTTACAAGTGCAACGGTATCGCGGCAGATAGCCAGCTCTTCGTTGGTGGGGATAACAGCTACTTTTACTTTGGAATCAGCAGTAGAGATCACTCTCTCTTCTCCTCTGTGACTGTTCTCCTCTTTATCCAGCTCCACACCAAGGTAACCAAGATAGCTTACAACCTTCTCACGAACCGGGATCGCATTCTCACCGATACCAGCGGTAAATACGATTGCATCTACGCCGTTCATAGCCGCCACATAGCCGCCTACAAATTTAGCGATTCCGTAGCAGAGAACCTCCAGAGCATTGACTGCATCCTGGTTTCCATTCTCAGCAGCCTCATTCAGGTCACGGAAATCACTGGAAAGATTTCCGGACAGACCATACAGACCGGATTTCTTATTCAGAACGTTCATAACACCTGCGATATCGAGGTTTTCTTTCTTGGCGATGAACTCCATGATAGCCGGATCGATATTACCGGAACGGGTTCCCATTACCACGCCTTCCAGCGGAGTAAGACCCATGGTGGTATCTACACATTTGCCGTTTACAACAGCACTGATGGAAGAACCGTTACCCAGATGGCAGACGATCACTTTGGAGTTGTCCTTGTCAAGTCCCAGGAACTCAACAGCACGTTTGGAAACAAAGCTGTGAGAGGTTCCGTGGAAACCATATCTTCTTACTTTGTAATTTTTGTAGTAGTCCAGAGGCAGACCATAGAGGTATGCTTTCGGCGGCATTGTCTGATGGAAAGCGGTATCAAATACAGCTACCTGCGGAACACCGGGCATCAGCTCGGAGCAGACATTGATACCAATGAGGTTTGCCGGGTTATGAAGCGGTGCCAGATCGTTGCACTCTTCTACTGCTTTGATCACTTCATCTGTGATGATGCAGGAAGAAGCGAATTTCTCTCCACCGTGTACTACACGATGACCAACTGCATTTACCTCTTTCAGGGAAGCGATCGCACCGGTCTTCTCATTGGTCAGGGCATCCAGGACCATCTGGATCGCCTCTTTGTGAGTAGGCATGGGAGCTTCTGTGATCTCTTTGTCACAGCCGGCTTTCTGGTATACCAGACGGCCGTCGATACCGATACGCTCACAAAGACCTTTTGCCAGAACATCCTCTGTATCAGAATTGATCAGCTGATATTTCAGAGAAGAACTTCCGCAGTTAATTACTAATACATTCATCTTTTTATCCTCCATATGAACACAAGGGAGTGCGCCATTTATCTGACGCACTCTCTCCTATACTGACAGCAGATATCCCTCCCCCGGGCAGCTGCTGTCTCTCACAAAACGTCTGACTTACTCAGCCTGGCACTGTACAGCGGTGATCGCAACAACACCTACGATGTCCTCAGCAGAGCATCCGCGGGACAGATCGTTAACCGGTTTTGCAATACCCTGGGTAACAGGTCCGTATGCTTCAGCCTTTGCCAGTCTCTGAGTCAGCTTGTAGCCGATGTTTCCGGCATCCAGATCCGGGAAGATCAGAACGTTGGCCTGACCTGCTACAGAACTGCCCGGAGCTTTGCTTGCGCCTACGCTCGGAACGATCGCAGCATCAAGCTGGAACTCTCCGTCCAGTTTGAGATCCGGATAGGACTCTTTTGCGATCTTGGTAGCCTCTACGACTTTGTCTACATCTGCATGTTTTGCAGAGCCCTTGGTAGAATGGCTCAGCATTGCCACAACCGGCTCCTCCTGTACAAGGAGTTTGAAGGACTCGGCAGAAGAACCTGCGATCGCTGCCAGCTCTTCCGGATTCGGATTCTGGTTCAGACCGGAATCTGCGAAGATGAAGGTTCCGTTTGCACCGTACTCGCAATTCGGAACAACCATCAGGAAGAAAGCGGATACCAGTTTGGTTCCCGGTTTGGTCTTCAGGATCTGCAGGCAGGGACGTAAGGTATCTGCGGTAGAATGGCAGGCACCGGAAACCATTCCGTCAGCGTCTCCCATTTTAACCATCATAACACCGTAGTACAGGTACTGATTGAGAAGGATCTCTTTTGCCTGCTCCGGAGTCATTCCTTTTTTCTGTCTCAGCTCAACGAGCTTGTCAATATATTTCTGAGTCTTCTCAGAGGTAGCCGGGTCAACGACAACTGCGCCGCTGATATCCAGTCCTTCGCTGCCTTTCTTTACTGCCTCCTCGCTGCCGACCAAAATGATGTTTGCGATTCCCTCTTTCAGGATCTGTGCAGCAGCTTCATAGGTTCTGCGGTCTTCGGTCTCCGGCAGAACGATCGTTTTCTTATTTGCTTTTGCTCTTTCTTTGATTACGTCAATAAATCCCATGATTCTTGACTCCTTTCGTAGATAATAAAAGGCCTACTTTTCCAGCCACATATCACTTTTTATTATATCGCTACATTCCCCTATTTTCAACCGTAAATATGTATATTTTTGTATACATTTGTCAGAAGAATTTTCTTTTTCCTGTATTTTCCCATATACAGATTTTTTCTGACAGGTTATACTGATACAGATACAGTGAATATTAGATCAGGAGGAATCAATCATGAAAGTCACCGGCATCATCGCCGAATATAACCCCTTTCATCAGGGACACGCTTACCATCTTTCCAGAGCCAGAGAACTGACAGGAGCGGACCGGGTCCTGGTCGTTATGGGCGGGAATTTCATGCAGCGAGGAGAACCTGCTATCATAGATAAATACACCAGGACAGAGATGGCGCTCAGAAACGGGGCAGATCTCGTTCTGGAACTTCCGGCCGCCTCTGCAACGGGCAGTGCAGAGTATTTTGCCGAAGGTGCCGTGGAGCTTCTGGACGCCTCCGGTGTGGTGAATGAACTCTGCTTCGGAAGTGAACTTGGAGAACTGGAACCTCTTGAAAAAGCGGCGGAACTTCTTCTGGAAGAACCGGAGGATTATCAGGAGCTCCTGCGGGCGGAACTAAAAAAGGGAAAAACCTTTCCGGAAGCCCGGGAAACGGCTCTTTCTGCTTTTCTGCCGGAACAAAGCCTCCTTGCCTCTCCGAACAACATCCTCGCCATCGAATATATAAAAGCCCTGAAGCGAAGAAAAAGTTCCATCCGTCCGCTGACGATCCAAAGACTTGGAAGTTACCACGGAGAAGATGGACAGCCGGCTGGCGCTCCGCATACGGTTTCCGGAAACCTTCCAGAGAGCTTTGCCTCTGCCAGCACAATCCGATGCCAGCTCCATACTCTGGAAAAACAGATCGTAACGTCATGCGAACAGCCCGCTTTCGGTTCTCTTATGACAGCTCTGGCAAAAGAACTTCCACCTTCCTCTTTCGGACTTTTAAAAGATGTCCTGCTGGCAGATCGTTTGGTACAGGCAGAGGATTTTTCTCTTCCTCTCCATTACCGACTCATGCAGGCAAAGGAGCCTCTGGAATTCTCCGTTTATCTGGATGTTTCAGAAGAGCTTTCCAGGCGGATCTATTCCCTCCGTCAGGAATTTACAGGCTGGAATGCTTTTCTGGATCTGGTCCGTACCAGACAATACACCAGAAGTCGCGTTTCCAGAGCTCTCCTTCACATTCTTCTGGATATCCGTCAAGAAGAAGTGCTTCCGCCCACACACCTCAGGGTTCTCGGTTTTCGCCGGGAAGCCTCTGACCTTCTCTCGGAGATCAAGAAAAAAAGCCGGCTGCCTCTTATCACCAAGGCAGCCGGCCATCCGGAACTTTCGGAAGAAATCCGGATCTCTTCTCTTTATCATCTCGGAAACTCCTATAACGAGCTTTCCAGATCTCTTGTCATTCTTTAGTTCTTGAAGCTGTGGATCGGAGCGGGGATCCTTCCTCCTCTGTCCACAAAATTCTCACATTTGAAGCGGTTTACAGGCATAACCGGGGCATAACCGAGAAGACCGCCAAATTCCACATTGTCTCCCACCTTTTTCCCGACCACCGGGATCAGACGGACGGCTGTTGTTTTCTGGTTTATCATACCGATCGCCATCTCGTCCGCAATCACGCCTGCGATCGATGCAGCTGAGGTATCTCCCGGAACAGCGATCATATCAAGACCTACCGAGCAGACGCAGGTCATCGCTTCCAGTTTTTCAATCGTAAGGGCACCTGCTGTCACTGCATCGATCATTCCCTGATCCTCACTGACCGGAATGAATGCGCCGCTCAGACCTCCCACATAAGAAGAAGCCATAACACCGCCCTTTTTCACCTGATCATTGAGAAGTGCCAGAGCTGCTGTGGTTCCCGGTGCGCCCGGATACTCTACACCGATCTCACAGAGGATCTCTGCAACGCTGTCACCAACAGCCGGTGTGGGAGCCAGGGAAAGATCGATGATGCCAAACGGGATACCCAGACGGCGGCTGGCTTCCTGTGCAACCAGCTGACCCACACGGGTCACCTTGAAAGCCGTCTTCTTGATGGTTTCACAGAGGATTTCAAAATTCTTTCCGCGAACCTCAGAAAGTGCCTGTTTTACAACACCAGGACCGCTGACACCGACATTGATGATGGCATCCGCCTCTGTCACACCATGAAAAGCACCTGCCATGAAGGGATTGTCATCCGGAGCATTACAGAGAACCACCAGTTTTGCGCAGCCCAGAGAATCCCTGTCTTTTGTCCGTTCTGCTGTTTCCTTGACGATATCGCCCATGAGACGGACGGCATCCATGTTGATACCGCATTTGGTAGAGCCGACATTGACAGAACTGCAGATCCTCTCCGTAACTGCCAGTGCTTCCGGGATCGAACGGATCAGATTTTCATCATTTTTTGTCATTCCCTTGGATACCAGTGCAGAATAACCGCCGATAAAATTGACTCCAACCTCATGTGCTGCTTTGTCCAGTGTTTTTGCGATCGTCACGAAATCTTCCGGAGTCTTGCAGGCATTTCCGCCTACCAGGGCAACGGGTGTCACGGAGATTCTCTTATTTACGATGGGAATGCCATATTCCCGTTCGATCGCTTCACCGGTAGACACCAGATCATGCGCCAGGCGGAGGATCTTATCGTAAATATTCTGGTTCAGCTGCTCCAGATCATCGGATATACAGTCCAGAAGACTGATTCCCATGGTGATCGTACGGACATCCAGATTCTCCTGGGTGATCATCTTATTTGTCTCGTTTACTTCAAACATGTTAATCATAATCGTTTTCCCCTTTATCCGTTGTCTTAGATTCTGTGCATTTTGTTGAAAATATCCTCATGCTGGCAGCGGATGCTGACACCGATGGAAGCCCCCAGTTTCTCCAGGCCCTCTGCCAGCTCTGCGATGCTTTTCTGACTGTTATTGGCATCAGTTACCATCATCATATTAAAAAAGCCCTGAACGATCGTCTGGGAAATATCAAGAATGTTGACATTATTCTCTGCGAGATAAGTACAAACCTTTGCGATGATACCGACGGTGTCTTTTCCTACTACTGTAATGATTGTTTTTTTCATAGCTGATACTCTCCTTTTTAGATATAATGATGTTGCCTGTCTATAACAACAGCCCGGCATCCGGCAGGTCTCTAACCTGCTTTCTGAACAGCCGGACGGTTGCCTTGATATCAGCCGGACAAAAAACGTCCGCTGCAATATCCCTTGTTGTATCACTTCTACAGTCTCACTGCAGCTGACGGAAGCTCCCTTTTTGCCACACAGATCGGAAAATCCGAAGCACGATAGGGACTTTCTCCCATCGTGATCTCGGCACAGACCGTCTCATAAGCCAGTTCTTCGTAATTGTTTTCTTTACTCAGATGGCCCAGCATGACTGTATTCATATCATCATTCAGAATCTCCGAAAGAAGCTTTCCCGCATTTTCGTTGGAAAGATGACCTCTGTTTCCCAAAATCCGCTGTTTCAGGTAATAGGGATAGCTCCCCACCTGAAGCATGTTGATATCATGATTGGATTCCAGAAGGACTGCCTGCAGTCCTTTCAGATGTTCAATGATATAATCGTCATAATAACCCAGATCCGTACATACTGCCGCTGTATGCTCCTCATGGGCAACCCGGTAAGCCACAGGCTCTGCCGCGTCATGTGAGATCCGGAAGGGAAGGATATCCAGGTCTCCGATCTGAAAATGCTCATCTGCGTGGATCTCATGAAGAAGGGACGGATCCAGCTTTCCAAGAGAACTGCAGTTTCGGATAGCCTCCATGGTCCCAGGCGTTGCATAGATGGGAAGGTGATGTTTTCTTGCCAGAACCCCAAGTCCTTTGATATGATCGGAATGCTCATGCGTCACAAGGATCCCGTTCAGGTCTTTCGCCGTATGAGCAAAACTATTCAGTCCTTCCTCCACTTTTTTACCACTGATCCCGGCATCCACAAGAACCGCGCTGGAGCTGCTGCCTATGTATATACAGTTACCAGTACTTCCGCTGGCAATACTACAAAATTCCATGTTCTTTCAATCCTCTATCTATTTGTTCAAATGTATTCTGCACAATTTCACTGCTGTTGTCAATCACAAATTGACAGGATTCGCGGAAAATCTCATCCGGAAGTTGATTTTTCATAATGGAATCTGATTTTTCACTGCTGTAGCCTCTGGAGGCTGCCAGGCGTCTGCGGCGCACATCTTCATCCGCATAAATATACCAGAGTTCATCGCAGATCGTATCGTAATGATCTTCAATGAGAAGAGCTGCTTCCACTGCGGTAAAGGGAACCTTTCCTTCTTTCCGCTCTCTTTCGATTTCCGATGCAATGTATTCTTTCACGGCCGGATGGACCAGACTGTTGAGTTTCATCAGTTTTTCCTGATCTTCAAAAACCAGCCTGCCCAGTTTTTGCCGGTCGATGGTCTGATCTCCTTTTAAAATCCCGCTTCCAAACGTTTCCACGATCCGGTAATAAACCTTCTGACCAGGTTCCATAAGAAAATGCCCCACCTTGTCTGCCTCAATGATCCGGGCATGATATCTCCGGTTGAGATAATCCAGGATCGTGCTTTTTCCGGCTCCCACGCCACCGGTAATCCCCAGTACTTTCATCAGACATTCCTCCTATTTGGCTTCATACCAGTTATTTCCCGTATGCATATCGACCTCCAGGCGGACAGACAGCTCTGCCGCTCCCTGCATCTCCTCCCGAAGGATCGTTTTTACCTGCTCCACTTCCTCTTTCTCTGCCTCGATAAGAAGTTCATCGTGGATCTGAAGGATCAGACGTGATTTCAGCTGTTCCCTTTTCAGGCGCTCGCTGACACGGATCATGGCGATCTTGATAATGTCGGCGGCTGTACCCTGGATCGGTGCATTCATAGCTACCCGTTCCCCAAAGGAGCGCTGCATAAAATTCGATGATTTCAGCTCCGGCATGGGACGACGTCTCCCGTACAGAGTCGTCACATAGCCGTTTTCCTTCGCATGCTCCACCAGACCATCCAGAAAGTTCTTGATCCCCGGATAGGTTTCAAAGTATTTTTCAATGTATTCCGAAGCCTCTTTCCGGCTGATGCTGAGATCCTGACTCAGTCCAAAAGAACTGATGCCGTAAACGATGCCAAAATTAACTGCCTTGGCATTTCTTCTCTGAAGCGGCGTTACCTCGTCAAAAGGAATATGGAATACCTGGGAAGCCGTGATCCGGTGAATATCCTCTGCATCCCGGTATGCCTGGATCAGCCGTTCATCTCCGGACAGATGTGCCAGCACCCGAAGCTCGATCTGAGAATAATCCGCATCCACAAACACACAGCCCGGTTTCGGCACAAAGACCTTCCGGATCATCCGCCCCAGTTCCATACGGACCGGGATATTCTGAAGATTCGGTTCCGTGCTGCTGATCCTTCCTGTCGCCGTGATCGTCTGATTGAACGTGCTGTGGATCCTGCCGTCAGGAGCAATAAAGGCAGCCAGACCATCTGCATATGTAGATTTCAGTTTTGCCAGCGTCCTGTATTCCAGGACAGAAGCCACGACCGGATGCTCCGGTGCCAGTTTCTCCAACACATCTGCTGCTGTGGAATAACCGGTCTTTGTCTTTTTACCGCCCGGAAGCTGCATTTTTTCAAACAGGATCACACCCAGCTGTTTTGGTGAGTTGATGTTAAACGTCTCTCCCGCCTGTTCATAAATAGAAGTCTCCAGCTCACGGATCCGTCCGGCCAGCTGATCTCCGTATGTTTTCAATGCCTCGGCTTCTACCGCAATCCCTGCCCGTTCCATATCCCGGAGGGCATAAACGAGAGGCATTTCGATTTTTCGGAAAAGGGAATCCATCCCCGTCTCTTTCAGCTTATCCAGAATGGGTTCCAGTCCCGTTGCTGCTACATAAGCCTGATAGCAGGCCCAGTTTCTGAAAGCCTCTTTATCCTCCTTTGCTTTTTCCAGAGAAGCTTTACCGAAAAGCTCCTCTCTTCCCGGAAGCAGCCGGGAAAGATATTCTTTTGCAATATCCTCATAAGGATAACGGTCTTTCAGTGGGTTGATCAGATATGCACCAATGGAAAGATCAAAAACCTTTTCCCGATCCGGGACGGTAAAGAGATCCAGCTGGGCTTTCAGATCCAGCACTGCAGCTGTTTTTCCATAGACCAGCAGTTCTTCCAGATGATCTCTCAGAAAAGAAAGTTCCAGTCCTTCCTCCTCGCAGGTTCCATCTGTCGGCAGGAAAGCCGTACCTTCCTCTCCCAGAGAAAGTGCCAGACCATAGATTTTTTCTTTTTCCATAATCCAGGAGAAGCCAAAAGACTCTCTTTCTGCTGCTTCGGAAAAGAATTGTTCCGCTTCTTCCCTTGTTCCCGCCAAAAGGAAATGATCGCTTGCCTGGTCCTTTGGTGCTTCCACATGAAAACGGCTCAGAAGGTTTTTAAATTCCAGTTTTTTCATCCAGGTAAAAGCTTCCGGTGTATAAAGGTCGGTCAGTTTTGCAGCCTCAAGATCCAGTACGACCGGACTTTCCGTATTGATCTTTGCCAGTGTTTTGGAAAGAACTGCCAGATCGTAATGTTCTTCCAGGGAAAGCTTTGCCTTGTTTGGCTTGATCTCTTCCAGATGATCATAAGCATTTTCGATAGAGCCAAACTCCGCAATGATCTTCGTGGCAGTCTTCTCCCCCACACCCGGGATACCAGGTATATTATCAGAAGTATCTCCCATAAGTGCTTTCACATCCACAAACTCCGTCGGCGTTACCAGATACTTCTCTTTCACATCCGCCGCATAGTAATTTTCGATCTCCGTTCCTGTCCGTTTGGTCTTGGGGATACGGATCTGCACCTTCTCTGTAGCCAGCTGAAGCAGATCCCTGTCTCCGGAAACGATCGAAACTGCAAGTCCTGCCCGCTCTGCCTGACCTGCAACTGTTCCCAGAAGGTCATCTGCTTCATAACCCTCCTTCATAAGAAGAGGCACACCCATAGCTGTGAGCACCTCTTTCATCACAGGAACCTGTTCCCGCAGCTCATCCGGCATGGCTTTTCTTGTCCCTTTGTAATCCGGATACATTTTATGCCGGAACGTAGGTGCTTTCAGATCAAAAGCGACTGCCAGATACTGCGCCTTTTCCTCATCCAGGATCTTAAACAGAATATTTAAAAAACCATAAACCGCGTTCGTATGCAGGCCTTCGGCATTGGTCAGCTCCGGAATCCCGTAAAAAGCGCGGTTTAAAATACTATGTCCATCTATCAAAACCATTTTTCCACTCATGTGAAACCTCCGTTATGTTTGCTATAGATCAAGGAATCCAGTCCTCGTGACCGGAAGCCAGCCAGAGATCCGGCGGTGCTTCAAGCCGTGCATCCGGTGTTATCACTTCCGTTTCTGACTCCGGATCCGTCTCTGTATCTCCTTCCGTCACTTCCGTTTCTTCTCCATCCGGATAAAAAAAACGATACAGCCTGGTCTCTCCGATATTCTTCTCCGGAAACATCTCCAGCTGCGTCATGACCGTCAGGAGAAGAAAAACCTCTGCCACTGCCACAACACAGCCGGTCACTGCACGAAAGATCTTTCTTCTGCGGATCCGGTTTCTGGCGTCCTTCAGATTTTCCTTCAGCATTTTGGGAATATTAAAAGAAACCCTGTCATCCTCATCCAGCTTTTGCAGGGCATAATGAACGGTAAAATGAATCTCCAGTTCTTCATAGCACTCTTTGCAGTTTTCTATATGCTCCAGAAACTCTTCCGTCTCCTCATCGTTCAACTGACCGTTGATATAAGGAATGACCAGACTCTGTGCTGTTTTACAATCCATGTTTTTCTCCTTTGGCAAACCTGCAGTCTGTTGTCCCTTTCTGTTTCAGAAACAACAAAACCACAAATTGTTGCTTACGGTATTAGTATACCCGTCATGAACTGTTTGGGCAAGACAAAATTACAAGCCTCCTGCCAAAATCCTTTTTCCGCAAAAAAATGAGCACCCATGAATGGATGCTCGTTTCTCTTACTAATTCATTTACTGCCGGCAGCGGGACTTGAACCCGCACGCGGTTGCCCGCAACAGATTTTGAGTCTGCATCGTCTGCCATTCCGACACGCCGGCCTGTCAACTATGCTAGAATACCATGATTTCCAAAAAAATGCAAGCATTTTTTCTACAACAGTAAAAAAAAGAAAAAGGCAGACCACACCGCGATTGCAGTGCCAGTCTGCCCTGTCTGTCAGAATTTTTTCCAGGTATCCGGAACAAAAAGCAGGAGTAACGGGAATATTTCCAGTCTTCCTGCCAGCATATCAAAGATCAATACCAGCTTGGAAGGTACCGATAAAAGGCCAAAATTGGCTGCCGGCCCAACCAGATCCAGACCGGGACCAATATTATTGATTGTCGCTGCCACAGAAGTAAAGGTGGTAGTAAAATCAAAATTATCCAGCGAAACAACCAGAATGGATACCGCATAGATAAAAAGATACGCCACCAGAAATACATTGATGGATCGTACGACCTCATGTTCCACCGGCTTTCCATCCATTTTTATCTTGGAAATGATGTGCGGATGAAGGTATTGTTTCAGTTCCTTCTTCACGCTTCTGGCCAGGATCAGAATACGGGAGACTTTGATTCCGCCTCCGGTACTTCCTGCCGAGGCTCCCACAAACATCAGAGCCACCAGGATCGTCTTGGAAAAAGTAGGCCAAGCATTAAAGTCCACGGTTGAATATCCCGTAGTGGTAATGATCGATCCAACCTGAAAGGCTGCATGGCGGAGAGCAGTAAAAATACTGCTGTATTTTCCGGCTATATTGATGGTAATCAGAAGAATGGCTGCCAGAATGATCCCAAGGTACGCCCGCAGTTCCTCATTTTTCAGTCCCTGACGGAACTTTTTCAGAAGAAGCAGGAAATAAACGTTAAAGTTTACACCGAAAAGGATCATAAAAATCGTGATCACAATCTGCTGGTAAGCCGTATAACTTCCAATACTGTCATTTTTAATACCAAAACCACCGGTGCCTGCCGTACCAAAGGTCAGCGTCAGCGCATCAAAAAGCGGCATCTTTCCGATCAGAAGAAGCACTATTTCCACCAGCGTCAGGAAAATATAGATCCCGTAAAGGATTTTTGCAGTGGATTTTACCGTCGGTACAAATCGTTCTACTGAAGGGCCCGGGCTCTCGGCTCTCATAAGATTCATATGATAGCCGCCGGACATGGGAAGAATGGTCAGCATAAAAACAAGCACTCCCATTCCGCCGATCCAATGCGTGAAGCTTCTCCAGAAAAGAATACATTTTGGCAGAACCTCCACATCGGAAAGGATACTGGATCCTGTAGTTGTAAAACCGGATACCGTTTCAAAAAGCGCATCCACCGGATGCGGGATAGAACCGGAAAAAATAAAGGGCAGCGCTCCCATAACGCTGAGTACCACCCAGCTCAGTCCTACACTCACAAAACCGTCTTTTGCATAGAGAACCGCTTTTTTCGGACGGCGCAGGCATACCATAGGCGTACCAATAGCCAGGCAGAGAAGCATGGTGGCAAACAGTGCAAAGGCAGCTTTTTCCCGATAAATCAGACCTACAACAAAGGAAGGTGCCATGAAAGCTGCTTCAAAATTAAAAATCCATCCGAGGATGTATTTTATCATTGTGTAATTCATAAACCACCACCCTCTATTTCCGCAGAACATCCTTCAGATCATTCAGTCCCAACTGTGTGGTGACTACAATGACACGGTCTCCTACCTGGATGCTGTCACCGCCTCGGGGAATCCAGGTGTTTCCACCACGACTGATACAGCCGATGAGAAGATTTTTCTTCAGGTTCAGTTCGGAAAGAGGAATATTGGTAACACCGGAAGTCTCATGAACTGCAAACTCCAGTGCCTCTGCCTTGTTGTCCAGGATCTGGTAAAGCGTTTCCACATTACTGCCAATGGAGTTCTGCATGGCACGAACATACTGAAGGATATAATCTGCCGTGATATATTTGGGATAGATCACGCTGCCAATATCCAGCCTGTCGATGATCTCCGTATAAGCCACGCGGTTTACCTTCGTCACCGTTTTCAGACTGCTGTTCTGCTGCTGTGCAAAAAGAGACAGGAAAATATTCTCCTCATCCATATTTGTCAGACTTACAAGAGACTCTGTATGCGGAAGTCCTTCCTGCATCAGAAGATCCCTGTTGGTTCCGTCACCATTGATAACCGTCACTCCAGGCAGGATCTTGCTTAAATGTTCGCAGTGTTCCCTGTTCAGTTCGATGATCCGTACCCGGATCTTCATATCCTGAAGCTGCTTTGCCAGATAATAAGCAATGGTGCCGCCGCCTACGATCATGGTATTTTTTACCTGATTGGTCTTCAGACCTACCTTACGGAAAAACTCGGCCGCATTCTTAGGTGTGGCAATGATGGAAACGACATCTCCATCATGCAAAATAAAATTACCATCGGGAATATAAACGGTATTATCACGCTCTGCACTGCAAAACAGGATATCGCAGCGATAACGCTCCATGATATCCATGATCCGGTTGCCGCCCAGACGGAATTCCGGTTTCAGCTTGAATTTCAGAAGTTCCGCCCGGCCTTTTGCAAACGTATCGATCTTAATCGCCGAAGGAAAACGAAGGATCCGGGAAATCTCAGTGGCTGCTGCCAGTTCCGGATTGATAATCATGGAAAGCCCAATGCTTTCCCTGATAAAATCAATTTCGTTGTTGTAAATAGGATTTCTGACTCTCGCAATGGTACTTGCATGACCGGCCTTTTTCGCAATCAGGCAACACAAAAGATTCAGTTCATCTGAACCGGTAACAGCGATCAGAATGTCCGCTCTCTCAATACCCGCATCCTGAAGGGTACTGACGCTGGCTCCGTTTCCCAGAACTTTCATGGCATCCAGATCATCCGAAAGATTCTGTAATTTGTCAGCAGAAGAATCCACGAGGGTAATGTCATGGTTTTCATCGCTCAGCTGTTCTGCCAGACTGAGACCGACCTTTCCGCACCCGATAATAATAATGTACATACCTTCTCCTAAAAATAAAAAATTAGAAATGTACCATACGTTTTGACGCATAGCCGAAGTTATTATAACACGCCGCTGTATGTTTGAATAGCCGTTTTAAGAAAATCTTTTCTTTTACCAGTACCGGGCGCAGCCCGTGATCGTCCGATAATTATAAACGGTACGGATGATCCCCCGTTCTTCATTAAAAGCATGGATGATCGTACCATTCCCAAGATAAATGGCTGCATGGTTCACCGGATTTCCATAAAATACAAGATCTCCTGGCTGAAGCTCATTGACTGTGATCTTTTTCGGTCTGTTATAAGAGCCAGCATAAGAAGAAGTACCGGTAAGCTGTCCTGCTGAGAGCCTGGGAACCGAAATATTGAAGTGAGCCAGTACTGCCTGGGTAAAACCAGAAGAATCCGCGCCTTCGGTCAGACTGGTGCCGCCGTTTTTATACGGTTTCCCTTCAAAAAGCCGGGCATAATCCGCGATGGCCTGTCCTTTTTCCGCACCGGCAGAAACTTTTGTTTCCTTGATCACCCTTCCGTTTTCATCAAAAAGATAACGGATGCCTTTCAGGGAAAGTTCTGTGCTCCTTGCCATTTTTCCCGTTCCCGGCATAAAATAATACTTTGTCCCGGCCACTTCAAGAAAGCCGGTAGTCATCACACCGTAATTGTCAAAGAAATAGCTGTCCTGATCCACATGGACCATGCCTTTTGCCGGAAGTCCGTCCGCATCAAAATAATAGGTCTTTCCATCCACCGTACAGATCCGTTCCGTCACCCGGCTTCCATATTCGTCCGTATAATAGTCTCCGATCCAGGTATTTTCCTGGAGTTCCCCGGATGCTTCATCAAAATAATAAGCCTTCTCTCCTACGTAGATCCAGCCGGTCCGTTTCTGATAACTGCCGTCTAAATAAAATGTTTTATTATTTTCTGTAAAGAATCCCGGTGTTCTCTTCTTTCCGGTCTTCTTTCCGTCCTCTCCCACATACCAGGCGCCGATCCAGCGGTTTTTCTGCATCTGACCATTCTCGTCCAGATAACAGTTTTCTACCCAACTTCCCCTGGTCAGAAGACCTTCTTCATCAAAATAATAGGTTTTGTTTTTTATCGTCACAAAACCTTTTTTCATCCGCCCCGTCTTCTCATCCAGATAATAAGTCTCATCTCCCAGCTGCAGCCAGCCCTTATGCATGGAACCATCATCATCCACATAGTAATTGGGACCGATCCAGCGGTTGGACAGAAGAATACCCCTGGCATTAAAATAGTATTTTTTTCCTTTTACCGTCCGCCAGCCGGTCAGAGCTCTCCCGTTTATGCGGTTAAAATAATATTCCTGAGAACCGATCCTGATCCAGCCAGTCTTTTTCTTTCCTGTTTTCGGGTCAAAATAATACCGCCGCCCTGCCTGGACCACCAGGCCTGACGGACGGCATACCAATCCTCTTTCGTTGGTAAATAAAAGCCTCCCATTTACCCGATGGAACCCTTTTACCGCATACCAACGACTGGTAAAGTAATACATTTTTCCTGAAACAGAAAGAAGTCCCTTTTTGCGTACACCGGTTTTGGGATCAAAATAATAATATTTTGTTCCAACCTTCTGCACACCGCGCTTTTCCACTTCATGGAGACTACCGGGCACACTGACATTTCCCGCCGCCTTGGGTGCAGCGGGAAATCCCAGGATCAGTCCTCCGGCCAGTAAGGCCGCTACCAGTTTCTTATTCATCTTCTCCCCTGATTACTCAAAAAGCTTATCATAGATCGGGAAGCAGTCAAACGTTGCAAAATAATCCTTCGGTGTTTCTGCCCTGCGGATCAGTTTTGCAGTTCCATCTTCTTTCAGAAGGATCTCTGCTGATTTCAGACGGCCGTTATAATTATATCCCATAGCAAAACCATGAGCTCCGGTATCATGAATAAAGAGAATATCTCCCATCTCAATCTTCGGAAGAGAACGGTCTACCGCAAATTTATCGTTATTTTCACAAAGACTGCCGACCACATCATATACATGATCGCAGGGAGCGTCTTCTTTCCCCATGACCGTAATGTGATGATAAGCGCCGTACATGGCCGGACGCATGAGATTTACCGCGCAGGCATCCACACCGATATACTCTTTATGGATATGTTTCTCATGGATGGCTTTCGTTACCAGTCCGCCATAAGGTCCTGTCATAAAACGGCCCAGTTCTGTGAAGATGGAAACATCATCCATACCTGCAGGAACCAGAACTTCCTCATATACTTTTTTCACACCGGCTCCGATAACACGGATATCATTCGGCTCCTGATCCGGTTTGTAGGGAATTCCAACACCACCGGAAAGGTTGATGAAGGTGATGTGGGCCCCTGTCTTCTCCTTCAGCTCCACTGCCAGTTCAAAGAGCTGCTTTGCCAGCATGGGATAATACTCATTCGTAACCGTATTGCTGGCCAGGAAAGCATGGATACCAAATTCTTCCACACCTTTCTCTTTCAGGATCTTATATGCCTCAAAGATCTGAGGAGTGGTCATTCCGTACTTGGAATCGCCGGGATTGTCCATGATACCGTTGCTCATACGGAAAATTCCACCGGGATTGTAACGGCAGCAGATTTTTTTCGGAAGGTGACCCAGAGTCTTTTCCAGGAAATCAATGTGCGTAATGTCATCCAGATTGATGATGGCACCCAGTTCGTCTGCCAGTTTGAAATCTTCAGCCGGCGTGTCGTTAGAAGAAAACATAATATCGTTTCCTCTTCCGCCCATGGCCTTGGCCAGCATCAGCTCTGTAAGAGAGGAACAGTCAAACCCGCAGCCTTCCTGCTGCATGATCCCGATCACAAAGGGATTGGGCTCTGCCTTCACTGCAAAATACTCACGGAAACCTTTATTCCAGGAAAATGCTTCATACATAGCTTTTGCATTTTCACGGATGCCTTTTTCGTCATAGAGGTGAAAGGGGGTCGGAAACTGCTCCAGAATGTTTTTTAACTGCTCGTTGGTCACAAAGGGTAATTTTTTCATAATCGCTCGTTCTCCTCACTCAAAAAAATTTGTCAGTCTGTGTTTCCAGTCACTTAAATTATTGTATTGCAGGATATTGTAATCACGCACTCCTGATCCAGAAGGAAGCTCCTCCCATTTATGAAAGGTCCGTTCATCGTCTGCTCCTTCTGCATAGAAGTTTGCCGTTATTACCGGATATTCTTCCCGGAGTCCGGAAAGCCAGCCCTGATAGCCGGAAAGAGGAAGTCCGATCTTATCCAAAAGATAGCCCCCGAGATAGTTAGCACTGATGGCATTGTCTTCTTCCTTTTCCAGATCGTAATTAGACCAGAGGATATAGGGAACCACATAGCCTTTTCTGAGTTCATCTACAGAACTTTCCCGGATGGAAGAATCCTGTCCCATGAGTCTTAAGATCGGATTGCAGATATAATCACTGGGCTGATGATCACCAAACATCAAGATCACCGTGGGTTCCTCCTGGCTGGCAAAATACTCCGTCAGCTCCTTGAAAGCGGCATCTGTCTTCTGGATCAGTGTCAGGTATTTCTCCGTTGCTTCAGTATTCGTGGTTTCTTTTCCTTCATAACCGTTCAGACGGATGTCCGGGAAAAGATCGGCATATTCTTTGCTGTATCCTCCATGATTCTGCATGGTGACTTCAAAAGCAAAAAGCGGATTTTCACCTTTTCGCTCCTCATAGAGCTCCGTAAGCTTCCGGAAAGCGGATTCGTCATCCACATAACCGCGAAGCTTTGTCGGATTTTCAAAATCACTCTGAAAATACGTGTTTTCAAATCCGAGCCAGGGATAAACCTTATCACGGCACCAGCCGGTCGCACGGTAGGGATGCAAAGCGCTGGTCACATAGCCAAGCGCTCCGAGATGAGTGGCCAGAGAAGGCTGTTCCTGTTTGATATACTGCTGATAAGGCACGCTTCCCGCCGGGAGAAAGCCCATGGAATTTCCTGTAAGAAATTCAAATTCCGTATTGGCGGTATTACCTCCTTTTACAGAAACATAAAGCTCGCCGATTTCCGCACCCTCCGATTCTTTCAGTGAATGGATAAAGGGCATATAATCTTCACTGGTCACAAAATCACCATAAACAGCCAGGTCTGAAAACGCTTCATTCATGATAACAAAAATGTTCGGGCTTTCTTTTGTGGCTTTTGTAACTGTCTGGTTTTCCGTTTCTGTTTCCACGGTCTCTGCCAGTTTTTCTGCGGCAGAAACGGAATACCCATCCGGTTTTTCCACATCCATAAATTTCAGGTTGGAAACAAAAGCAGCAATAAGACCGTTATTCCGGTAAAGAACATTGGGCGTAAACAGGGTGGTATCCAGTCCTGCAAGTTCTCCTACCTCTTCCGCTTTTACTGCCTGTACATAGCCAAGGAGAAGTCCAACCGAAGCCACCGCTGATACCAGACGGAGCTTCCATTTCTTTTTCTGGAAATCCAGACTGGTCCTTCTTCCGACAAAGATCACGGCAAGAAAACCGAAGATCACAAAGAGAAGGCGGAAAGGAACATCCAGATTGTAATTGGCCGCCACACTGGCTGCCGTTCCCATCGAGTAAAGATCCCAGGGGACAATCGGTGAAGACCGGAAGCTTACCACATAATAATTCACCAGACCAAAGAGCATCGGTACCAGCGTTCCGAATGTCAGGCCACTCCGTGTGCTTCCAAAAACAGCACAGCCCACCAGGCAAAGGATCAGATATGCCAGATAATTCAGAAAAAAGATCGGCGGGGTCAGATCCTGCGGAACATGTGTAAAACATTCTGTCAGACAGAGTGTCAGGACCGGAAGAAGGGGGATAAGAAGGGCACTTACCCATTTCGAAAAACGAAGCTCCTTCCGGATCAGAAAGCTGCCTCCGAGGAGCAGGCTGATGAAAATGCCAAGAGCCAGCTTCCAGGCAGTAAGACCGTCGGCTTTCACTGCCATTCCGGTCAAAATCATGAGGATTGCAGCAACAACTCCTGCTGCCGCAATCCTCTTCTTTGAGTAATCAAATATTCTATTCATTTTTCAAGCCTTTGTTTTTACGTGTTTGGTAACGCTTCAGAATATTCTGGACAGTTACCTTATTTTACTACAACTACATTCATCATATTGGTCATGCTCTTGCCACTCACATCATTCGTGGCTGCATCACCTGCAGTAAAGACAACCAGATCATCCTTCTGGACTTTTCCTTTTTCTTTCAGAACCTTCAGGGAATTCTTCATGATCTTGGATGAAGACTCTTCCATCATGCCCTTATATGGGTAGACTCCCCAGTAAAGCTGCATCCGTCTCATCGCTCTGTCGTGCGGAGAAACACCGTAGATCGGCATTTTCGGACGGAAATGAGCGATCAGCCGTGCGGTCTGTCCATAGAAGGTCGGTGTGATAATACAATCTGCATTCAAAGCGATGGCTGTAGAAACTGCCGCATAACCAACGGCCTCTGAAATACCGTTGCTGATCTTGTTTTTCGCCTTCATGAAATGAGTCTCGTAATCCAGATGCTCTTCTGTCGTTTCTGCAATCTTTGCCATCATTCTTACCGCTTCCAGAGGATATTTACCCATAGCGGTCTCACCGGAAAGCATGATCGCATCCGTTCCGTCATAAATGGCATTTGCCACATCACCGGCCTCCGCTCTGGTAGGTCTGGGATTACGGATCATGGAATCCAGCATCTGGGTCGCCGTGATGACCGGTTTCAGGTGTTCGTTGCATTTGGTAATGATCTGTTTCTGAATATAGGGAACCTCATCTGCAGGAATCTCCACACCCAGATCACCTCTGGCCACCATGATGCCATCTGCTTCCTTCAGGATCTCATCGATATTTTCCACACCCTCTGCATTTTCGATCTTGGCAATGATCTGAATATGAGTTCCATTGTTTTCCTTTAACAGATTACGGATGGTACGGATACACTCTGCACTCCGCACAAAGGAAGCTGCAATAAAATCAAATCCCTGCGTGATCCCGAAAAGGATGTCTTCTTTGTCTTTCTCTGTCACGTCAGGCAGGCCAACGCTGACATTGGGTACATTAACGCCCTTTCTCTGTCCCAGCTCGCCGCCATTGGCCACCTGACAGACAATAGCAGTTTCTGTGATCTCTTTTACGGTCAGACCGATCAGTCCGTCGTCGATCAGGATGGTATCTCCCGGTTTTACATCTTTTGAAAGCTCCTGATATGTAATGGAGGTTCCATGCTCGTCCCCCTCCTGTTCCGTCAGATAAAGTGAAAATTCGTTTCCTGTCTCCAGATTGACTTTTTTCCCGTCCTTTAAAAGTCCGGTGCGGATCTCCGGTCCTTTGGTATCCAGAAGCATGGCGATCGGCAGATCCAGTTCATCCCGGAGCTCCTTTAACGTTTCTATTCTTTTTTCGTGCTCCTCGTGGTCACCGTGGGAGAAATTGAATCTCGCCACATCCATTCCGGCCAGCATCATGTCACGAAGAAGATTTCTGTCACTGGTGTTAGGTCCCATGGTGCACACAATTTTCGTTTTTTTCATAATCCTTTCACCTCACTGTTTTTTATGGACATGCTGATGGGTAAAGAGATGATCCTGACAATACTCGTAATTTCCATCGCATTTGGAACAGTAACGGAACTCCAGATCGTCTCCGTCCAGTTCGGTACGCCCGCACACAGCACATTTATGCATGGGCTGTCTGCCGTTCCCCGGCTTTGCGGTGTTCATCTGCCGTTTGAAATTCTGCTTTCTCCTGATCTCCTTCGGAGAAACTCTGCGGTAATCGCGAGTCATCAGGAAGAAAACGATGAAATTCAGCAGAGACGCAATGATCGCCACTTTACCGACCCAACTGCTCTTCACGAAGGAATATACGATGAAAAAGCCGTACAGAATACCCATCCATTTCATCTTGATCGGGATGAAAAAGTACAGCATGACTTGCATATTCGGATAACTCAGGGCAAATGCAAGGAAAATCGACATATTAATATAGTAGGTACTGAACAGCGCACTGCCAAATACCACATTGCCGCCGTAAACCACATGCAGAATAACATACAGAAGGAAAGCTCCCAGAACTGTGGAGATCATTCCCATGAAAATGTAGACATTGTAACGGAAAGCTCCCCAGGTTTGTTCCAGGCTGGTTCCCAGGGAATAATAGAAAAACAGCATAATGATGGTAAAGATACCCGGTGACTCCGGCGGGATCAGAATCCAGGTCACCAGTCTCCAGATCTGACCGTGCAGAATATAATAGGGCTCGAGCGTCAGATAGCTGAAAATACTGGCCGGGGCAAAGAAGTATAAAAGATAGCCTGCCACATAAAGGGCAATGATGTAGGCAGAAAGATTATGGATCGCATATCTGCCGAACTTTCTTTCCATTTTATTCAGAAAATTCATATCGGTTCCTTTCTGTAAAACTGTTTTGTCTCAGGGTCAGAAAAGATCTTTCTTGGAACAGATCAAAGCCACCACGAGACTTAAAGCAAGAGAGATCAGGATAACGATCAGAAAACCGTCATGACTGCCAGAAAACGGAATTCCGTTCAGATTAAGATTCATTCCGTAAGCACTGAATACCATGGTAGGGATCGCCATGACGATAGTTATCGTTGTCAGAAATTTCATAACGCCATTTACATTATTGGAGATCACCGACGAAAAGGTATCCATCATACTGTTAAGAATACCCGTGTACACATGCGCCATCTCGATCGCCTGTTTATTCTCGGTAATAACATCCTCCAGAAGATCGGTATCCTCCGGATATTTCTTAATGCTGTCCACCTTCAGAAGCTTCTCCAGCACCACCTCGTTCACACGAAGGGATGTTGTAAAGTAAACCAGAGATTTCTGCATCTCAAGAAGCTCAATGATCTCCTGGTTTTTCGGTGAACCGTGAAGTTTTTGCTCCATAAGTTCGCTTTTCTTATCCAGGATACGAAGGTAATGCAGATACATACTGGCATTCCGGTAAAGGATCTGCAGGATAAAGCGTGTCTTTTTATAGGTAAAGAAATTCCGTACTCTTCCATCCATAAAGGCATCCAACACCGGTGTTTCTTCCAGACAGACCGTAAAGATCATATCTTCAGAAATGATAATACCAAGAGGCACCGTACCAAACCAGTCCTTCTCATTTCGTTCCTCGATCACGGGAATGTCCACCAGGATCAGTGTATAATCATCCTCCACCTCGATACGTGATCTCTCTTCTTCATCCAGAGGAGCCCGGAGGTCATCCTGATCAATATGATATTTATTGGCTGTTTCCAGTATCTCTGTAGCTGTAGGATTGGCAAGTACCACCCAGCAGCCCTCAGACGCTTCATTCAACTGATGAATATGCCCGTCTATAGTCCGGAAAATCTTTATCATGATTCCATAGCTCCTTTCGATCATCCACAAAACAGACAATCCATCGAACTTTTCTCCATGGCATTACTATCGCCATTATATGTTTTTCAAACTTTTTTGTCAATCGCAGCCCGTATTTTTTTCAAAAGATTTAACAAAACTTGAAATCTCTTTTTCTTTCCTTTATAATCGTGTAAAGCGAACATTCACAGTCCGCTTTTGCTTCTTACTCATGAACGCAACTGTTTTATTTTCTGCGTTCCATACTAAAAATATAAGGATGATGATTATGTCAGGTTCAACTTACGGCAATATTTTTCGCATTACGACCTGGGGCGAATCCCACGGTGCGGGTGTCGGCGTAGTCGTGGATGGCTGTCCGGCAGGTCTGCCTCTTACAGAGGCTGATATCCAGCGCTTTCTGGATCGAAGGAAACCGGGGGCCAGCCGCTACTCTACTCCGCGAAAGGAAGGCGATCAGGTGGAGATCCTCTCCGGTGTCTTTGAAGGAAAAACCACAGGAACTCCGATCTCCCTTCTCGTCCGGAACACTTCCCAGCGGTCTTCCGATTACAGTGAAATCGCGGGGTATTATCGCCCCGGCCATGCAGATATGACTTATGATATGAAATACGGTTTCCGCGATTATCGTGGAGGCGGCCGTTCCTCCGGAAGGGAAACCATCGGCCGTGTCGCAGCCGGAGCCATCGCTGTCAAAATTCTGGAGTCTCTCGGGATCCAGTTGTTTACGTATACACGCTCCATCGGCCCGGTAAAGATCCATCCGAAACGCTTCCGGATCGAGGAGATCACAGAGAATCCTCTCTGTATGCCGGATAAGGAAGCTGCCATGGAAGCGGAAGCCTATCTGGATGGTCTCATGAAGGAAGGAGATTCTGCCGGAGGTGTCATCGAATGTGTCATCCGCGGCATGAAACCCGGCGTTGGTGATCCTGCTTTTGAAAAACTGAATGCCAATCTCGGAAAAGCGATCCTTTCCATCGGCGCCGTCAAAGGTTTTGAGATCGGTGACGGTTTTGCAGCAGCCGGAGCCCGCGGAAGTCAGAATAATGACCCTTATGCCTATGCTCCTGACGGTTCTCTTCAGAAGCTTTCCAATCATTCCGGCGGAATCCTTGGCGGCATCAGCGACGGCAGCGATATCATTTTCCGCGCTGCCATCAAGCCCACTCCTTCCATCTCTATGGAACAGGATACCGTAAACAAAGAGAATGAAAATATCCGTGTCCGGATCAAAGGACGCCATGATCCGGTGATCGTTCCCAGAGCAGTTGTAGTCGTAGAAGCCATGGCTGCCATCACGCTTCTGGATATGCTCTTTGCCAGCATCCCGTCCCGCATGGATAATCTGATCCGTTTCTTCCAGAACTGATCTGTTTCGTCTCGTATATCCCAGGGATTCAAAAATGCCGTAACTGTCCAGTACTTTCACAGTTACGGCATTTTTCTATTACTCTTACTCTGTAAACTCTCCGACTTTAGAGATCAGAATACAGTTCGGTGTTTCGATATGGATCGGTTTCCCTTTCAGAACCATCAGTCCTTTTTCATAATCTATATGGAAGAAACGGATCTCATTGGACTCATGATTTAAAACTACCAGTGTTTTTTCATCCGGGAAGACTGCCAGATCTTTGGGATATTTTCCGCTGATCGGAAGAATGCAGATCTTTGTGAGCATTCCTGTCTCATGATCGATCCTGAAAATACCTACGGTTTCCTCTCCTGCTGTGGAACAGTAAAGGTAATCACCACTCGGGGAAATCTTCAGTGCTGAGGCTGCTTTCGCATTCTCATCGTTGTCCATATAGGTGGGAACCTTCTGGACCAGTTCAAATTCCGGCATTTTTCCGGAACCGTCATAAGTATACACCAGGATCTCATTGCTGTGTTCACAGATCACATATGCAAATTTGCCGTCACGGCTGAAACGGATCCAGCGGGGAGCGGATTCCAGCTTGCAGCGAAGAATGTCCACCAGCTTCAGGCGGCCGGTGGCAGGATTTACCGTATATATATTGATATGATCCACACCGCTGTCTACGACACAGAGGAATTTATTATCCGGAGTCGGCATCACGCAGCTGATGTGAGGCCGGAAATTTCTCTCTGCCACACTTCCCAGGCCTTTGTGGAAGATACCATCCATGACTCTTCCCAGTCTTCCATCGCTGTGTGTGTGTACCACAGTAACTTTTCCATCATGATAACCACCCACAAAAAGGAACTTTCCTTTTTTATCGGTAGAAAGAAAACAGCCTCTCATTCCGTCAATACCCACTTTATTGATCGGAGTCAGTCCGCCGTCCTCTTCGATCTTCATTACGGCTACGCCTTCATCCGCAATAGAGTAAAGATACTTTCCATTATTCGATTTGGCTACATGTGAAGCATTGTTTACCGGTACTACATTCCGCTCAGTCATATAACCATTCTCCACATCCAGGTCATACACATGAATACCAATGCTGCTTCCGTGGGTATAGGTACCCACATACGCCACATATTTATCATTACTGTTATACATATTGTTGTCCTCCTGCTTCTGGGTTCTGTGAAAAACGGACAGAGAAATTCCGTTTTTTCCGTACTTTTATTTATTTTACCATAAAGCCCTCTTTTTGTTAATAGAAACTGCGTATATTTTTTACAAAAATACAGTTGACATTCCATGGAGATTCTGTATAATCATTGTTTAGTGCGACTAAACTTGAAGTTTAACGCAACAGTTCAGAACATCAGCGAAATGAAAAATCAGACTATGCAAACTTGTTTGCAATAGGATGAATTTTTTATTTCGGAATGGGCGGAACGCCCATTAGCCTCAGACAAAAGCTGCGAATGCAGCGAGAGCGCATGCAATGCGCGGGTCTGTGGCCTGTTGTTTTGAACGTCCCGAACAGTTACAGTTTAATAATCAAAAAAGAAGGTGACTATATGGAGATAGGAAGGAAGATCAAGGATCTCCGGATTGCCAAGGGGCTGACACAGGAAGAACTGGCCGACCGTTCCGAACTTTCCAAGGGATTTATCTCACAGCTGGAACGCGATCTGACCTCCCCTTCCATTGCAACTCTGGCAGATATCCTGCAGGTTCTGGGCAGCAGCCTCAATGAATTTTTTTATGAGGCACCGGAGGAACAGATTGTTTTCAAAGCAGAAGACTATTTCGTCAAATCTGATCCGGAACTGAACAATACCATTGAATGGATCGTTCCGAATGCCCAGAAAAACATCATGGAACCTATCCGGCTGACTTTGGGTCCCGGTGGTACCACTTATATGGACCTTCCTCATGAGGGAGAAGAATTCGGTTATATCCTGACAGGCGTTGTCACAATCCATATCGGAAATAAAAGTTACAAAGTAAAAAAAGGGGAAACCTTCTATCTGATCCCAAACAAAAGCCATTCTCTTGAGAACACCGGAAAGACACCGGCCCAGGTTCTCTGGATCAGTTCACCCCCAAGCTTTTAAATACGAAGGAGAAAACAAAGACCATGAGCAAACATCTCATTGATTTACAGCATATTTCCAAATCTTATGACGGCCAGATGATCCTGGACGATCTGAACCTCTATATCCGTGAGAATGAATTTCTCACACTTCTTGGTCCCAGCGGCTGTGGAAAGACCACCACGCTCCGTCTGATCGGCGGTTTTGAAACGCCGGATCAGGGAAAGGTCATCTTTGACGGAAAAGACATCACTTCTCTCCCGCCCAACAAACGGCAGCTGAATACCGTTTTCCAGAAATACGCACTTTTCCCTCACATGACCATCGCAGAAAACATCGCTTTCGGTCTGAAGATCAAGAAAAAAAGCAATGCCTACATCCAGGACAAGATCAAATATGCTTTAAAGCTCGTAAACCTGGATGGATTTGAAAACCGCACCTCAGATTCCTTAAGCGGCGGTCAGCAGCAGCGTATCGCTATTGCCCGCGCTATTGTAAACGAACCGAAGCTTCTGCTTCTGGACGAGCCGCTTGGTGCTCTGGACCTCAAGCTCCGTCAGGACATGCAGTATGAGCTGATCCGTCTGAAAAACGAACTTGGCATCACTTTCATTTATGTCACACATGATCAGGAAGAAGCCCTTACCATGTCTGATACCATCGTTGTCATGAACCAGGGTTACATCCAGCAGATCGGTACACCCGTAGACATCTACAATGAGCCGGAAAACGCCTTCGTTGCAGACTTCATCGGAGACAGCAACATCATTGACGGCATCATGCTGGAGGATAAACTGGTGGAGATCCTTGGTGCAAAGTTCCGCTGTGTGGACACCGGCTTCGGGCAGAACCGGCCTGTGGATGTGGTGATCCGTCCGGAAGACGTCGATCTTGTCAAACCGGGTCAGGGCATCATCAATGGGGTCGTCACCCATCTGATCTTCAAGGGGGTTCATTATGAAATGGAAGTCCTGGCCAACGGTTATGAATGGCTGGTCCACAGCACCGACTGCTTCCCCGTCGGAACAGAAGTCGGGCTTTCTGTAGATCCCTTCGACATTCAGATCATGAACAAACCGGAATCGGAAGACGAGGAGGCTGTGAATATTGAAAACTAAAAACAAAGCACTCCTCTCCGGTCCTTTCCTGGTATGGACCGCAGCCTTTATCGTGATCCCTCTTTTCATGGTGATCTATTACGGCTTCACCGGAGAGGACGGCAGCTTCACCCTGGAAAATGTCAAAAGGATCCTGGCTCCCCATTACCTGAAGTCCTTATGGCTGGCACTTCTCCTCTCTCTTGTGAGTACGGTTGCCTGTCTGATCATGTCCTATCCGCTGGCCATGATCTTAAGCAAATTAAAGGGAAACCAGAGTCAGCTCATCGTCCTGATCTTCATCATCCCCATGTGGATGAACTTTTTGCTCCGGACCATGGCCTGGCAGACGTTACTGGAGAAAAACGGTGTCATCAACACCGTCCTGCATGTTCTCCATTTGCCTTCCCTGAAGATCATCAATACACCCTACGCCATTGTCCTGGGTATGATCTATAACTTCCTGCCATTTATGCTGCTGCCTATTTATAACAGCCTCATCAAGGTAGACATCGATGTGATCCAGGCGGCAGAGGATCTGGGAGCCAATAAATTCCAGACCTTCACCAAAGTCATTTTCCCGCTGACTCTGCCAGGCGTCATCAGCGGCATCACCATGGTATTCGTACCTGCCATGACCACGTTCGTACTCTCGGACCTGCTCGGCGGAAGCAAGATCCTTCTTATCGGAAATGTCATCGAGCAGCAGTTTAAACAGGTCAATAACTGGCATATGGGAAGCGGTCTTTCCCTGGTCCTTATGATTTTTATCGCGATCAGCATGGCGATCATGAACAAATACGACAAAGAAGGAAAGGGGGCGTCTTTCTAAATGAAAACACTGAAAAAGGTTTGTTCCAACATCTATCTGGTTTTTATTTTTGTGCTTCTGTATGCGCCCATCCTGACTCTGATGGTCCTTTCCTTTAACCAGTCCAAGAGCCGTGCCCGCTGGGGCGGCTTTACCACACAATGGTATACAGAGCTTTTCCAGAATGAAGAGATTCTTCTGGCCTTTCGGAATACAATGATCATTGCTTTTCTGTCTGCCCTCATTGCCACGCTCATCGGGCTGTGTGCCTGCATGGCCATGAACAACATGAAAAAGCGCTGGCGTTCCATTTTCATGGGAATTGCCAACATCCCCATGCTGAATGCAGAGATCGTTACCGGTATCTCTCTGATGCTGGTCTTTCTGGTCATCGGAAATTTTCTTTCCCGTTTCGACCGGGAACTGCCCTTTGGCTTCTGGACCGTACTCATCGGACACATCACCTTTAATATTCCCTATACGATCCTGAGCATCATGCCGAAGCTTCGACAGACCAGCCGTTATACCTATGAGGCAGCACTGGATCTGGGTGCCACTCCCTTTTATGCTTTTTACAAGACCACTCTTCCGGATCTGATGCCTGGGATCCTGTCTGGTTTTCTCCTGGCATTTACCATGTCCCTGGATGATTTCGTGATCACTCACTTTGTAAAGGGAGCCGGTTTTGACACACTTTCCACCAAGATCTACACGGAAGTCAAAAAAGGCATCAAGCCGGAAATGTACGCTCTTTCCACTCTGCTTTTTCTTGCCGTACTGATTCTCCTTCTGCTTTCCAATTACCGTCCGAAACGCAGAAAAAAAGCTGACTAACGAAAAAGGAGCCATCGTCATGAAACGTTCAATTGTACTGGGAGCCACACTCCTTCTCGCCGTTCTTACGGTTTCCGGCTGTAAAAAAGAAGACCCTGCAGCTGCCGCCAACTCCAACTCCCTGGTAGTCTACAACTGGGGAGAATACATTGATCCGGATATTCTGGATCAGTTTGAGGAAGAAACCGGCATCTCCATTATTTACGATGAATTTGAGACCAACGAGATCATGTACCCGAAGGTAGAGACCGGAGCCGTTGTCTATGACGTCATTTGTCCCTCCGATTATATGATCCAGAAAATGATCGAAAACGATCTTCTGGAACCTCTGGACTATGACAAGATCCCGAATATCTCCAACATTGACCCGGATTATCTGAAGTCTGCAGAACAGTTTGACCCCGGAAACCGCTATTGTGTCCCCTATTGCTGGGGTACTGTAGGTATCCTCTACAATAAGACCATGGTGCATGAAACGGTAGACAGCTGGGATATTCTCTGGGATGAGAAATATAAAGATGAGATCCTCATGCAGGACAGTGTCCGTGACGCCTTTGCCGTAGCCTTGAAACGGCTTGGCTACTCTCTGAACTCCACGGACAGCACGGAGCTTCAGGAGGCTGCTGATTCTCTGAAGGAGCAGAAGCCCCTGGTTCAGGCTTATGTGGTCGATCAGGTCCGTGACAAAATGATCGGCAACGAGGCCGCTCTCGGTGTTATCTATTCCGGGGAAGCCATTTACACACAGAGAGAAAATCCCGATCTGGAATATGTGATCCCCAAGGAGGGCTCCAATGTCTGGATCGATGGCTGGGTCATCCCCAAAAATGCGCACCACAAAGAAAACGCCCTGAAATTCCTTGATTTTCTCTGCCGACCGGACATCGCATTGAAAAACTTTGAATACATCACCTATTCCACACCGAACAAAGCAGCCAGAGCCCTCATCGAAGATGATGACATCCGTAACAGCACCATTGCTTTCCCAACCGGTGAAATGCTGAAAAACTGTGAAACCTACACGTATCTTGGTTCCGATATGGACTTTGAATACAATGAGCTCTGGAATGAGGTAAAAGCATACTGACATGGAACGAATTTTTGAATATCAGATAAGTTCTGCCGAAGAAGGCAGAAAGCTTGGAGATTTTCTCCGGGAGAAGGGATATTCCAGACAGCTGCTGCGACAGCTGAAAGAAACGGAAAACGGCCTCTTAAGAAACGGTCAGCCGACCTTTATGACCATTGCATTAAAAAACGGCGACCGGATCCGGGTCCGTCTTCTGGAAAAAGCAGAAGGGAGCGAGGCGATCATGCCCGCTCCTCTTCCTTTTGAGATCGTTTATGAAGATGAAGACCTGCTGGTGATCAACAAACCAGCTGATATGCCCATTCACCCTTCTTTTCAAAATCACGGCAACACGCTGGCGGATGCTCTCACCTGGCATTATCAGCAGCAGGGAAAAGAGTTTGTCTACCGCTGCATCAACCGGCTGGACCGTGACACCACCGGACTTCTCATTGTCGCCAGACACCAGCTCTCCGCTTCGATCCTTTCAGATATGGTCCGAAAAAGAGAGATCCATCGGGAATACCTGGCCATCGTAGAGGGAATCCCTCCTGAAAAAGGCACCATTTCCGCTCCCATCGGGCGAAAAGAAGGCTCTGCCATTCTAAGAGAGGTCAACTTTGAAACCGGTGAACCCGCACGGACCCATTTCACCCGCCTGGAGACGCGAAACGGGCTTTCTCTGGTCTCCCTGAAACTGGAAACCGGCAGAACCCACCAGATCCGGGTGCATATGGGTTACATCGGCTGTCCCCTCATCGGAGACTACCTTTACTACCCTGACCATACCAGGATCAACCGTCAGGCACTCCACTCCTATCGGCTTTCCTTTCTTCATCCCATAACAGGAAAAGCCCTTTCCTTTACCGCTCCGCTTCCGGAGGATATGGAAAGGGCCTTTCGATCCTGACCTGCTTCAGGAGAGGATATCTCCTCTGATCCTGGGCACTTCATCAATATGCAGATATCTGCTTACACATTTCACAATAAAATCATGGTCGGAGACATGATCCAGACCGGATACCAGAATGGCTCCGACCACTCCCACTTCCTCTACCCGGACCGGGAAACCGCCGCCGCAGCAGGCATAGTCTTTCTCATCCAGGAAAAGATTTTCCATGGTCTCCTCATTCTTCCGAAGCAGCATGTAAGTGTAAAGGCTGCTCCTCTCCAGTGTTTTCACCGTATTGTATTTTCTGCGAAGCCAGTTTTCATTGTGAAGATTGGTTCCGTCTCCTGCATACTGGAATACCGTATATCCGTTATTCAGACGGATGCTGATGGCCACAGGCATTTTTCTCCGTCTGGCTTCTGCCACCATGATATTTCCAAGTTCCCAGGCATCTTCATTGGTAAAATGATTAAACTGCAGGATTTCTTCCTGCATTTCGAGCATTGCGATCAATTCTTCTACTGTCATATCCATTCCTCCCAGTTACCTGCTCGCCGATACCGGCTTTTTCTGTCATTTCCAGTGTACACTTTTTCTTCTGAATATACAAGCCTGAATCTTCTGTTCTGGCACTATTCAGAGCCATATTTACATAAGTGAACCCTTTGCCTTCGTTTTAATCCAGTTCTGTTTTTCCTGTATATAACTGATAATAACGCCCTTTTTCTTCCAAAAGTTCTCTGTGATCGCCTCTTTCAATGATCTTTCCTTTTTCAAGGACCAGGATCGCCTGCGCATTTTTCACAGTGGAAAGGCGGTGGGCGATGACAAAGACGGTCCGGTTTTCCATAAGGGCGTCCATACCCTTTTCAATGAGATATTCCGTACGGGTGTCAATGGAACTGGTGGCCTCATCCAGGATCAGCACTGGTGGCCGGGAAATGGCTGCCCGGGCAATGGCCAGCAGCTGACGCTGTCCCTGGGAAAGATTGCTTCCGTCCGCATAGAGCATGGTATCATACCCCATAGGCAGACGGCGGATAAAAGAATCTGCGCTGGCCAGCTTCGCCGCCTCATGTACTTCCTCATCTGTGGCATCCAGCCGGCCATAACGGATGTTTTCCATGATGGTCCCTGTAAACAGATGCGTATCCTGAATGACCATGGAGAGTGAGCGGCGAAGATCATCTTTGCGGATCTTCCTGATATCAATGCCATCGTAGGTGATCTCTCCGGACTGGATCTCATAAAAACGATTCACCAGATTGATGATCGTGGTTTTGCCGGCTCCCGTAGAGCCTACAAAGGCAATCTTCTGCCCTGGCTTTGCAAAGAGACTGATGTCGTCCAGAATCCGTTGCTTCACCGTGTATCCAAAGACCACATCCTGAAAACGCACATCCCCCTTCAAAGGCACCAGTTCTCCATCTTCCTTTTTCCAGGCATAAAAACCGCTATAGGAAGCGGTTTCCGTAAGCCTTCCGTCCGGAGCCTTTATTACCTCGCAGAGTGTCACTTTTCCTTCATCGATTTCCGGTTTTTCGTCCATAACCTCAAAGATCCGTTCTGCACCGGAAAGGGCAGAAAGAATAAAGTTCAGCTGCTGGGTAAACTGGTTGATGGGCATGGCACTCTGACGCACATAGACCAGATAGGATGCCAGGCTGCCCATATCCATCCGGCCGGCAATGGCAAACAGACCGCCCATGCAGGCAGAAACCGCATAGTTAAAGTAAGAAAGTGCCACAATGACAGGAACTGTCATACCGGAATAAGAGAGTGCCGCTGTGGATGCCTTCCGAAGCTTTTCATTTTTCTCACAAAAGGTTTCAAAATTAACAGCTTCATGATTGAAAACCTTCTCCACTTTCTGTCCGCTCACCATCTCTTCCACAAAACCGTTCAGTTCTCCCATGGCTGCCTGCTGCTCGTTAAAATAACGTTTGCTCCGTTTGCTGTTATATTTGATAAAAGCAAACATGCAGCTTAAGAAAAACAGCACGATAAGAGATAACGGCACACTTAAAATCATCAGCATGGTGACGGTTCCTGTTAACACCAGAAAGCTCTGGATCATCATGGAGAAGCTGTTGTTTAAAGCTTCCTGGATCGTATCTACATCATTGGTAAAACGGCTCATCATCTCCCCATGCGTGTGGGCATCAAAATAGGTGAGCGGGAGCTTCTGTACATGGCGGAAAAGATCAGACCGGATTTCTGCCACCACCTTCTGAGCAGTCCTGGACATCAGCTGACCATAACCAAAGTTAGCCGCCACCCCCGCCGCATACATGATTCCCATAAGAAACAGCATCCGGATCAGCCCGGGCACATCTCCGGACAAAATGTATCGGTTAACCACCGGTTTCACCAGATATGTACCAAAAATATTGGCAAAACTGCTGATGCAGATCAGCACTGCCACCAGGGCCATAGACCATTTGTGTATCCCGATATAATGAAGCATCCGTTTCAGCGTTTTTTTCGTATCCTTCGGTCGCTTGTATCCTACATACTTTGCCATCAGAGCGCCCCCTTTCTCTGAGATTCCGCAATCTCCCGGTAGATCTCACAGGAGTCCATCAGCTCTTCATGCGTGCCGGAAGCTGCCAGTTTCCCGTCGTCCAGCACCAGAATGAGATCTGCCTGCTCCACAGAAGAAATCCGTTGAGCAATGATGATCCTTGTCATATATGGAAGTTCCTCCCGAAGTCTTTTCTGGATTTCCGCCTCTGTGGCCGTATCCACAGCACTGGTAGAATCATCCAGGATCAGGATCCTGGGCTTCTTTAAGATAGCTCTGGCAATGCAGATCCTCTGTTTCTGTCCGCCGGAAACATTGCTTCCGCCCTGCCCCATCTCCGTATCCAGACCTTTTTCAAGCCGGTTCAAAAACTCGTCTACCCGTGCGATACGGCAGGCTTTTAGCAGCTCTTCATCCGATGCTTCCGGATCTCCCCAAAGAAGATTCTCCCTTAAACTGCCGGAAAACAGAGTGTTTTTCTGGAGTACCATGGCAACAGCATCCCGAAGATGGGAAAGACGGTATGCTTCTACCGGAAAACCATCCACTTTCACCGTTCCCTTTGTCGCCTCATAAAGCCTGGGAATCAGCTGAACCAGAGTGGTTTTTGCTGCTCCGGTCTGACCTACGATCCCCACGGTTTTCCCGGCTGGGATCTCAAAGCTCACATCGGAAAGCACGTATTCTTTTGCTTCCTTCCGGTATTTAAACCAGACATGATCAAAGACAATGCTTCCATCCGTTACTTTTTTCTCCTCCGCCCCACGGTCTTTGATTTCCGGCTCTTCATCGATAACCTCAAGGATACGGCGTCCGGAAGCCAGAGAACGGGTAAGCATCATGAATACATTGGAAATCATCATAAGAGAGTTCAGTACCTGAAGCACATAGCTCAAAAAACCTGTGAGTTCTCCCACTTTCATATTTCCAATACGGATCTGCTTTCCTCCAAACCAGAGGATCGCCAGGATCGTGGAATACATGACTAACTGCATGGCAGGCATGTTTAAAACAGCCAGCCGGAAAGCCTTCTCAGAAACTGTCTCTAAATTGCCATTGACTTCCTCAAATTTTTCAATCTCATAATCTCCCCGGACATAAGATTTCACAACACGCACAGCTGTCAGATTCTCCTGCACGATCCGGTTTACCAGGTCCATGGCCCCCTGCATTTTCTCATATAAAGGGCGCACATGGCGGATGATCTGAAAAAGCAGCACCGCCAGTACCGGCAGGGCCACAAAGAAAACAACTGCCAGAGAACGGTTGATAAAAAAAGACAGTCCCAGAGCCAGCACCATCATAAAAGGGGCCCGGCAGGCAGGCCGCATACCTGTAGAGACAGAATTCTGTATCGTCGTCACATCCCCGATCAGTCTCGTAATGAGGGAAGAAACCCGGAAATGATCCATATTTCCAAAAGAAAATTCCTGAAGTTTCTGATATTCTGCCTTTCTCAGCTCCGCTCCAAGCCCCTGACCGCAGAGAGCAGAAAACCTGGCGCTGGCGATACCGATGGCAAGAGCTGCAAGAGCACAGAATGCCATAAGGGCTCCACGCTGAAAGATATAGGCTTTGTCACCATTTGCCACGCCCACATCCACCATGTCCGCCATGATGAAAGGAACAATGAGTTCAAAAAAGGTCTCTGCCACAATGCAGACAGCTGCCAGAACCCCATATTTTTTATAAGGGCCAATATAGGAAAATATCCGTCTGATCATTCCAATTCCTTTCTTTTGTTTATGAATTTTTCCAGGAATAAAACAGATCCGCCGCGGCACACTGAATATCAGAATGTCACGGCGCATCGTTATCCCTTACGGTCTGTCTGTCAGATTTGTATTTTTTATTTATTATCAGTCCTTCTGAGCCAGCTCATACATAGCCGCTGCCACGATCTGACAGGATTTCATCATCTTATCGATCTCCACAAATTCATTGGGCTGATGGATGGCACTGCCCTGTCCCGGGAACTCCGGTCCGAAGGCTACCATGTTCTTGAAGGCTTTTGCGTAAGTACCGCCGCCGATCGCCAGCGGCTCCAGGTACTCACCGGTCTCCTCTGCATATACCTTGCAAAGCTTCTTGATCAGCGGAGTCTCTTTGGAAATATAAAGGATGGGAGTGATCGTGCAGCGGAAAACGCCCATGTCTTCTTTCTTAAGAGCTGCCTCCACGTTGGCACTGACCTCTTCTACCACTGCATTCTTCGGGTAACGGATATCCAGAGTCAGGCTCATCTCCTCGCCATCGTAATTTACCACACCAAGGTTTACGGTTGTCTCACCGGTCTCATCATCCTGATAGTAAATACCAAGTGTCTTACCGTTGGTCTCACCGTTGAGCTCATTTCTCACAAAATTGATCATATGCTGGAAATCACCGCCGAAATCAACGTCTTTCACCGCCTCAAAGAGACGCTCTGCCGCATTGATTCCTTTTTCCGGTGTACTTCCGTGAGCACCGAAACCATCTGCCTCTACGATCGTATCATTTCCCTCTTTATGTACGCGGACACCTTCTACTTCCGCTACCGGAATATCACCCTCTACCACAAGTTTGCAGTAAGGAGTCACCACATTGGCAGCAATACCTCCATGGAAGGATTTTACTTTGATCTTGCCCTGGTCTGTGATCTTTTTGCCGACCAGCATGTTATGGGCACCTTTCTCACAGAAGATCAGCGGATAATCACCGTCCGGTGTAAAGCCTAAGGTCGGAAGCTCTCCACCATTCTCAATATAATAACGAACACAGGAAGAACCATTTTCCTCATCGGTACCGAAAAGGACACGGATCCGGCGGCTGACCGGCAGTCCCAGCTCACGGATGGCTTTCAGTCCGTAAATAGCTCCAATGGTCGGTCCCTTATCGTCCTGTACTCCACGGCCATAAAGCTTTCCATCATGGATCTCTGCTCCAAACGGAGGATATGTCCAGCCTTCTCCCACCGGAACTACATCCAGATGACCCAGAACACCAACCATTTCCTCTCCCTCGCCAAACTCTACATAACCTACGCGGTCTCCCACGTTTCCGGTCTTAAAGCCCAGGCTTTCACCAAGCTTCAATGCATAATCCAGAGCTTCACGGCAGCCTTTTCCATAAGGAGCGCCCTCTTCCGGAGCAGTCTTTACACTGTCGATCTGTACGCAGCCCTGTACGGCTTTGATGATCTCCTCCTGCATCTCCATGATTTTCTCATTCAGCTTATCGTAACTCATGTCTGTAAAACCTCCTGCTTATCTTTGCTACTTAGAGCAATTCTGCAAACATTCGAAAGTCTCTGATTTACTGCGTAAATCGCTACTTTCTCATGTTTGGCGGGTCCCAAGTTCAAAAGCCTTATCAT
>OLQE01000014.1_pt1 | contig 155154 bp, 149 predicted proteins | sample 1643161 | NCBI WGS metagenome assembly OLQE01 (sample SAMEA3136650, study PRJEB25190) | human gut metagenome
CTTGCATGTGTTAAGCACGCCGCCAGCGTTCATCCTGAGCCAGGATCAAACTCTCGTTAAAAATCTTTAATTCCGATTTGACTCGGACTTAAAATCAAGTTCGTTCCAGTTCAAGAAAACTACTAGCTTTCTTATCCCCTTTACTGTTTTAAGGTTCGACATTAAATGTCTGTTCTGAATAATTCTCTTTAGAATTTTCAGGGTTGTTGTCTATTGTTTAATTATCAAGGTTCTTTGTCTTTGCTGTTTGAAACAGCTTATTTAGATTATCATATTCATTGACGTTTGTCAAGAACTTTTTTAATCTTTTTTCGACCAGCTTTTCAGCTGTTCGACCGCTATCCTTTCGCCAAACTTTCGTTTGTCTCAAGCGACAGCTTATTAAGAATATCATAATCAGTTGTGTTTGTCAACTGTTATTTTATTCTTTTTTCAAAATTGATTTGTATCAATTCTGAAACTTCCGAAACAATTCACAGCGAATCATTTCTCTAATTATATAACTATCTAATATACAATCTTGCATTCCCACTCATGCATATCTTCTATTTATATATCTTTAATACTGTCTTCCGCGTTGACTCTGTTACCTCACGGCCTCGTCTCTCGCGACAGCTAGACTAATATATCACAACGGGATTTGAATTGTCAATATTGTTTTTATATTTTCTGCAATTCAGATAATTCTGACAATTATCTTTTGCATAATCTTCCTTTTCTTATAAGGAACAAGTTCTTTTGCATTTTAATGTTCCCAAATAAAATACTCACAAAAAAATACTGACCTGCCTATTTGCAAAGTCAGTATTTTTGTTTATCTTAGATAATTCGTTATCGGTATACTCCCTTAATTAATTATCTCAGCAGCATGAATGCAATTAATCCAGCTACTACGATGATAGCAATTGCAAGAATAATGATTGGTGCTTTTGACATCTTCTCTTCTTCTTCCTCAATATCATCATAAAAATCATCCTCTAATTCCTCTCTGCGCTGCGGTTTTGGAGTTGGTTTCTTTTTCTTTCTTCCATCCCCTACTGCAAGGAGTTCATCATATGCATCTCGCATTTCCTGTTCGCGTTTTTCACGTACCTCTTTCGGCGGTATATTCGAATACTTCTGCTCTTCAGGCTCCGGCTTTTCCGCTCTCTTCTGTACTTTGTGAGCACTTTGTGGAATTTTGAACTTCTTTTTGCAATTATAGCACAACAGATAATTCGGATCTTTTTTTCCTGGTCTTAATTCCTGACCACATATTGGACACTTCATATGAATCTGTCCCTCCCCATAGTGTATTATTTCAAACTGTGCTTTCAGACCTTTCGGCTGTGTATATCTTACATACATTGACATTATACTACATCAATTTGCAAATATCAATTTTTTATCCAAATTATTCAGATTGTTTTCCTAATGTTACTTCAACATCTTTTTTCTCATATTCGCCATTCTTGCTCTGTGTCTGAACTGTAATTTTTACCTTTTCTCCGGCTTTATAATATTGAAGCTGTTCCTGAAGTGCATCCATTCCATCTACTGTTGTTCCTTCAATTCCTGTAATAACAGCACCTTTTGTAATACCAGCCTTTTCTGCACCACCACCGGAAATAACTTCTGATACATATACACCCGTCGGCATATTATACATTTGAGCACTGTCTGATGTTACATCTACACCCTTAATTCCAATATAGCCTCTTTCGGATTCTGCAACTTTTGTTTTTGTTTTCTGGTTCATAAGATTCGTAATCAGATCACTTACATCTGATACAGGAATTGCATATCCAATTCCTTCTACTGTCTCGGTTGCAATCTTTGCAGAATTAATACCAATCACTTCTCCGTTCGCATTTAAAAGTGCTCCACCACTGTTTCCAGGGTTAATAGCCGCATCTGTCTGAAGAAGTTTTCCGTCATAGCTGTCCATTGTACGTTCTTTAGCGGATACGATACCGGTTGTTACTGACTGTCCATATCCAAGCGCATTACCAATTGCGATTACCTGATCTCCCACCTGGGTTTTATCCGAATCACCCAAGGTTGCTACCGCGATCTTATTCATCGTTGAATCTTTGATCTTACTTAAAGGAACTGCTACTACCGCAAGGTCTTTATCCGAATCCGTTCCCTTAATATCAGCTTCTACACTTTCTTCATCTATAAATGTTACAGTCAATGTACTGCTTCCTTCTACAACATGATTATTCGTTACAATCAATAATTCTGAATCATTCTGACCTACGATAATACCTGAACCCGCGCTCTCACTTTTCTGTTTCTGTGTACCTCCGAAGAAATTCTGTACCTCCTGCACGCTCATATTTGTAATAGAAACAATGGATGGCATTGCATTCTTTGCGACCTCTGTTACATTAGCCGTACCCGAAGAACTGTTAGAAGATGTTGTCAGTTTTGCACTATTGGCTGTCGTTGTTGTTTTTGCAGTTTTGTTTGTTGTCTGTGTGGTTCCCAAAACTTTTCCAGCCACAATATTACTTGTCTGAAATGCCGCACTTGCAACCACTCCGAAAACCAGTCCTGTACATACCACTTTTGCCCATCTTGAGGCGCCCTTTCCGTGTTTTTTCTTCGGACCTTGATCCTGGTTTCCACCCGTGCTGTAATTTTCTGTATTCATATTCTGATCGGATGTATAATAATTATATTGATTTTCCATATCTGATTGCCCCTTTCATATCTTATGCTTGTAGTTTACAGCTCAATTGTGTTTAATCTGTGATAAAAGTAAGGAGATTTATTGATATTCCTCTAATTTTTTCAGTTTTGTTCCTATATCACTTTTGAACTTTCTCCACGCATCCTCATTTTCCACAAAATATTTAGGGCAAATCTTTCCGGTCACATCATAATGTCTTATAACATCATTTTCATCCAGATCAAATTTCAGACACAGCCATGCACAAAGATCCACCATGGATTGATATGTCTTTTTATTAAAAATTCCCGTCTCGTCCGGGTGACAGCATTCAATTGATACTGTATCAATATTCCTGCTGTTTGAAGCATATGCTATCTCCCACGTCGGTACACACTGAACAATCTCTCCTTCCAGTCCTACAACAAAGTTGCTGCTTGCTTTCGTAATGTGGCTATCTTTCAGTCCCTCGAAGTAGTCACGGTTATTCATAGCTGTGGCACCGGGATTCGCTGTATAATGAACCACAATTCCGGTAATCTTATTTGTTGCAATCCCAGGCCGGGAATATTCATTCGGTGTCAGCAGTTCTACGTCTATATCCGGCTTTACGGAATCTATGTAATCACTTTTATTTTCCGTATATTCTTTCGACTGCTCCTGTTTTTTTAAAATTGTCACCACACAAAGCAAAACCGTTATTATAATAAGAATAATCAATCCTTTTTTAGAACGGCTCAGCGTTTTATTCTTTTTTCTTTTCCTGCTTCGTTTCATTTTTATCTCTTTTTTATCTCTCCATATATAGTACACTTTCATCTATCTTATCATTCATTTTTAAATGTCTTTTGAAGAGATTCTTATATTTTTATGAAATTAGCAGAATTTGTATACAGTTGTCGTATCATATACTTCTCCGGCCTTTGTGATCGGAGATTCAAAATTTTCTTTATGAATGGCATCTGGGAAGTACTGTGTTTCAAAGCATATACCATATCCTTTTTCATACACAGCTCCCTCTTTTCCTTTTGATCCTGCAAGGAAATTACCGGAATAGAACTGCATTCCCGGAAGGTCAGTATACACTTCCATCTTAATACCTGTCTCTTCAGATTCAGCAGAGGCTGCTTTTCTGAATCCTTTTCCATTTAATACCCAGTTGTGGTCATAGCCGCCTGCCAGCTTCAGTGGTGTATAATCTGCTCCGATTTCTTTTTCAACGACTTTCTCTTTTCTAAAATCCATCGGTGTTCCTTCTACCGGAACTACCGTTCCTGTCGGAATCAATTCTGCATCTGTTTCAGTAAATGCATCTGCATCTATCCACACCTTTGCGTTCCATGCCGTTCCGGAAGCATGTCCTGATAAGTTAAAATAGCTGTGATTTGTCATATTCAGAAGAGTATCCTGATCCGGAATTGCATGATAATGAATCTTTAATTCATTTTCTTCTGTGATTGTATAAGATACCTCTATTTTCACTTCTCCCGGGAATCCCTGATCCCCATCCGGACTTACAAGTGCAAATACCACATGTGTATCATCCTCTTCTTTTACATCCCACATTCTTTTATTATAGAAATCAATTCCTCCATGAAGTGTATTTTTCCCATTATCGTTCTTTGTCAGTTCATATTTCTTTCCGTTCAGTTCGAATTCGGCCATTCCAATACGGTTTGCCACACGGCCTACTGTAGCCCCCAGAGAATCTCCTCCATTCTCGTAATCCTCCAGTGTCTCATATCCAAGCACAACATCCTGCGTCTTTCCATCTTTATCCGGTACATAAAGTTTCAGTAAAGAAGCTCCAAAATCTGATACCACTGCCTCCATTCCTTTGCTGTTTTTCAGTACATAACAGCTTGCTTTTTCCCCGTTCTTTGTTGCTCCAAATTCTTTTTTCATGTCCAGGTATCTCCTTTTTTCTTTATATTTTTTAATATTACTTGTATATTTATTATTTTCATTTATATACCAAGTACACTATCTAAATCTTATTATACTCTATATATTCACCGCTGAAAACCTTGATGCAAAGAAAATTTTATTATATTTTTTATATGCCAGATCTTTCCAATTTTTTCAAATATGTAGTTAAAAAGGCGCCGTTTTCACGACGCCTTAATCTTTCTTTATTCATCTACACTGTAGTTTGGTGCTTCTTTTGTAATGTGAATATCATGTGGATGACTTTCTTTTAATGAAGCAGAAGAAATCTTTACGAATTTACCTGTCTGTTTCAGATCTTCAATTGTCGCTGCTCCGCAATATCCCATACCGGAACGAAGGCCTCCCATCAACTGGAATACTGTATCTTCAACGCTTCCTTTATAAGCAACTCGTCCTTCTACACCTTCCGGAACCAGCTTCTTCGCATCTGTCTGGAAGTAACGGTCTTTGCTTCCATTCTCCATTGCTGCGATAGATCCCATACCACGATATACTTTATATTTTCTACCCTGGAATAATTCGAATGTTCCCGGGCTCTCATCACATCCTGCAAAGATACTTCCCATCATACATACATTTGCTCCGGCTGCGATTGCCTTTGTCATATCTCCTGAATACTTAATTCCTCCATCTGCAATGATTGGAATTCCGTATTTATCTGCTGCTTCGTAGCAATCCATAACCGCTGTAATCTGAGGAACACCGATACCTGCGATAATACGTGTTGTACAGATTGATCCAGGTCCGATTCCAACTTTTACAGCATCGACACCAGCTTTGATCAGATCCTCTGTTGCAGCTCCTGTAGCAACATTACCTGCGATCACCTGCAGATCAGGGAATTTACTCTTGATCATGTCTACTGTATGAAGCACGTTTGCTGAATGTCCATGAGCCGAATCAAGAACAACCACATCAACCTTTGCATCTACCAGTGCCTGTGCTCTTTCAAGGCAATTTGCTGTGATTCCGATTGCTGCTCCACAAAGGAGACGTCCCTGAGCATCTTTTGCAGATAACGGATATTTAATCTGTTTTTCAATATCTTTAATCGTAATAAGACCTTTCAGATTGAAATCTTTATCTACGATCGGAAGCTTTTCTTTTCTTGCTTTTGCAAGAATCTTCTTTGCGTCTTCCAATGTGATTCCCTCCGGTGCTGTAATAAGTCCTTCGGAAGTCATCGATTCTCTGATCTTTTTAGAGAAATCCTCTTCAAATTTCAAATCACGGTTTGTAATAATACCAACTAATTTCTTTCCTTCAGTGATCGGCACACCTGAAATTCTGAATTTCGCCATCAGGTTATTCGCATCTTCCAGTGTGTTATCCGGTGACAAGTAAAATGGATCTGTAATGACGCCATTCTCGGAACGCTTTACCTTGTCCACTTCTTCTGCCTGCTGTTCGATTGACATATTTTTATGGATAATTCCGATGCCCCCCTGTCTGGCCATTGCAATTGCCATGCGGTGCTCTGTAACGGTATCCATTCCAGCACTCATCATCGGAATGTTTAACTTAATTTTTTTAGTCAGGTAAGTAGATAAATCTACCTGGTTCGGAATTACTTCTGAATATGACGGAACCAAAAGCACATCATCAAATGTAATACCTTCTCCAATTATCTTTCCCATGATTTGAACCTCTCTTTCTTTTGTTTATTCATATTTAACAGCTATCTTAGCGAATCACACCTACATTTGTCAACATCTTTTGAAATGTTTTTATTTTAATACAATATTTTCTTCAGTTTTTGATTAATTTTCTGATTACTTTCTGATTACTTTTCTAGGTGCTTTAACAAAGAATCCTTCAACAATTGTCTCATTTGGTTCGAACAAAACCTTGCACACTTCGCCTTTATTTGAAGCGATCAGCGCATAAATTTTCGCATCTTTTTTTCCAGATGTGTAATCATATGTTTTAATCTTTTTATACTGCATTAATTCTACCGCCCCGACCGGTGCCAGAAGTTCCATCTGATCTGCATCTACAGAAAACATCCTTTTTCTTCTGGCCTTATTCATGATTTTGTCAATATCAAGATCACCATTTACAAATACATACTCATACTCCACATTCAGATTGCGGAACATCAGCACATCGATCACGATCATCACAACTGGTAATATAATTCCCACCGGTATAACAAAAACCAAAAGCACTGACACAACAGTTAATGCTATCAGTCCCACTTTCTTAAGTGTATCCTTTGAGTCCGCCTGTTTTTTTATCAGCTGCTCTGTGTAAAAATCATCCATTTTTCTTTCCTCCAAGTCTGCTTTAAGCTATGTCTATTGTAGCACACCTGACAGTAAAAAGAAAACTCCTCTGACGAGGAGTTCTCAAAAATTTAATATATATACCGTTTATGATTTACATCATACCCATGCCCGGATTTCCTGCCGGCACAGCTGGTGCATCTTCTTTGATATCAGCCACAACAGACTCTGTTGTAAGGAGTGTAGAAGCAACAGATGTTGCATTCTGAAGCGCACTTCTTGTAACCTTTGCCGGATCAAGAATTCCGTTTTCAACCATATCTACATACTGTTCTGTCAGGGCATCAAATCCTGTTCCGACTTCTGACTCTCTTACTTTGTTAATAATAACAGCACCTTCGAGTCCTGCATTTGCAGAAATGTGGAATAACGGAGCTTCCAGGGCTTTCAGTACAACTTTGGCACCTGTCTTCTCATCGCCTTCCAGTTCTTCAATTGCCTTAGCAACTGCTTTTGATGCATGGATATAAGCTGATCCACCACCGGAAATGATGCCTTCTTCTACTGCTGCTCTTGTAGCATTCAGAGCATCTTCCATACGAAGTTTTGCTTCTTTCATCTCAGTCTCTGTTGCTGCTCCGACACGGATAACAGCTACTCCGCCTGCAAGTTTTGCAAGTCTTTCCTGCAGTTTTTCTCTATCGAAATCAGATGTTGTCTCTTCGATCTGAGCCTTAATCTGTGCAACACGATCTGCGATTGCATTCTTGTCTCCCATGCCATCAACGATGACTGTATTTTCTTTCTGTACTTTTACAGATTTTGCGCGTCCAAGCTGATCCATAGTTGTATCTTTCAGTTCCATGCCAAGCTCTTCTGAAATTACCTGACCACCTGTCAGTGTAGCGATGTCTTTTAACATCTCTTTTCTTCTGTCGCCATATCCAGGTGCTTTAACTGCAACAACATTGAATGTTCCACGCAGTTTATTAACGATCAGTGTTGTAAGAGCTTCTCCTTCGATATCCTCTGCAATGATAAGAAGTCTTGCTCCCGCCTGAACGATCTGCTCCAGAAGTGGAAGGATTTCCTGAATGTTAGAAATCTTCTTATCTGTGATCAGGATATATGGATCATCCAGATTAGCCTCCATTTTGTCCATGTCTGTTGCCATATATGCAGATACATATCCGCGGTCAAACTGCATTCCTTCTACAAGGTCCAGCTCTGTCTTCATAGTTTTAGATTCTTCAATTGTGATGACTCCGTCATTAGATACTTTTTCCATAGCGTCTGCTACCATCTGTCCGACTTCAGCATCACCTGCTGAGATTGCTGCTACTTTTGCAATCTGGTCTTTGTCTTTTACTTTGCTTGACATCTTTGCAATTGCTTCAACAGCCACATCTGTAGCTTTCTTCATTCCTTTACGGAGAATGATTGGGTTAGCTCCTGCTTCCAGGTTCTTCATACCTTCATGAACCATTGCCTGTGCAAGTACGGTTGCTGTTGTAGTACCGTCTCCGGCTACATCATTTGTCTTGGAAGCGACTTCTTTAATCAGCTGTGCTCCCATGTTCTCAAATCTGTCTTCCAGTTCGATCTCTTTTGCAATTGTAACACCATCATTTGTGATCAGTGGTGCTCCGAATGATTTATCCAGAACTACATTACGTCCTTTTGGTCCGATTGTTACTCTTACTGTATCAGCAAGTTTATTAACGCCTTCTTCCAAAGCTCTTCTTGCTTCTGCACCATATTTAATTTCTTTTGCCATTGGTATCTACCTCCTGAAATATATAAATGATTTGCTTAATTACTCACAGATGGCTAAAATATCATCTTGTTTTACGATGATGTATTCTTCGTCATCGATCTCAACATTTGTTCCTGCATATTTGGAATAAATTACCTGCTGACCTGCTGTAACGTGCATCTCAACTTCTTTTCCATTTACCATTCCGCCTGGTCCTACAGCGATAACCTCTGCCTGCTGTGGTTTTTCTTTGGACTGTCCAGGGATCACGATTCCTGACTTTGTAGTCTCCTCTGCTACACACTGTTTTAATACAACTCTGTCACCTAATGGTACTAACTTCATATCTATTCCTCCTTAAATCATTTTCTGTACTATTAGCACTCAACAAAAGAGAGTGCTGAAAGATTCTAGATATAAAATAGCACTCTCTTTTTGGTTTGTCAACACACTTTCTATTTAGTTTAGAAGTTTTTTATAAAATCCGTTTTGTATTTTGAATTTCATCACTTTTCCAGCCTTATTCCAGTAACGTTCTTTTATAATTCCTTTACATATCACCGGATCTTCTAAATTCTCAATGCTGCATTCATAAATACCATCCAATGAATATGATGTAAGTTCCGCTTCTTCAGATACCAGATACAACGTTTCTTCTTCCTCATCATATGCTATGATCTTACATAAATATTCCGTTTCATCAAAAAAACTGTCCTCCAGAATCACACGTTCCATTCGGAGTTTTGCTGTACATCCTTCATATCCCACTGCCTGTATCCTCCTTTTATAGTATGAAAAGGGTATCAGTCGCCCGATACCCTTTATAATTCTTATTATTTTGTACGTTCTGCTTTAATGCGGTCCAGTTCAGTAAATACGTAATCATTGATTACTTTAATATACGTTCCTTTCATTCCCGAAGAGCGGGATTCTATTACCCCTGCACTTTCGAATTTTCTAAGAGCATTTACAATAACGGATCTTGTAATTCCTACTCGATCTGCAATCTTACTTGCAACAAGGATTCCTTCGGCTCCATCCAGTTCATCAAATATATGAATGATCGCCTCCAGTTCCGAATAAGACAATGTGCTGATCGCAGACTGTACAATATGCTCTTTTCTGGTCTCTTCTGCACTTTCTTCATTCACGGATCTTAACATCTCAAGGCCAACGACCGTCGTTCCATATTCGCTCAGAATAATGTCGTCAATTTCATACACCTTATCTTTTTTATAAATAAAAAGTGTTCCAAGTCGTTCTCCGGCAATGTCAATAGGTGTAATGATCGCCTGGTAACCTTTGACAGTTTCTTCGGAAAATCCAAGTGTCTGAAGATTTACATTTTCTTTTGTTGATAAGATACTAAGCAGGCGCTCATTCAGCATATCATCTACATGCTTTCCGATCTCTCTCTCGATCAATTCGGTAATGTAAGGCACACCTTCACATTTGCTTCCGCCAAGCACTTTTCCTTTTTTACTGATCACCAATACGTTCGAATCCAGAATCTCTGTAAGGACTTCACAGATATCGTTAAATACGACTTTGCTCGAACTGTTGTTATGCAGTAATTTGTTGATTTTTCTGGTTTTATCCAACAATTGTACGCCCATTTACATTCCTCCATCCTTATGAATGTATATTATCATACAATTCTGAAACATTCAACGAATTTTCCTAATTTTCCTTAGTATTTTCAATATTTTCTACATATCCACACTGTTCATCACTGCAGACCAGTTTATTTCCTTTTTCAAGCATATATACGCCACATCTCGGGCATTTTTTTGTTGATGGTTTCTGCCATGACATAAATTCACATTCCGGATTATCTTCACATCCGTAATATCTTCTTCCTTTTTTCGTTTTACGGATTACAACGTCTTTTCCGCAGATTGGGCATGGTACTCCTATTTTTTCCAGATATGGTTTGGTATTACGGCAATCCGGGAATCCTGGACAAGCCAGGAATTTTCCATGCGGACCATACTTCACTACCATATTACGTCCACATTGTTCACAGATTACATCTGTAACTTCATCTTCTATTTTCACCTGTTCCAGTTCTTTTTCAGCTTTTTCTACTGCTGCTTCCAGATCTGGATAGAAGTTTTCAATAATTGTTTTCCATCTGACTTTGCCTTCTGCGACTCCATCAAGAAGACTTTCCATATTAGCTGTAAAGTTCACATCTACAATACTTGGGAATGACTGCTTCATAATATGATTTACAACTTCTCCAATCTCAGTCAGATAGAGATTTTTATTTTCTTTGGCCACATAACGTCTTGCAATAATTGTGGAAATTGTCGGCGCATAAGTACTTGGACGGCCGATTCCGAGTTCTTCCAGTGTCTTAACCAATGTTGCTTCTGTATAATGAGCCGGCGGCTGCGTAAAGTGCTGCTTCGTATCAAGGCTTTCCTTCGTAAGAACCGAATCCATATCGAGACCTTTTAATAATACATTGTTCTCTTCTTTTGCCTCTCCCGCTTCTGTGTACACACTTCTGAAACCTTCAAATGAAACTTTGGATGCGGCAACAGTAAAACGGTACTGTCCTGCTGCAATCTTAACAGAAGTGGTCTCATATTTCGCCGGCTGCATTCTGCTGGCGATAAAGCGTTTCCACACAAGCTGATACAGACGGAACTGATCCCTGCTCAGGAATTCTTTCACTGCTGCCGGAGTTCTGGTTACATCAGTCGGACGAATCGCCTCATGCGCATCCTGGATGATTTTCTTATCAGAAGTCTTCTTTGCATCACCCTCCGCTACATATTCTTCTCCGAATCCTTCTTTGATATATTCTCTTACTGCTGCATCTGCTTCCTCTGAAATACGGGTAGAATCAGTACGCAGATATGTGATCAGACCTACCGTTCCACTGCCCTTGATGTCAACACCTTCATATAACTGCTGCGCAATACGCATTGTCTTAGCCGTCGCAAAATTCAGCGCTTTAGACGCTTCCTGCTGAAGTGTACTGGTTGTAAAAGGTACCGGTGCTTTCTTTGTTCTTTCTCCTTTTTTTATGTCTGCAACAGAATAATCTGCATTCTCTACTTCTTTGACAATTGCATCCAGTTCTTCCTTTGATGAAATTGTCACCTTATTTTTCTCTGTTCCATAGAATTTAGCCGTAAGAAGTTTTCTTTCGCCTTTCACTTTCAGATTCGCATCAAGTGTCCAATACTCTTCCGGTATAAATGCATCTATCTCCTCTTCTCTGTCTGCAATAATTCGAAGTGCAACAGACTGTACACGGCCGGCACTTAATCCCCTCTTAACCTTTGCCCACAAAAGCGGACTGATCTTGTAGCCTACAATTCTGTCCAGGACACGACGTGCCTGCTGTGCATCTACCAGATCCATGTCTATCTCTCTTGGATTCTTAAGCGACGCTTTTACTGCATTCTTGGTAATCTCATTAAAACTGATTCGATAAAATTTTTTATCCTCCAATTTTAACGCTTTACTCAGATGCCAGGATATTGCTTCTCCTTCACGGTCCGGGTCAGTTGCCAGATAAATCTTGTCAGCTTTCTTCACTTCCTTGCGAAGCTTTGCAAGGATTTCTCCCTTTCCTCTGATCGTTATATATTTTGGTTCATAATCATTTTCAATATCGATACCCATCTGGCTCTTGGGCATATCTCTTACGTGACCATTCGATGCGGTCACTACATAATTACTTCCTAAAAACTTTTTAATTGTTTTCACCTTCGCAGGTGACTCCACGATTACCAGATAGCGTGCCATAATTTCCTCCATAATAGCGGCTGTATCTTTACTGCAGCCTTATATAATAATTTCTGGATACTTCCTTTACATATCCATTTAATTCTAACGTGATCAGTCTTTCCATTAACTCTGTAACTGAAAGTCCTGTTTCTTTCATCAGCTGATCTGTCCCTTTCGGGAACAAATCGAGACAACTATACACCATAAACTCAGGACTTTCAAGCATTTTTTCACTTTTGTTTCCTTTTTGCCCGATTTCCACCGGATTAATGTTCCATTCATCCATCAATTCTTCCGGGGTAATCAATATCCCCGCTCCCTGCTTGATCAGTCTGTGACACCCCTGACTTAACACACTGTTTACCGGTCCCGGAAGAGCATATACATCCTTTCCCTGCTCCAATGCAAGATCCGCAGTAATCAATGATCCGCTCCTTTCTTTTGCTTCCATAATAAGTATCCAGTCCGCCAGCGCACTGATGATTCGATTTCTTCTTGGAAAATTCCACGCATACGGCTGGGTTCCTGGTGAAAATTCGGATACTATTCCTCCTTTTTCCTGTATATCCATATACAATCCTATATTCTCTCTTGGATAACAGACATCCACTCCGCATCCAAGTACCGCATATGTCACACCACTTTCTTTAGCCCAACTGCTATTTAACGCTCCTCTTTGTCCTGCACCGTCAATTCCTCTTGCCATACCACTTATTATCTGTATTCCTGCTTCTGCAAGGCTTTTTCCATATTGTAATGCCATCTGTTCACCATACGCCGTACAGTTTCTCGCCCCTACAATCGCCGCACTTTTTCTTTTTTCATCCGGAAGTTGTCCGAGTACATATAATGCATACGGAGGATCGGTAATATATTTCAGTTTTTCCGGATACGTTTTTAAAAAGTACGGTATAAACTGTATTCTTTTTTCTTCTGTCCTTCTCCATTTTTCTTCAAGTTTTGTATCTTTTTTTGCATTCTTTAATATCGCCACATCCTTCTCGTTTAGAAAGCGCAGTTTATCTAACTTAGTTTCTTCTATATAATATATGGCTTTTCCAGATCCATATACCTCTCTTAGTTTTTGCTTCTTCAGATCTGTAATCTCTTTTATTCCTGCCAGCCAGTATTCGTAGATCATCTGCTTTTCTCCTTTCTTAACGTCCCCAATATTTTTTATCCAACGACCGATAAGCGATTGCCTCTTTTAAATGCTTCTCCGTCACTTTTTCACTGTAATCCAAATCAGCAATCGTTCTTGCAACTCGTAAAATCTTATGATATGTTCTCGCTGTCAGCCCCATCCTTTCAAATGCCTTCTCCATCAACTTTCTTTCCGCACTGCCTAATGGAATATAGGTCCTGATTTCTCCCGGTCCAAGCATAGAGTTTGTACGGATTTGCGTTCCCTCGTATCTTTTTTTCTGTAATTTTCTTGCTTCTACTACTCTGCTTCGTATTACCTCCGATGATTCCTCCTCTTTTTTTCCTATCCTTTCTATATCCAGTTCCCGGTACTCCACTTTCGGTGTCTCAATACACAGATCCATACGATCCAGAAATGGCTGACTTATCTTTCCAAGATATTTCTGAATCTGTGACGGCGTACATGAACATTTCTGCATATCCGGATAATTACCGCATGGGCACGGATTCATGGCTGCTACCAGCATAAATTCTGCCGGAAATGTAAAATTTCCATAATTTCTGGCAATATGTATCTGATGTTCCTCCAAAGGCTGTCTCAACACTTCCAGTACATTTCTCGGAAACTCTGCCAGTTCATCCAAAAATAACACACCGAACTGACGTTAGCATCCGTATCAATAATTATAAATTCTTATGCATAATCCTGACTTCATTTCACTTTGCACTTTTACGACCTACATATTTTGCACCTTTAAAACGCCAAAAATGAACTCTGTAACAAATAATTACATTTACTTATTACAGAGTTCTACAATATTAGTTTCTTCTATATAATATACATACTGACTATGTAGTTGTTTCTATCAATATATGATATTTTATTTTTTTATATGTTTTGGGTAACGGAACGGTGGCAGTTCCTTCGCTGCAGCCAGATCAAATACAATTGCTTTTTGATCTGAGAAAATAGTTCCTTCCATAGAATAACGCATACCATCATTCCATTTATCTCCCATCACTCGACGGATGATTGCTCTGATTGTATTACAGGTACTGCTGTAGCCTCCTTTGCCATTAGGTTTTGTAAATTTCATGGCTCGCTTTTCTTCCTTACTACACACCTGAATTGCAAAAGCCATATTCTCTGCATCAATCAGCGGTCTTACATACTCAGGGTTATCTAATGCTTCCTGCGTCCTCTGGTTAAAAGTAATACCATTCAGATTGATTGTCATCTCCGGTGTTGCTGCTGTTGTTACATCGATTACTGTGAAATTAAATTTTGAAAAATCTTTAAACATTATTATTCTTTCCTTTCTTCGCTCTTACTGAGCCATTCAAAAAATTTGTCTACATCTTTTTGTCGCCATCGTGGATCTATCACTGCAAATCCTTTCAAACGGCCATTTTTAATTTTGGAAACACGAAATTTTTTCTCAATCGGTTTTTTCTTTCCGTTCCCATATCGTCTGGGTTCTTTCAATAAATCCTGCACTTTATCCCAGACCTTTCTTGAGACAATTGCCTCATGGTCATCCGTTAGACGGTACTTGGGTTTTTGTCCTCTGTTAATAACGGTTTTATGCGAAAAACAATCTACAGTAAAAGTCTTTTGCATAATAACGTCACCACAGTATTTTTCATTCTTCAGGATATTTCTTACCGTTCCACTGTTCCAGACCTCACGGCCTTTTACGGTTGGAATGTGTGCCTCTGTCAATGCTTCTGCTATCTGCTTGACTGTCTGTCCATCCAGATAACAGTTATATATGTACCGCACCACTTCAGCTTCTTCCTCTACAACTATTAGCTTACCAAACTTATCCTTATCATATCCCAATAGATTATTTGTTGATATAATCGGTACTCCATTTTTAAATCGTTCAATAACCGACCACGTTATAGCCGCACTTTTGGCTTCTGATTCTCCTTGTGCCACAAGACTCATAACACCCAAGGTAAATTCATTTTTTGCCTCAATTGTATTCAGATTTACATCCTCAAAAAACACACCCACTGGCGGAGACAAGCCCTTCAGAACTCTGACAACTTCAAGACAGTCTCTTGTATTTCTGGCAAATCGGCTGACACTCTTTGTTACAATGAGATCAATCTTTCCATCCTTGCAATCTTGTATCATCCGCTGAAACTCTGGACGCTTTTTCATATTCGTTCCAGATGCTCCTTCATCTGCATAAATACCAACATTTTTCCACCCTTCTGTATTTTCGATCATTTCCCGGAAATGCTGAATCTGCCTTTCAAAACTCCCCGCCTGTGCATCTTCCAATGTACTAACACGGCAATACGCAGCTACCTTTGTAATGGGACGGTCTATACTATCTATATTTACCGTTGCGGGAATCACTTCCACTTCTTTCTTGTTGGCATAAGTTTCCCGTACACGTTCTCTTTCCATTCTCCGGCGATTCTCTGCTTTTTCTTTCTTTTTCCATTTCCCCGTCTCCTGTACCATCAGTTTCTTGGACATTTTTTCACCTCCTTTCCAAAAAAAATGTTCTGCTTTTCAGGCAAAACATTCTAATCATAAGTCAACATGCTAAATATTGCCATACTTTTATGTTATTTCCTTCACCAAGAAAAGCCTCCTGTGCATCATACACAGGAGACTATATTCATTGCTTTACATCATCGTTTATTTTTTATTTCTACAGTTATCTCTGTACCATCTAGTAAAATAAAGCAAATCCTGTCATCGTATAAAATACAATGATCTAAAACCTTCCCCACTAATGAAAGGCTAATCCGTTTCATCGGTTTGCTATTTGTAAGTTCCATCATCTGTTTTGACCTGAATGCTAAAAGTGCATTTTCACCCTTCATGTTTTCTTTCCATTCCTGGATATATTCATCACGGTTCTCTACTATTTGATTCCATGCTTTTACAAAAGCCTCATGTATACTCTTTTCATATACTGATTTGCTTTTACATCCCAGGACTCCCTTTTGCCTATACCGTTGTCCGCACATCCAGACTTTAAATTTCCCATTACTTCTGGTTAAGGTTCTTCGCCAGGAAACATGTCCGCAGGTTCCACAAATCACCCTGTTAGAAAAAGGCTGTTCATCCGTATATCTGCCTAATGTACGAAGATTATACTTTTCCATAAATGCTCTTCTCCGTGCAATCTCTAACTGGACTGCATTCCAGAATTTCTTATCAATAATCGCATCATGATCATTTTCTATATAATACTGCGTAATCTGACCGTTATTTTTTGTTGTTTTCTTCGTAAGAAAATCTTCGGTATACGTTTTTTGTAAACATGCGTCACCCATATATTTTTCATTTTTGAGAATTCCCCAAATCGTACCGCACGTCCATTTAGCTTCCCCTGTTACTCCCGGAATCTGTTCCTCATTCAATCTCATAGATATAATATCTGGATTGATTCCATTCATAAATTCCTCATAAATCCGCCTCACGGTGGCAGCCTGATCTTTATTTATAACAAGTTCCCCATTTGTGTCTTTATCATATCCTAAAAATCTATTTGTATTTAAATGCAATTTTCCATCACTAAACCCTTTCCTGATCCCCCATTTGCAGTTTTCAGAAATGGATCTGCTTTCTTCCTGTGCAAGTGAACTCAATATCGTAAAAAGTAATTCCCCAGTACCATCCAATGAATTGATACCTTCTTTTTCAAAGAAAACCCCTATCCCCATATTTTTAAGTTTTCTGGCATAGCTCAAACAATCCTGTGTATTTCTAGCAAATCGACTGATGCTTTTAGTAATAACAAGATCGATCTTCCCATCTTCACAATCCTCTATCATCCGATTAAATTCGTTTCTTCTGCGTGTTGATGTACCGGAAATTCCTTCATCCGCATAAATCCCGGCCATTTCATATTCTTCTTTGCTGTTAATATATTCCGTATAGTAACTCACCTGATTTTCAAAACTATTGAGCTGCTCATCTGCATCCGTTGACACACGGCAATATGCAGCCACTCGTAATTTTTTAACCTTTGTTGCCGTTTTCATGGTGGGTCTGCGCTCTGCTTTGATAACTGTAACTTTTTTCGCCATTCTCATCGACTCCTTCCATAACTGTAATTGTTCCTTCAAACTCCCAACTATCTGCGATTTCTGCCGGAACTTTGATTCCCTCGCACGCATTCTTCTTAATCCGCTTGGAACACCACCAGAATTCTTTGCCATTCCACGCAATCTGATGGTGCATTAAACTTCCGCATAATCCGCAGTACATTTTTCCACTTAACGGATAAATGCTGTGGGAATCCCTACCTTTTTTCTCCGTCGGTTCATAAGGACATTTTCGTGATTTTTCATATTCTTTTTTAGGCATAAAGGAAAAATGCTGTCTGCCAAATTCATCCTTCTCTTCAAACACCGTGACTTCTTCAGTAATTTTCCATTCTCGTGTTAGATCTTCTGGTACAGTAATTCCTATACATGCATCTTTTCCTTTCTTAATTTTCTTTCCGCAACACCAATACGTGTATTTTCCACCTGAATTCACCCTGTGATGAAGCGGGCTGCCGCAATGAGGACAATATAACATTCTTGTCAGAGAATACTTGTTATGCGAATTTCCTCCCATACTCCGTTTTGGAAGTTTCTGTTTCAATTGCATAGACCTGATATCAAGTACCTCCTGTACCTCATTCCACACAAACCTATCAACAATAGCTGGATGGTGATCCTCAATATAAAACCTGTCTTTTTGTCCGGTATTTCTATGGCGAACCCGATCTGCGTCAATATAAGTTTTTTGCATCATCACATCGCCTTTATAAATTTCATTCCGAAGAATACGATTTACAGCAGTATCATTCCACCGTTTTTCTTGAGGAGAGGGAATCCCGTTCTTATCCAAATATGCTCTGATTTTAGATACCCATATTCCCTGAAGTGCAAGATCAAACATCGTTTTTACTACTTGTGACTGAATTTCATCCAACACAATTTCCCCATCAGAATTCAGCCTGTACCCATAACACTCATATACCCTGATTGCCGGAATACCCTTTTTAAACCTTCGCTGATGTGCCATGTACATGTTCATACTGCTGTCTTCACTTTCTGCCTGTGCAAACGCAGCATAGATAGAAAGCATCAGTTCACCTTCATTTGACAGGGTATGAAGATTTTGAAGTTCAAAAAAAATACCGACACCTGCACTTTTCAGTTTCCTTACAACCTTTAGTGTGGTAACGGTATTTCTTGCAAATCTCGATATAGACTTTGTCAAAATCAGATCGATTTTTCCATTCATAGCATCTGCAATCATCTGCTGAAATCCTGGTCTTTTTTCCTTAAAACCCGAAATTCCCAAATCATAATAGATACCTGCAAACTCGTAACTTTTATTAGAACGAATATGCTTTTCATAAAAATCCTTCTGATTATTCAAGGAATTTTCCTGTTCATCTGCTTCTGTTGATACCCTGCAATAAGCAGCAACTTTCAATTTTTTCCTGCTGTTATCCTTAGGAGCAATCGCCGTAATCTTCATTTAATAGTCTGCCTCCTTCCTGTTTTGGTAGTCTATATATCACTCTTAATCGGTAATAAGTCCAGTAAAATATCCACCAAAAGAGGGTTTTATTTTTTGATGAATCTCTCATGTCCAAAAGAAAAAGGCTGACATTTCAGCCAGCCAAATTCCCACACTCCTATGCTTTCACAATATAGTCCGAAGAAACAAATCCATAGTATTTTCCCGCAATGCGAACATAATACCACGCTTTTCCGTCTGCCGCCTTTACTGTATCACAGACATCTACCAGATTCCCTCTGTACAGATATGGATAAGATTTGATCCTGCCATATTCCTTTCCTGCCCATTTGCGGACATTTAAGGATGAAGCCATAACCTTCCCTACCCATTTCGGTGTTTTATTGATACCACCAGAACTGCTGCTCCCACCAGCATTCCCAGAAGAAGTATTCTGTGAAGATCCACTGTTGTATTTCGGCACTCCATATCCACGGATATATTTTCCATTTACCTGCAGGGTTCTCCTCCCTACTGCATTTCCTTTATTTCCTTCGATTACCGTAATCGTACTGCCGGATACCTTTTCTACAATTCCGACATGATCCGGCCATCCGGTGTTATCACCTTTACCGGAATCATCCCAGTCATAAAAAACAATATCCCCCGGTCTTGGAACTCTTGCATCATTTTCGTCCCATTCCCCCAGCTTCTGGAACAGGGCGATCATCTGACCGCATCCGCACTCTGTCGGGATAATATCCGTCATACCTGTCTTAATGGCACATGCTGATACAAACGTGGCACACCACGCATCGGTATATTTTACCGAATAATTTCTTGCCAATGGTCTGTGTACATTATAAGTATCAATGATCTTTTTATGGGATCCGTCTGCCTCACGGCATCCGACCCATGCCTTTGCCTGTGCAATCAATGTTGCTGCTATTTTTGCCATAGTCTCTCGCTCCTTTGCATTGTCATATTTTCTCAGCCCATACTGCTCTACCAGAGCCATACAGTTCTTCACATAATCAGAACTGGTCGCAAAACCGTCTTTCCTGATAGTTTCCAGGTACTTCCTTGGATCCGTAATGCCTTTCAGGTTCTGATATCTGGAAAGCTGGATAAATTCGAAATATCCCTTTACTCCTTCTTCCATCGAAGAATAGGTACGGAAGTTGTCACGAATTGACGTCAGTGTTCCGGGTGTGTATTCTTCTTTAGTTGAAAGATTGACTAAACCACCATTCCACTTTGTTCCGCATTTCAATCCAAAATAGTTATGATATTTCGCAGCCAGGGTGCTTTTCCCCCAGCCGGATTCCAAAATTGCCTGTGCAATAACAGAAGAATGGACAAGAATGCCATACGCTGAAGCATACTTGTCCACATATCCTGCAACCGCTGTGATAAATTCTTTCTTGTTCATAGCGGTTATTCTCCTTTCTCTGAACGGTCATGGAGCTGCTCCAAAACCTCCTTGATCTTTTCCGGCACAGGAAGTCCCAGATGCGATGCATTTTCCAACAGGCTCACGCCTTCATTGGAAAGATAGAAGAAGACCACCGCTGTCCGTAACACACTGCCCGTACCGATCACCTGCACATCCAGGATGTTTGCAATTCCGACAAGCAGAAAGATCAGGACCTTTCTGCAGATTCCACGGAAACCTACTGCACTGGATAACTTCCTATCGCTGACCGCACACATCACTCCCGTGAGATAATCGATCACAACGAATGCAAGCAGTGCATAGATCAGGCCATCGCATCCGCCAAGGAAATATCCAAGCCATCCTCCTACTGCTGTAAAAACAAACTGTACCGTGTTCCAAAATTCCTTCATAATGAGTTCCTCCTTTGATTTTTGGGTATAAAAAAAGCACCTCCGAAGAGATACCAGTTACTAAAATTATGCAATACGCTTCCACATATAGCAGGTGATATAAGGCGGGAGGTTCTGACCGTTTCCTGTTCCGGTTGAACTAAGTGTACCTTTTGCCGTAAAAGTATGGCTGTGGGTTTCTGAATCTGTCTCCTCTATCAGTTCACTCTGCGGACTATAAGTACCAAAAGGAGCATTATAAGATTCTCCTTCGTAATCATAACCCGGTTCTGAAGGAACAGGATATGGAAGCGTATGGGAATGTGATCCACCTGTCACCGTGACCGCTGTTCCGGTAAAAGTATGGGTATGACTCTGCAGATACTTACTTCCACCTGTCTTTTCCACTGTAGAGAATTCTGAATCCGATGTGTTTACGCCAATCGGAACACGTCCGCTTCCCCATGACTGCCATGTGCCGCCAAACAAGGATGCCGGACTGGTATTATTCACGGACATATAAATGCTGCCCACAGGATAAATCGCAGAAAATGTAATTTTCCCCTCTGCCACATTCTTCAATTCATCCAGCATATCAGCTACCTGAGAGCACAGATCATCATATATCTCCAGCCTTTCTGCTTCATTCGTTAAACGTTCCTCTTCAGCGGCTTCCCTATCGTTCTCGTTTGATACCCTGATTTTTTCAGCACTATTTCTATTAGCTTCCGCTGTCACACGGCTTTTCTCAGCAGATACATACCCTTCCACCTGTGTATTGATTGCATTGATGGAATCATAAATACTCTGCCTGACATCTTTTCCATATACCGCAGACAGGATCTTATTCAGATACGTTGTGACATTTGCCATCTTTTTCTCCCTCCTTCAGCTGCCTGTACTCCATACACTTCATTTCCCGTACTTCTGACAGCACGCCTGTCAGAATCACATCAAGAAGACTTGCCGGAAGCCCGTATTTCTGTTGCAGTGCAACCACTGATTTCGTCATGTCCTCCCTTGCATGATCCAGAATCATGCCAAGAGGCATGGGATTCTGTTCTGTTTTATTCTTTTCCTGCTTTTCCACTAAATGCACCTCCCTCAAACAATGCTGTCATTTTTGTCATAGCTGATTCCATAGCAGTAACCTTACCTAAAACTTCTTCCAGCTTCATTTCAAGCGGTGAGCCAGACATCAGTTCCACTGTTTTTTCTGCCATTTCTGTTTTTCCTTCCTTTGACTTTTCCCCACGGGGAAGTTCCAGTTCGATTTCTTTTTCCACTTTATACCTCCTTAATTCCAGTATCCGACTATGATGCCGTTTTTTACCTGAAGCTTACTGTAAGTCCAGCTGATTGCCCCATTTCCTTTATCCGTAATATTCATGATGATTGGGATCGTTCCAGTAAATGCACTGTATCCGCCAGAAGAAACACCCGAAAGTTTAATGTTGTAGAGCGTATTCCACTCCCCATAAAAATCACAGCCCAGATGCAGCCCCTGTTCCGTGTAGATACTATTTCCCTGTGAAAAACACAGCATCGTGGTATAGGATGAAGCTCCGCTTGTTTTCTGATAACACCATGCCATATACTTTCCGGTATATTCCAGATCAAACACCAGCCCTTTATGTGCTGCATTGCTTGACCACTTGTTAGTTCCAATCTTACCTACATAAGTGCCGTCCCTGTAAAAATGCTCCCCATTATAATTGAACTTTGACACCAGCTGATCAGAAGTATTAAATACCTGCAGTTCCCCGTTCTTTAGCTGGATATAATCCGTGATTCCATTCCACGCAGTCTGTAGTTCTCCTGCAATAAAGGAATCTGCATAAATGCTTCTGGCAGCAATATATTTACCTACGATCTTTCCATCCATCGTAATGGCTGTTCCAAACGTCCCGTTATATCCCGTACTGGAATATCCCAGACCATTTAAATTCCATCGCCACACTTTTTTTGCGGTATCCTTATCTGCAGTATCCATGATCAGGATCTCTTCCGGTCTTGTCACCACATGCCCCGTGGTTGCTGCCGTGACCAGGGCTGTTGCATTTTCTATCGCCATCCGCAGGGTATCAGACTGTGGCGGCAGTGACTGGATTTTCTGCACAAGCGAGTCGTTCTGATTTGTTATACGTTCTGAAATTCCTGCCTTTACACTTGTTCCAAGCGTTACCGTGTTATTCTGTGGATTTTGCAGGTCAATGGTAAGTGCAGTAACCGGAAAATACCGGTCCATTCCGTGTGGTTTTGACACGACCCGGATGGAATCCCCCAGTTTGATCCGTTCGATATCCACATCCACCATATTCAGGTCCACGGCATTGCAGGTCAAAGACAGGTTCTCAAACTGAATATCTGCCAGATATTTCTCTGCTTTCTTCTTCAAATTGGCCGGCTCTCCGACATCCTCAAAACTTACAGTCCTTGTCACCACGCCATATTCTTTTATGGCATCCGTGGATTCAATATACGGAACATCCTTATTCACACTCCTGATCGTGGTATATTCTTCCAGCCCTTCGATCGAACTTTCCTCCAATCGTTTACCAAGCGGGATCACTCTGGTTGCAATTTCAGATGCATCCGCATTTTCTGTATAATCAAGAAGGTTACTGCCAAACTCAATGACCTGTGTATTGGTATTATCATAATCTGCGATATAATCCAGATAACGGGTCGTGCCGGAATGCCGAATCCGTAAATGTCCTCCAAGTCTGTCTACCAGCTTATCCTGAATATCATCCAGCGTGTTTTCCCAATTTGTATAGCGGTAGATGCTGTCATTGCTGTCTTCCACCGTAACCATCCCTGTAACAAACATTTTTGGATACAGGTCTTTCCTGTCGAACGTATGGGTATAATGCCACAAAAGATTGGAACTGTTATCATACGGATTATGTGCACTCTGCATATCAGAAACTTTCTTTGTTTCCACTGCCGTATAAGATGGGAGTGCTGATACAACTGCCGTGTCCGGAACTCCCGCTGTGAACTCTACGCTGTCTATGGAAAATCCATAATATTTATTAACCGATGCGTCCGTATGCCAGTACACATAAAAGTCTCCGGCAGGTACAATAAATGTTTTTCCAGCCACATCATCCGCCCTTTTTTTCGTAAAAACAGCATATGTGGCACTTCCCGACTGATAGTAAAGGGAAAGATTATCATAAGATCCGCTTTCCCCCGCACATTTGGAGTTAAATGTGACAGCAAGCCGTTTTTCCATTATTGTCTGCCTGTTATGCACAGTCAGCAGGGTATTCAAGAAACTCCTCACGGTATAGCCGTGGTATGCCTTCGGCTCCTGTATCGAATCCAGAAGATAGGCAAGTTCCCCTTCGCACACCACTGTCTGGGTATTATAAAAGTTCTTCTCCATACTAAGGATGCGTCCGTAGAAAATACTGTCCCCATCCTTTTCTACCCGGATAACGGAAGTCAGCTTTTTCATCCTGTCATACATCGGGTTTACTGCCGGGATATCAAACTCAAATGAACCGGATTTGTTATCTGCCAGTTCCAGCTTGGTATTAAAAATGACCAGCTCCTGATCTCCTGGAAGATACAAAAGCTGATCGTCACAAAATACTTTATACATTTACAGACTCCCTCCCCGGAACTCAATATTTACTGTATACTTTCCGTAAAAATAGAGTCTTCCACCTCCTGCCGGAATGATCAGATCTGCAAAGCGATTCTGGCCTTCCTGCAAAGTGTACCTCGTCCCATTAAAAGTAATATAGTTCGAAACGCTTTCATCAAGGTTGCTGACAAGAAATGCAGGAACAACCGGAATACCGCTTCCTTCCAAAAATTTACTGCTGCTTCCAGAAACACTGATTCCACGGTAATCACGGATGATCCCTGTTTCAAAATTCAATATGTCCCACAGCCAATCCTCACTTGACACATTAAGTTCGTATTTATACGCATCCGCATCTACCGTCAGGGTAAATGTACCGAGCCTTCCATTTCTGGAAAACCCCGAAACCTCTGCACGTCCGTGATAATACACATCCGGCTCCTGATCCAGAACAACCCGTACTTCTTTGCCCTGATATGCCTTCAGAAATGTCCGGTAAAACACCGGCCACAAATCTTCCCTTTCCATTTTTCCTAAAGAGAACTTAAGCTGCCTGGACTCATATTCCACCTGTCCTGTCAGCGTTTCCGTAAGGTCAATTCTGACACTGCTTCCGGGCACTTCGATATAATTAGTTTTCGGGGATGGCTCACTTACGATATCCGTATTGCCGATCACAAGGCCATAATCTTTCCATGTGTGCTTTCCATTGATCGTTGCCCCAAATCCTGCGGTTGTATATTCGCTCATCAGACCATGCCCCTTTCTGCTTTAAATTTCTGCATGCCCAGTTTCTGATTGATCCCGGGTGCCAGTTTTCCTATCAGCGTTCCGTCATCCAGATAGATGCCTTTTCCGCTGTTTTCTGCTATCACAGCCAGATACTGCTCCATTGCCGAAGTATTCATCCTGTTTGTCAGGATATTTTCCAGCTGTTCATAAAAACCTTTCAGTGGAAGAACCGCTTCTTTTCCGGCTTCCCCTCCTGCCATAAGACTCGACCCATTCATACCAAAGATGGTTGGTCCCGTCATGATACCGCCTTCTTTATACCAGTCGATGCTCAGATGCGGTACACTTGGCGGGGCAAGTGACAGACTTCCGCTGATACTGAAATGCGGTAATTTGATATGTGGAAGTGACAGGTGCATGCCATTAAAGAACCCCGTGATCTTTTCCACGATTCCTTTAATGGTATCCCGTGCTGCCTCAATCGGTGTAACGATTGCACTCTTGATTCCATTCCACACAGACACCGCTGTTGATTTGATTCCATTAAAAATAGAAGAAAGCGTACTCTTCAAAGTCTCAAATACGGAAGACACTTTACTTTTAATGCCGTCAACAACCGTGCTGATTGTGGTTTTGATTCCATTCCACACCGTAACCGCTACCGTTTTCACAGCATTGAATACCGTAGTTACCACCGTCTTGATGGCATTCAGCACGGTAGATATCTTTGTACTGACCACATCCCAAATGGTACTGATCACGGTCTTTATGGTATTCATGACGGTTGAAATTACCGATGCCACGGCATTGATTACAGTCGAAACGGTGCTCTTTATCGTGTTCCATACGGAAATAATGGTCTCCTTACAGTTCTCCCACACGAATCGGAATGGCAGCGTAATGATATTAAATGCAGCTTCCAAAAGTGAACCAATAAACATAATTCCTACCTGCACAACATTCTTGATGGTCTCCCATACTCCGGTAAAGAATGACGTGATCCCGTTCCAGATATTCGTAAAGAACGTAGATACGGAAGTCCATACTGCATTCCAGCTTGTACCAAACCATCCAAGGACTGTATCCGCAATTCCACGGATAAGATTCAATGCTGCCGTAAAGATTCCAGTGATCCCATTCCAGATGCCGGAGAATATCTCCTTGATCCCTGACCACATCTGCTCCCAGTTTCCCGTGAAAAGTCCGATAAACACATCAAGCAGTCCCGTCAGTACATCAAGTACTGTACCAAGAACTGTTGAAATGATACTGAATGCTGCTTCAAACACAGGTGCCAGAAGTTCACAGAAATCATTCCAGATTTTTTTCAGTGTATTTACCACTGCAGTAAAATCAATATTAAGGGCTGCCAGCCTTTCCTTGATCCCTTCAACAAATGCCTGTATCTTCTTGACAATACCTTCCCAGATCGCTGTCATGGCATTTCTGAATTCCTCGTTGGTATCCCACAGATGTTTAAATGCAGCCACTAAAACGGCCACCACGGCAATAACCGCCAGCACAGGTCCTGCTACCGCCCCAAGTGCGCTTGCAAGCCCGGTTACCGAACCGCTGCTTCCTGCGATCTTTACTCCAAGACTTGCGATCCCTTTGGCAAGGGAAGAAAAGCCTTTCATCGCTGTCCCTACGGTTGAGATCGTTTTTCCAAGAATGATCAGGAACGGTCCGATGGCTGCAACCACCGCTGCAACACGGATGATCAGGTTTCTCTGGGATTCATCCATGCTGTTCAGCTTATCTACAAATCCCTGTATCTTTGAGACAAGACTCCGGATCACAGGCATAAGCGCCTCTCCAAAAGAAATGGCCAGACCTTCCACCGCTGATTTTAAGATGGTGATCTGACCGGACAGGTTATCAAGCTGTGTATCTGCCATCTGCTGTGCAGCACCACCGGATTCCATAATGGACTTTTGAAGGCTGTCCCAGGTATCCCCGGTATTTGCAAGCAGGGAATTTACGGATGACAGATCCGTTTTATTAAAGATTGTACTGATGATATTATTCTTCTCGGCAGAGGTCATGCCATCCATAGACTTATTAAGGTCAGAAAGGATATCGTTCAGACTCCTCATGTTTCCCTGCGAATCATAAACCTGAAGACCGAGACTCTCCATACAGGCAGCTGCCTTATCGGTCGGACTCTGTAATGCAAGGATCACGTTTCTAAGATGTGTACCGCCCTCTGCTCCCTTGATACCATTATTGGCCAGAATACCAAGGGCTGTATTTAATTCTGCCGTACCGCCTTTTACGGATTTAGCAGTTGCACCAATGGTAAGGATTCCTTCCCCTAGCTGCGCCACGGATGTGTTCGTGGTCGATGCTGTTTTTGCCATCTGATCGACCATTGTATTGGCTTCATCCGTCTGCATGCCAAGGGCTGACATGGCATCCGTTACCATATCCGATGCAGATGCAAGATCGATATCTCCTGCGGCTGCCAGATTCAGTACCGTTGGAAGCGTATCACACATCTGCTGTGTATCATAACCCGCCAAAGCAAGGTAATTAAGTGCCTGTGCACACTCACTTGCAGAAAAGGCTGTTTTCTCTCCCATCTGCTTCGCCAGAGTACGCAGGGTATCCATCGTATTTACGGACTGTCCATCCACCTTTGACATGGAATCAGCCGTAATTCCCATCGTGGCCTGTACCTGGCTCATAGAAGAATCAAAATCTGCCGTAGTCTTCACTGCTGCCGTACCAAGACCTGCAACTGCCGCCGTTACGGGAAGCATTTTTGTTCCGACACCGGATATCTTATTTCCGACTGACTCCAGCTTCCCACCAACCTCTTCGATTTTTGCAAGGGCAGCATTGGAATTTACTGCTTCCTGTGCCAGCTTTTGGAGTTCCTGTTCCGTTTCGATGATTTCCCTCTGAAGGGCATCATATTTGTCCTGTCCCAGATCCCCGTTCTCCATCTGCTGCTTTGCCTGTTCCTGTGCTGTTTTTAAAGCATCCAGTTTTTCTTTGGTAGAACCGATGGCATCCTTTAAAAGTTTCTGCTTCTGTGCAAGCAGCTCTGTATTTGCCGGATCCAGTTTCAGCAGCTTATTGACATCCTTCAACGAGGACTGGGTCGTCCTGATCGTTGCATTTACATTTTTCATGGCTTTGTCAAGACCAGTGGTATCCCCTCCGATCTCGACCGTGATTCCTTTAATCCTGCTTGCCACCTGCACACACCTCCCCCGTCATGGCAGAAAAAAAAACACCGATCACAATTAAATGATCGATGCCTTATTTTCATAAAATCATAATTTTCTAAGTATAGGAAAAGCACCGCAAAATGCGATGCTTTTCCATTCGTCATATCAGGTTTACATTACCATTCATCTTCCTCGTCAAACAGATTTCCTGCCGATGATAAAAAACCAATTTCCCCTGTGTCCATGTCCATAACCGTATGATCAGATAACCTCATTAAAAGATCACCATCTTCATCCACTGCCATGCTATCCGATATTGTATAGCCCGTCTTTCCATTAAACAGGTTATAAAAAAAGTTTCCCATACAAATACCTGCCTTTCTCAGATCCTAGTCATCACACCAGCCAAAGCCAAAATCCGGCTCATAATAAATCATATCCTGGTCAAAGTGATTCCCTGTTTTTCGGGTTTTTCCTTCGTTCGTTCTTCTCGCCCGGTATGCCTTATTATTCGGATTATTCTGATTGGCATAATCATTAAGTTGCTGTTTCGTATGAGTTTTACCGGATACTCCTTTTCTCTTAGCCATAGTTATCCTCCTTTCTTCCTGATCCCATTAAATAACCTGCAGAAGATAGCGGACACTTTTTGTCACCTTCTAAGCTGAATCCCTAGAATATTTTCCAAGGATTATCCCTGCATAATTATTTTCTCAGGAGTGGAGAATAATTTCTGTATTCTTTCAAACAGAAATTATACAACATCATAATAACATGATTTTTCTGATGCTGCTATCAGAATTTATCAAAATCATCCTGCGTGGCGATCTTATTATATTTCACACCATCATTTGCTTTTTCCGTCCACATGTCGATCACCAGCCCAACAGTCAGCAGATCCAGGTCCGATATGGATATTCCAATCTCTACGCTGCGCAGAAGGAACAGCGGTGTTGTCATTTCCCGTTCACTTCTGCCAGACCTTTTTTTGCTGCCACCTCTGTTGCAAGGTTATCGCCCCACAGTTCCAGGATCTGCGGCAGCACCTCATAGATGGAAAACATATCAAACTGGTCCAGCCACTCATCAATGGATGCCGGAATACTGTTATCCGCATGGTAGGCCATGATATATGCAACATTCTCAAAGATCTCCAGGTCATCGATCTGGAACTCATCCCCATCCTCGGTCTTACCCTTATAGGATTTTTCCAGTTTCGACAGATCCTTAAAAATATCCCTTTTGAACTTTGCACGGTATAATCTCGGAACGGTCGCAGATGACCGGAACGGGATCTTTTTCCCACAGATTTCAATTTCTCTTTTTAACATATCCTTTCACCTTATCCTTTCGCACTGCTGCCTGTTGTTTCTGACGGAATATATACGGACTTATACCAGTTCGTATATGTCGCTGCATCCGTGGTATCTCCGGTACGGCTCTTTACCAATCCGTCACTTCTCGGATCAGCCGTCAGTGACAGCTTCTCCGTTCCCGGCTCGATCGTATCTTCTTTTGTTTCGGATTCGATGGACGGGCGGGATGCCGTGCAGTTATACATCACATGGCGGATACTATTCACATCCCCGTCAAATTCAAATAGCAGGGCAAATTTTACACTTTCCCCGATGTTTGTACTTTCCACAAGCACACCTTTTCCATCCAGCTTCTCCTGCAAAATCTCCGTCCGGAACCACTCTGGGATCAATGCAATTTCCAGATCACCACTGTATCCGTTATTCGTTACGGAACGGAAATACACGATGCCGTCTGCATAAAACGGTGTGGATTCCCCTTCCGCATCCAGACTGATACTGACTGCTCCGGGGATCGCTTTTGGACTTTCATAAGAAAATGTCGTTTCACCGCTGCTGCTTACCGTTTCCGTCAGCTTTGCTGCATGGACATTTTTCAGATTGTATTTTACTTTATTTCCCATGTCTAAACCTCCATCTCAAATGAATACAGGACTTCATACAGCTTTTCGCTTTCAATCCATACCTCGGATTTCTCATAAAAAATGCCATGCTTATCCAGCACGGCTTCCACTTTCTGTTCTGCCGACAAGTCCTTACAGTCGGTATACAGTTCGATATGGACTTCCGTAATCTTCAGATACACCCTCCCATCCGCAGAAAAGTGATTACTCTGCGGAAGAAGATAACATACAAACGGCGGCTCCGGTGCTTCGCCCTCTTCAAAGTGGTCGTAGGCAAATGGCAGTCCTGTTTCTTCCATCATCTTAACCAGATCATCCATTCCGGATCCCCCTCTCGATTTCTTCCTCAAGCTGGCGGATTCCAGTCTCCTCTGCAGGTGCAATATGCGGTCTTGCTGCTACCCGGCCGCCTCCCCTTTTTGCATGTCCATGCTCCAGGAGATGAGCGATCTGGTATCGGTTTTTGGAATGTACCGTTACCTGCAGGGACTTACTGTCTTCCCCTGTCTTTTTGACCGTCCAGCTTTTTCCATAAGTTCCGGTCTTTTTCGGTGCTGTGTCTGCAATCTCCTCCCGGACTGTTTTTCCGGCATTTCTGACCGCCTTCTTCATCACTTCCGTAGTCAGGCTGGAATAATCGTCCAACTCTTTCATGACTTCCGATGCAAGGGCATCCGCTTTGATCTTCTTTGCCATTTCCAATTCACCTCACCGTTTGATCCGTTCCGCACGGATCCTGACAGATTTGTTTTTATACTGCACGTTATCAACAAACGTAATATTATAAAGATCCCCACGGAACCTGATGCGGTAATGCTCGCTGTCCAGGGCTGCCACCTCACTGCAGTACCGGATAATAAAGTCCAGTTCAGACTGGGCATTCAACTGCTTTGCTGCCCAGTATTCTTTTCCCGACAGGTTATTGGCATAAACAGCACAGGAATACACATCTTCCCAGACTGCCGTATGGTTTCCGATCTTATCTGTTTTCACGGAACTTTTCTGGATTGTAATCCGGTCACGCATCAGTTCGATCATTAAAATTTCTCCTTCCGTATGCCAAAGAGCAGATATTTCACAGTCTCCGTCATAGCCTTATGATCGGCTTCCTCCCTGTGCTCATAAAGATAAGCGACCACATACAGTTCCGCTGTCCGCACAACTGCTTCATGCTTCTTAAGTACCGCCGGAGTCCGTCTTGTCACATTTTTAATCAGGGCATTTGCAGTTTCCATCAGACCGAGGATAAAACTATCCTCGTCTGATGAATCCACCCTCAGATACCCTTTGGCTTCCTCAAGCGTTACAAACATTCAACCCACCTACTTTCCGGCAGCTTTCACATCGAGTGTTTTCACTGCCTCAGACAGGATCAGCTTGCCGTCAACACGCTCGGAAGCGAGAAATCCAACCTGTCCCGTTGTAGCATAAAGCTCATTCAGTCTCTTGAAACTTCTGCCCTGGCGTTCTGCGATCCAGTAATAACTGTAATCACCAAATGCCATCACACGTTTTCCTGCTGCAAGCTCCGGCACATAAATGGATGTACGGTAAGGACGGTTTAAGATTCTGTCCGGCTCTCCTTCCCTTACAGATGGCTGCCAGATATAATTTCCGTTTCCATCCTTCAGTTTTCTGATTGCCTTAACGGTCGAATCATTCAGAAGCCATACTGCCTTGTTACGGTATGGAGCTCGAAGGGAATAATAAAGATCCATGACATCATCAAACGTAATGGTGGTATTTGCAGCTGTCACTCCTGTTTCAGCACCGCCTGTTGCGTTGAAAATACCTGTAGGTTTTCCTGCTCCGTCACCGATGAAAAAGGCTTCTTCTTCCTTTGCACCGATCCTTCTTCCAAACTCCCTGGAAATATACTGTTCGATATTAAACACGCTGTCATTTAAAAGCTCATCTGAAACCTTGATCATGGTTGCCAGCTTATGAGCACCAATGGTTGTCTGCCCAAAACTGTCATTGGATTCTGTAAACTGACCCCCTTCATCGATCCATGCTGCCTCACCCTTTGATGTGACGATTGGAATCTTACGGTCACCGCTCGATGTCTTGATAACAGTAGCCAGATTACGGAAGAATACTTCATCATTCAGGGCTTCCACCAGTGTTCTTTCATACTCATCCGGCACAAGATATCCGCCCTCGGAATCCGTACCAATAGAAAGAGCGTTCTGTACTTCGTATGACATCTTGTTTCTCATACCGTTCCAGAACGCTTTTCTGTACTCATCGGTTGCCCTTCCTGTTTTTGTCTCCCCGCCAGTTCCGGCATGCGGCTGATTGGTGATCGGGGTGCTTGTTGCCTTTGCAAGCTCTGCATCAATGGCAGCCTGTCTTTCCAGTCTCTCGATCTCTTTTCCAAGATTTACGACATCCGCTTCCATCTTGTCATAGGTGGCTGCATCTTCAGCAGAAACAAAACCTTCCTGTGTTCTCTTGGCATCAAGGAATGCTTTTGCAGCTTCCCACGCCTTCGCTCTCTTTTCTCTTAATTCTAAAATCTTACTCATAGTTCAATATCCTCCTTAATGTGCTAAGAGACTCAGTCTCTTCTCCAACTGGTTGACTGGTATCATGGCATCCCTGTCGGATACCTTGGAAAGGAACGATTCATTCATCGCCTTGGTGGAAAACATCATGGAATCCTGCTGGAACGGGAGCTTCTTTTTCCCGTTTTTGTCCTTATCATCCTCTCCGTCCCCTTTCTCTCCATCACTGCCTTCCTCCGGTTTTTCTTCTGGCTCCTCCGGCTTTTTCTTTTTCTCATCCTCATCGGAATCAAAAAGGATCTTATCCGCAAAGCCAAGCTCCACCGCCTTCTTTGCATTGAACCAGGTCTCGTCATCCATCATGTGCGAGAGCCTTGCACGGGTAAGCCCCGTCTTGAATTCATAGGCATTCAGGATGGATTCCTTGACCTCATTCAGCATGGCGATCGCTTTCTGCATATCCTTTGCCTCACCCATTGCCATCGTTGCAGGATTATGGATCATCATCATAGCCACCGGGGATACACAGACCTTATCTCCTGCCATAGCAATCACGGATGCTGCTGAGGCTGCAATGCCATCAATCTTGACCGTCACGCTTCCCTTATAATCACGGAGCATGTTATAGATCTGGGCTGCTGCAAACACATCACCGCCCGGTGAATTGATCCACACCGTGATATTTCCATTTCCGGCATTCAGTTCATCTTTGAAAAGCTGCGGGGTGACTTCGTCCCCGTACCATGTTTCATCCGAAATCATGCCATTTAAAAAGAGCGTCCTTTCCATGTCAGGCACGCTCTCATCTTCATTCCTTATCCAGTTCCAAAACTTCCGCTTCATCGTTTACCTCTCTTTCTGCTGTTTTCCTGTGCAGGGAGTTTTTTCTTTTCCTGTGTCTGTCCGGTATCCTTCTCAGCAAATGCACCCGCATCTGCAAGTTTTGTCATAGCACCGTTAATAAGATACAGGCTTCCTCCTTCTTCATCCGGGATTGGATTCATGTTCTCCATCTCACGGATGTCATTGGCAGAAAACCACCCGTTCTGCCTTCCGACCGCATAGCCGTTCATCCTTGACTGGTAATCCCCACGAAGGAGGCCATCCACATTCAGCTTGATAAAATACTTTCCTTTCTCTCCCGGCAGAAGGAGTGATCTCTGTAATGACTGCTCCCACCGGATCACCCACGGGTCAAGTGTGTATTTTACGAACTCCAAGGACTGCTGTTCGATATTGGAAAAGCTCGACTTATCAAGGTCACCGACCATGTGTGGCGGTATCCTGTAAAGCCTGGCGATCTCATTGATCTGGAATTTCCTTGTCTCAAGAAACTGTGCTTCTTCCGGCGGGATGCCTATCTGCTGATACTTCATGCCTTCTTCAAGCACGGCTATCTTGTGTGCGTTATTCACACCCCGGTACACAGAATTCCAAGACTCCCTTACCTTTGACGGGTCTTTCAGAACTCCCGGATGCTCCAGAACACCGCCCGGATTTGCCCCGTTTGCGAAGAAACTTGCCCCGTATTCCTCACAAGCAAGCGTCATACCGACAGCGTTCTTTGCCATCGCAATCGGAGAATATCCGATCAGCCCGTCAAATCCCAAGCCGGGGATATGAAGCACCTCCTCGGCTTTCAGCCTGATATCTCCATATTCCTTGAACATGGGGTTTTCATCACTGTTTCTGGAATACACATAATAAATGTTTCCACAGTCATCTCTCTGCACATCCATCTTGTCCGGGAGAAGCGGATACAGTCCAAGCACCCTTCCAGCTCCGTCCCTTATGATCTGTGCATACGCATTTCCCCATATTAAAAGATGACTCATCAGTGTTTCCCTGAACACAAATGAAGTCATCTCCGGGTTTGGCTCATCATGGAGCAGATAATATAACGGATGGTCATGCACCAGCTTCTTACCGCCGTCATCCCGATACTCATACACATGAAGCGGTAAAGACGCCACTGCTTCTGCAAGGATTCTGACACAGGCATATACTGCCGTAGTCTGCATTGCAGTTCGTTCATTTACAGGCTTTCCGCTTGTTGTCCTTCCGAACAGAAACGAATATCCCGCATCTGCAGCCTTGTCCACGGGCTTATCCCTCGCCTGTCCAAATCCAAATAAACTCTTGATTCCCATACTCCACCTCCTAAAAATTGGCAAGAAAAAAGCACCTGCATTTGCAAGTGCCATATCTCTATATCATAACTCTCTGTTTTACCTGTTCCGTAGAAACTACTAACAAACTATTCTTCAACTATTTGTACCTTATACTTCTCTGCATCATCTTTAATATTCAACCTTTCTCCTTCTTTTTCAGACGAATACAATACAGTGAAGCTTCTTCTTATATTCCGATAATCCCATTCACTATAATATACCGTAATTTTTATCTTTTCTGGATATCCCAAAATATCATACGAAAACCGAACATTTTGGCATTTATTTTGAACCACTTTATCAATCAATTCTTCTGCATATTTTTCTTTTTCCCGAATATACAATTTATTTGCTATTATACATATTTCTTCTTCATATCCTTTATCATATTGATTGATCACCGTATTCATAACCTTTTCTTTTCGTCCATTTTGTAGATAAACTAACAATATTACAATACAAATCATTATCCCATTTACAATATATCTTTTTTTCATAATCCACTCCTTCGCATAGTGTCTTTATGCGAACACTATTACAATCGCTATTTTACGCCAATAATAGTTACATAGCAATATTTTATGAAAGAAAGCGGAAATTTTTCAAATGATTAAATACGATAATTTGTGGGAAACAATGAAATCTAAAGGCATCACCCAATATGACCTTTACACTCATTATCACATGAACCGTTCCCAACTAAACCGATTAAGACACAATCAGAATGTTGAAGTCAATACCATTGACAAGCTCTGTAATATACTGGAATGCAATGTCGAAGATATTATGACGCACTATCCAGATAATAACGTATTTTAAGAATATAATGTTCACCATGTGTATCATTTTTTACTGGATATTTTCACTTTTCCCTTGATTTTCATACATTGATACTACAGGCATTAAAAAACTAGTATCCCTCTATTATCATATACACTGCCATCGCTTCCTTTATTTCTGATTGCACGATCCAGTGCCATAACGGTTGCGACAGCCCCGTCAATCTTCTCCGTAGATTTTTCCTTATCCATTTTGATATTCCCTGCAGGATCCTGACGGACATACACGTTATCCATCATCCACCGCAGCACCTTATGTCCGCCATGTGCGATCCGTTCTTCCAGTGTCAGCTTCATCAGCTCCTTAGTCGGTGGACTCATATCCTTATATCCCTGTCCGAATGGAACAACGGTAAATCCCATGCCCTCAAGATTCTGTACCATCTGCACTGCTCCCCATCGGTCAAAGGCAATTTCCTTAATATGGAACTTCGTGCCAAGTTCATCAATGAACTGCTCGATAAATCCATAATGGATGACATTTCCCTCCGTGGTCTTCAAGCATCCTTCTGCTGCCCAGACATCATACGGAACATGATCCCTTCGGACACGCAGCCTCATGTTATCCTCCGGTATCCAAAAATACGGAAGGATCACATATTTCTCCGTATCATTCCTTGGCGGGAACACAAGCACGAATGCCGTGATATCTGTGGAACTTGAAAGGTCAAGTCCACCATAGCATTCCCTTCCGAGAAGTTCTTCTTCGTTCACGGCAAAGGAACAGGCATCCCACTTATCCATCTGCATCCACCGTGTGCTCTGTTTCACCCACTGGTTCAAACGGAGCTGCCGGAACACGTTCTCTTCTGCTGCGTTTTCTTTCGCACTGATATAGGCATTCTGCACTTTCTCAATATCAATCGTGTATCCGAGGGAAGGGTTGGCTTTATACCATACTTCCTCACTCGACCAGTCATCCTCATCAGATGCCCCGTAAATAACCGGATAAAAAGTCGGATCAATTTTTCTTCCATCAATAATATCCAATGCCTTCTGATGCTGTTCAAAACATACCGAATTCCTGTCTGTTCCGGCTGTTGTGATCAGAAAGAACAAGGGCTGTGTCCGGGCATCACCAGAACCCTTGGTCATGACATCGAACAGTTCCCTGTTCGGCTGTGCATGCAGCTCATCAAAAATAACGGCATGGACATTCAGGCCATGCTTGGTGTATGCCTCTGCTGACAGCACCTGATAGAAGCTGTTGGTCGGTTTATATACAAGTCTTTTCACAGACATGACAGGCTTGATCCTTTTCTTCAGTGCCGGACACTGGTCTACCATATCCACTGCAACATCGAATACGATGGAAGCCTGCTGCCTGTCAGAAGCACAGCCGTAAACCTCTGCTCCCCACTCACCGTCACCGCATGTCATATACAGTGCGATGGCTGCTGCCAGTTCTGACTTTCCGTTCTTCTTCGGTATCTCGCAGTAACAGGTATTGTACTGCCTGTATCCGTTTTCCTTTACCGTCCCATAAAGGGTACGGATGATCTCATCCTGCCAGGGGAGAAGTTCAAACGGTACTCCCCGCCACCTTCCTTTGGTGTGTTTCAGGCAGTTTATAAAATTGACCGCATGGTCTGCTTTTGTTTCATCAAACATTATCCTGCACCGCCTTTCACAAGCAGAAGCTCCATTTCATCGTTCTGTTTATCTTCCCCGCTGTCCGTAACGATACGGCTTCTCGCAGAAGGTGTAAGTCCGAACTGCTCACAGAACTTATTCATGATCTTCAGATAAGTCTGTGCGATGGATACCTGCGGTACCTGCTGCCAGTATCCGCTCGGAGTCTTTACGATAGTCCCATGCTGTGTAATAAACTCCTCTGCCTCTTTCCATCTCGCATATGCCTGACAGTATCCTGCAAATGCTGCCATATCTATTTCCGTCAGGATGCCGAGATGCTCCAACTGCTTCGCCATCCTTCTCCATTCTTTCTTTGCCTCATCTTCAAGCCATGCCGGACAGCGCGGGGCTTTTTTCTCAGGCTTTGGTTCGCCTGTGTTAAGGCTTCTCTTACCCGGATTGCCCTCCAGCACCTTTACTGCCGTAGGCTTTGGTTTTCTTCCTCTCTGTGCCACTGTCCTCACCTCCTCGTAAAAAGCGTCAACAAAAAAGACCTCCGAAGAAGCCTTTTCTCGAATTCAATATAACTATTTAACTCTGCCAAGTGCCCATACCATTGCATGTCCAGCATCCTCAAATTCTTCATTTCTTTCAATGAGGGAAATTCCACATTCGCATCTTCCAAATCCCGTCTCTGCCAGAATTTCTATCAACTCGTATACCTCTGCAATACTTCCTTTGACAATGTCCCCACACTGCTATGGTGTAGTCCCCATAATCGAGCACTGCTGAATAAGACTATATCTATGATCCGAGCATAAATCAGCCTACTGGCCTTATAATTTTTTCCATTCATCTACTCCATAAATCAAAGCAAGTGAACCCTGTTTCTCCCACGAAGTATGTATCTGACCTGCATCATCTACGAATTCTACTGACCCAATGGTCCCGGCAGGAATATTCCGATAGGGATCATCAAGGTGGATTAGTTCCACCTTAGTCCCTTTTGGATACTCCTTCTTCAACCATTCAATTGTATCTCTTCTTAATCCGAACACTGCTTTTTCTCCTTTTCTGCTTTTCTATTAGCTTTCCATTTGTCTGCATCAGCAGGGGTTCGAAATGCAGTATGCCCTTTCAGATTTTTTAAGAAGAAGTTCCGAACCTCTTTTCCTTCCTTACCGCCAAATCCAAGGTTTACAAGCCATGCTCTCATATAGTATTTTTCATTCTGCTCAACTGTAGCTTTAGGATTTACACGTTTTTGTTCAGAGGCTTTTTTTACCATTGCCGCAGCAAGTTCCATGTATGGCTGATATCTTTCGTCTTCCAGTGGATACCGGAAACCCGAAAAAATAATGTTTTCTTCCAGAAAAGCCACCCCATCGCAACCACCATGTTCGATAATGTAATCCACAACCTCTTTTGTGTTCTCAAAACTCTGTGTATTCAAAGTTTCTGTCAGGCTGTCTGAAATAGAAAACCCATTTTCTCCAATGGATCGGTTGATCAGGTACTGCTTGGAATGAAGCATGTTCATCAGATTAACAAGCCCCTGCGGAGTCATGTCTCCGATTGGGATCCGGATTGTCAGTCTGATTGATTCATCCTGTTCGTTTTCGTCTGCACTCTCTTGTGCTTCCTCTGTCATTTCATTTCCAAAAAGCACTGTCTTCATTTCATCCTTCAAGCTTTCATCTTCAAAAATGACTGTTCCGTTTCTGTCCACCGTTATTGCTCCAATCTTGTAAGCAAAAGTTGGTGGTCCAGCATAAATAGCTTTCTTTCCGAAATGTTCAGATAATACTCTGACTATTTCTTTTCTTTCTGTTCCATTGATTGTAATCTCCATATCTTGTGTCTCCTTTCCTTTTGGTAGTACCATATATCACTCTGAATGCCCGTATAGTCAAGCTAATAATGGTACTATCCTAAAAGAAAATGGAGCATCAGTTCCTAGACTCCGAGAATGACATCGTAACTGCATAGGTCACCGTCGCTACGATTGCATTCTACCTTTTCATATAACTGGGCATGGAATTAACAACTGATGCCGGAATATAAATCAAGGAAGGACATCTGTTTCATTATACTGCCCTCTCTTACATAATTGCTGATACGAAATTTTCATATCGTCACGGATAACAGATACCTCCGTATCTGAACCGCACTGTTCAATGTATCGGTTTACGATCACATCCACAAACTTCTCATCCAGTTCGATGCCGTAGCAGATACGGTGTGTCTGTTCACAGGCGATCAGTGTAGAGCCGGAACCAAGGAACGGATCAAGCACGATGCAGTTGCTCATGCAGGAGTTCTGGATCGGGTATGCCATAAGCGCTACGGGCTTCATAGTAGGATGATCCTTGCTTGCTTTCGGGCGGTCATATTCCCAGATAGTGGTCTGCTTTCTATCGGAATACCACTGATGTTTTCCGCCTTTCTTCCATCCGAACAGACACGGCTCATGCTGCCACTGGTACGGGCTTCTTCCAAGAACCAATGCGTTCTTTTTCCAAATGCAGCACCCGGAAAGATAGAATCCGGCATCCTTGAATGCCTTTCTAAAATTCAGTCCTTCCGTATCCGCGTGGAATACATAAATGGAAGCATCCTGTTCCATTGACTGCTCCATATTTACAAATGCAGCAAACAGAAACTTATAGAAATCTTCATCCGGCATGTTGTCGTTTTTGATTTTGCCAGCCGTCTCCTCGACATTTACATTGTATGGCGGATCAGTCAAAACGAGATTTGCTTTCCGTCCATCCATCAGCCTTTCGTAGGTTTCTGGCAGAATAGAATCACCGCAGATGACACGGTGCTTTCCAAGCATCCATACATCTCCTGTCTTTGCCACGGTCGGCTTCGCAAGTTCCGCTTCCACATCGAAATCATCTTCCGTGATCTTCTTATCATGCACGGAATTAAAAAGCTGTTCGATCTCTGGCGGTTCAAAACCTGTAATGTCAACATCAAAATCTGAATCCTCAAGATCTTTGATGAGGTCAGCCAGAAGTTCCTTGTTCCACTCACCCGTAATTTTATTGAGGGCAACATTGAGTGCCTTTTCCTTGGTTTTGTCTATATCGACCACGATACATTCCACTTCCATATATCCGAGGTCTGCAAGAACTGTTGCTCTCTGATGTCCTCCGATAATGGTCATGTCTGAGTTGATGATGATCGGTTCAACATACCCAAATTCCGTAATGGAGTTTTTTATCTTCTCGTATTCTTTATCGCCCGGCTTCAATTTTTTTCTTGGATTATAAGCAGCCGGAATTAAATTCGAAATCTTATATTTCTGAAATAACATTCTCTTCCTCCTCCCAGAATCGATCTTTGATGTAACAGTCATGGCTGCAATATTTCCTTCCGCTCCTCTTATACGAAATAAAAGGTTGTCCACAATGAATGCAATTCTTTCTCACATGAGCTGCTGTATCAATTTTCATTGCTTCCGGATGTGCTCTCCACCATGCCCTTCTGCATTTTTCAGAGCAAAATCTTTTCGGTCTGCCCCGCATTTCTTTTCGTATGCTTCCTCCGCAATATGGACAGGCATCTCCGTTTTCAATCATTATCTGCACATTCTTTGTCAATGCTGATCCGTAACCAGTCAGGTTGTGTGTACGACAATAGTTACGGACAATATCACGTGACAAACCAACCACTGTTGCTATGGATTTATAACCTATACCTTTCTTTCTCATTTCCACAATCTGAGCAGCTTGTTCATTTGTCATCCATGTCCATCTCCTTTCTGTGCAAGAAAAAAGCAGGAAAACAATGCTTTTTACACTGTTTTCCTGCCTAAAAATAAGCCTTTTTCTATATTATCCGGCGAAATTCCACACCCTTTTTATCGCATGATTCATATCATTTTGCGAAATTTACCCCCTGTCTGATATATCCCCCCTGTTTAATTCTGCGAAAATTCACGAAAAGGGGGCCATCGGTCTTCAGCGGTTCAGACTGTAGAGATTTAGATACCCCCACGGTCTGCCGTCAGAACCGATACTCAGGATTGTTATCTTCGTTCCATGTTTTTTTATCATGACAAGGCTTGCAAAGGCTCTGCCAGTTCTTCTCGTCCCAGAACAGGACGGGATCGCCACGGTGCGGTCTGATATGATCGACCACAGTTGCTGTCACTGCATGGCCTTCCTTTAAGCACTGAACACACAAAGGATGTGCCTTCAGGTATCTTGCCCTTGCCTTCTGCCACTGCCTGTTGTAACCACGCTTGCTGCTGCTCGCCCTGTCACCACGGTGCAGTGCTTCATGCTCCTCACAGTACAGTCCGTCTGTCAGCTTTGGGCATCCGGGGTGTCTGCACGGCTTCTTTGGTTTCATCGGCATCTGCCATTCCTCCCTTCTATGTACACGGGCGGTGTGAAAGGATTGGAAAGACACCGCCTTACGGCAACATAAAAAGGAGCGTTTCCGCTCCCTTTCTTTTTTGCCATCTTAATCATAGCAGATACAAATTAAAAAGTCAGTAAACCATTAGTGCACCTTTAGTAAACCTCTAGTGCACCTATTCCTTTAATCACTCGGCAGATGCCAGCCATTCTCGCTCTTTACAGGAAATCCATACTCTTTTCCTGCCCCCTCCCGCTTACCAATTGCATTATCAATTACTGGAAGTAGATCCCACAAATGACCTCTGGTTTCCATACTAAGTTTTGGATTCAGATATGCCTTCTGAACAGAATCTCTTACATCCTTAAGCTCTTCTAAGTCAGCTTTTTCATACCATTTAGCTGATAGCGGTTTGCCTTTTTCGATTTCATCTTTTAAAGTCAGCCATACATTTGTAATACTATCCTTATTCTTCAGTCCAAGTATCACTGCAATAACTGCTGCAACACTCACCCCCGCTAAAGCAAGCTGGTCTTTATGTTCTTTAACCCACTTAACAAATCCCTTCTTATCATTCTCTATCTCTTCTGGATTCTTCTGTTGTACTTCTTCCATCACCAATACCCCCTGCTATTCTTCTATGTCAACACAATTGCCGTTCTTATCTATTGTTCAAAAAACTGATTTCCAGATAATCTGGACCAAGATAATGATTTCGCAGCCTTGGCCTGTTTGGCATACTTGGCACATTTAGCTGGCTTCGCATATTTAGCTCCTTTGACTGGCTTTACACATTTAACTGGTTTTACTGGTCCAGAGCCAGTTGCATTTTCCGTAAAGAAAACGCAGCAGCCATTTAAATCCCTAATCCAACCATCTTCAAACCAGCCAAATTGATGACCATTAAATCCGTAAACGGCATCACCATATAAATATGCTACTGGTCTTCCATTAAAAAGATAAATATGAATTCCATCATCATGTAAATACGCTATTGCTTTGCCATGTGAATCATAAAAAGTCATAACCATCCTCCTTTTCGAATTCAAATCTGATTAGTTTCAATGTGCTTTTATATATTTATATTACCATAACGCAAACAAAAAAGACAGCCGTCTGACTGCCTTAATTGTACTCTGCATATGCGCCTATCTGTATCTGGAGTGCCACTGTAATCTGCTCCATGACCATGTCATCCAGCACTTCCCCGATTCTTTCTCCGAGCCTTGTTTTATCAAGGGTTTCCACCTGTTCCGCCAGTGCCATGCTCGGTTTATTCAGACCGCTGCTTTTCTTCAGTGGGATCTGCACATGGGTCGGGAGATACTTCTTTTTCCACACCCTTGCCGACAGCGGAATGACCGTAACCACAGGTGAATACTTATTTGCCTTATTATTACTTACCACCAGTGCCGGACGAATACCGCCCTGTTCACTTCCGGCCTTCTCTCCAAAATCCACATAATAAATATCTCCACGCTTACACATAAAAACCTCCTATCCGAGGACAAATGCTTCCACCTGTCTGTCCCTTAGTTCATATTGTTTATCCAGTTCCTTCAATGCTGCTTTCCTGTATTTCCCGATCATCGTATGGCTCACATGGTATCTTTCCATCATGATATCCCATGTCATATCCTCATCCAGAAGATCCGTGATAATGCTTCTATGTCTTTCATCCAGTCCGTTCACTGTATGCTCGAAAAAATCCAGTTCTTCCTTCAGGAACATATATCTGTGGAAAAGGAAATCGTACCACTCGTCATTCTCCCGTTCCAGTGCTTCCTTATACTTGATCGCTATGTTTGCCGTCTTATCGGAAAGAGTGCTCGTCTGCACCATTTCCCCTTCCTGATGGGAGTAAAGCATGGAATCGATCATGTCCTGTTCGCTCACTCCCTGAAACTGACGGAGCTGGAACTCAGTCACGGTCAGTTCCTTTTTCATGTTCTTATATTCCTTCATCATTACTTCTGCCGTCATCCGTCATACCTCCAATCCTTGCCTTTACTGCTTCTATCATTGCATTCTGTGTAGTATCCTTTTTCTCGATTGCCCGGAGGATATCTTCATCGACTGTTCCTTCTGTCACCAGATGCTCTATGACAACCGTGTGTTTCTGCCCCTGTCTGTAAAGTCTGGCATTTAACTGCTGATACAGTTCGAGGGACCATGTAAGCGAGAACCATACAATGGTTGAACCGCCTTCCTGAAGATTCAGTCCGTGTCCTGCCGATGCCGGATGGATCAGTGCCACCGGGATTTTTCCGTCATTCCAGCCCTCGATATCCTTCTTGGTATTGATATCCCTTGCCGGAAACCGTTTCAATATCCGCTCCCTGTCATGCTTGAACCAATATGCAACCAGAAGCGGTTTCCCGTTTGCCGATTCGATCAGGTCTTCCAGAGCATCCAGTTTCCTGTCATGGATGTTACGGACATTGCCGGATTCATCATAGACTGCACCATTTGCCATCTGTTGGAGCTTGTTGCTTAAGGCTGCTGCATTTACCGCATCGATGTCCTGTCCTTCTCCGTATTCGAGGATCATTTCATCTGCCATCCTGTCATAAAGCTCCTGTTCGGATTCCGACATGGAAACGGACACACGGTTGCTTACGCATTCCGGCATATCAAGATAATCCACGGCTTTCATGGAAATGCTGATGTCAGAGATCAGTTCATATATTTTTTCTTCTGCCCCTTCCCTCGGCTTATAGGAAAAAATGATCTCACGATTCCGCTTATCCGGCAGAAAGAACCTGTCACGGTAGCCGCCGATATATCTTCCAAGCCTCTGCCCCATATCAAGGATTCCGATCTCTGCCCATAAGTCCATGAGGTTTCCCGGTGTTCCCGTAAGCCCGACCACACGTTTTGCCATCGGCCTTACTTTTTTCAGGTCTTTGAACCTCTGTGCCTTCGGGGACTTGAAGCTCGACAGTTCATCAATGATGACCATGTCAAAATCAAAAAATATATTTTTTGTCATCCATGAAACATTGTCCCTTCCGATGATCGTCACATCGGCTCCTGACAAAAGTGCTTCCTTTCTCTGCTCTGCAGTTCCCATTGCCACGGCAAATGTCATGCCGTAAAGATGCTCCCACTTTTTTATCTCCGCCGGCCATGTGGTTTCTGCCACACGCTTCGGTGCTATCACCAAGATCCGCCTTACTTCAAAATAGTCAAACAGCAGAAGCCACAATGCTGTAAGCGTGATGACCGTTTTGCCAAGTCCCATGTCAAGGATCAGGCAGCTCACGGGATGTTCGATTATAAAATCTGTTGCATACTGCTGATAATCATGTGCTTTGTATTTCATCAAGGATACCTCCGATCTGTTCGATATTATCAACTACATAAACGGGAAAACCTAACCTCTCAAGCATCCTCTTTCTCTTTAGCTGAAGCGGTCTCGGCTTCTTCCCCGGTGCTTTCAATTCCACGAATGCCATTTTCCCGTCCGGCATCAGGACGATGCGGTCAGGCACTCCATTCATACCGGGTGATACGAACTTCAGTGCCATGCCTTTCCGCTTTTTTGCTTCTTCTCTCAAATGTCTCTCTACTGTACTTTCTAGCAAAACCAGATACCTCCTTTGCCGATTGCGGTTGCCATATGCCTTTAACTCCTATACGCGCATATATACATGAATTGCTCTTTTTATCTTTATTTTTAATTCTCAACTGGATTTAATGGGAAACTGGGAAACTAAGAACCGCAAGCCCTTATTTTCCAAGGTGTCAGCACGGTTTCCGACTACCGTTGCCCATCTGCATCTGGGAAATCTCGGAAACCGCCTAACGGGTTTCCTCTGGTTTCTCATCCATCCGCACAAAAGTCTTCTGCACTCCGTAAAGGGGGACTTTGGTCTTGCCTGTGGTATTGGAATCATACTTCTTCCATCCCCCGATCTTGTTTAAGATACCCTCGATCTCATAGGAATCCGCCTTCTTTAAGTTCTGGCGTTCCTTGCCGAAGCACTCCACCCAGATTTCCATGATGCACACACGCTCACGCATGACCGTTCCCTTGATACCGACCGTTTCGAACTCTCCTCCGCCAAGGAATGCTCTTCTCTGGTAAATATCCATTGATGCCCAGTTATCCGGCAGCAGTCTGTCAAGATAGTCCTGCACGATGCCCTCACGGTCATCCGACTCCATTGCCTCCTGCTGCATCTTATATGCTTCCTCTGCCTCTGCACCTTTTAAGAACAGCTCCTCGCCTTCGTTATACAGATGGATTGCTTCTGCCCAAATCTGGTCAACACAGTCAAGCTCCCACGGATGGTGTTTTCCTGTCCCCGGCACATGCACGGGCCAGAATCTTCTGTTACCCGTAACGTCACGTAAGAATCCGCCCTCGGAGTTGGTGCTTCCTACAATGATGCACTTTCTTGGATGCGACTCTACATTGACTCCGTATGCCTGACGGAACTTATCATCCTGACGGGTGACAAAGGACTTCACTACCTCGACTTCCGTCTTGCGGATACCGTTCATCTCACTGATCTCAAGTATCCAGTTTCCGAGCAGCTTCTCGGCAGCAGTCTTATCCCTCATATCCGAAATGGATAAGGAATCCGAGAACCACTGCTTTCCAAGGATGGCAAAGAAGGTGGATTTTCCCATTCCCTGCGGACCGTTCAGCACGAGAATGGAATCAAACTTCACTCCCGGCTTATAGATACGGGCTACCGCAGCCACCAGTGTCTTGCGGATGACCGCCCTTGTGTACGGTGAATCTTTTGCACCGAAATAGTCGATGAGCAGTGTATCGATACGCTCCTGTCCGTCCCAGTGAAGCGTTGCAAAATAATCCTTAATCGGATGGTAGAGCCTGTCGGATGACACCACGGCAAGCAGTGCATCCTTAAATTTGGTCGGTGACCAGATGCCATACACCCTCTCGAAATACACTTTTGCGTTCGCAAGGTCGGAGTCATTCCATCCGGGCTTTACTTGTTTCCACGGAAGCGGGCCGATGACATCAATGGTATCCTTGAACTCGTTGTACACGATGTGCTTGAAATTCTCATCGTTGCGGATGATCAGTGCGATGTTCTGCAGTGTATCCTTGATGTTTCCCCTGCGGTCAAGTGCCAGCTTGTTCTGCCAGTCCTCATCCGGCTCTGTGGAAAATTCCTGTACCGCCAGCTTCTGTCTTTCCTTGGCAAGCGTGTTCTTCACTTCTTCATCTGCAGAAGCAAAATCCTGCATGGCTTTGAAAGACGGGAGTTTTCCCGGCTCTGTCCCTTCGGCTGCCCTTGCATCCTTGTCACCAAATTTATGAAGCCTTACCACATCAAACGCATTCATCAGCTTTCCGCAGCATGGGTCCGTTGCATGGTGGCTGTATACGAACAGGTCATCATAGACCACGACTCCGGCAGCAGAGTCCGCCGGGATATAGTCATATCTTCCGGGGATCGCCCTTGAATGCCTGTACACATCCGGGATGAATTTATCGATTGCCTGTGTCACCGTGTATGTGCGGTTGAAGGCCCCGATCAGCCCGTCCTTGGAAAGCGGGTCAGCCTGTTTTTTGATATCCCTCTGCACAATAGATGACTGACGATTGCTCACCGGCCATGCTGATACATCATGCCAGTCCTTATAACGGGACAGCACTTCATCGGGATCGACTTCGTTCCCTTCGATCTCCTGAAACACATACTCTCCGTCACTGGAAGTGCTAGGCCAGTACATGAGTCTTGATGGTTCATAGGTGGAATCATCAAACAGTTCGATTCCGATATCCGATGCAAGCATACGGCTGACTGCCCCGTACTCATCGGGTGTCACATCTCTTGTCAGGAATATGATGATACGCAGTCTCGGCTTCTCCGGCGTATGCTTATGCGTGGAATACACCACCATCTTCATGTCAAAAAACATTTCCAGTTCATCAATGATGCCCTGTGTTCCGTAATCCATATCAAGCGTGATGGCGGATCTGGAAACCACGCAGTCCTTCTTCCTGCGTCCGCCCTTCAGCTTTCCAAGCACGAAACCTCCGACATCCTTGATATTGTCCTGCTGCCCTTTCGGCATCTTCCTGTACTGCTCCATTGTCTCTGCAGTATATTTTGTCTTGGACAGACGGCTGACAAAATCTTCATATGTCATATCCGTGCAGTTAAACTTTTTATCCATTCTTGAGTTTCCGATTGATACAAACATGTTTCTGCCTCCTAATCTTTCTTGTAAAACGGACTTTCAAATCCGGCAGCCTTAAGCGGAAGCCCCTCACACCAGTCAGGGCATACCGCCATGATCTCATTTACTTCTTCCACTGAAGATGTCCCCTCCGGCACTTCAAGCACCACTTCATCATGGATGTGGCACACGATATCAAATCCCTTCTTTTCCAGACGGAGCATTGCTTCTGCCAGTACATCCCTTGCGGTTGCCTGAACGATGTTCTCACAGAATTTTGCCCCGTAAGATTCGATTCTCGTCCACTTGCGGTTCGTGCCGACGCCTTCATAGCTGACGCTCTCCGAACCGAATCGGTTCACTGTCATCCTCGGTCTTACATAAGACAGCACCCTTCCTGACGGCAGTGCAATTTTCAGCATCCCAGACTGGTAATATACCGTCACCCTTCCGACCGTGGTCATCTTCCTCTCCTTCACGGCTGCCTTTACCGCACCGTCAATTTCATACCAGTAATTCACGATGTGCGGATTTGCTGTCCGCCATGACTGCACCAGCCCTTTCAGTTCCTCTTCTTCCACAAAATTAAGTGCTCCCATGCTGACAAGCGCACCTTCCGCACCGCCATACTGACAGGCAAGCGATGCCACCTTTCCCCTTGCACGGTACGGGCTTCCTTTTGTGATCTCTTCGATCGGGATATGGAACATCTTGGATGCCGTCTGCTCATAGATCTTTCCGGCACCACGGAACTCCTCCATGACCCATCCTTCTCCGGCAAGGTATCCCATGACTCTCGCTTCGATTGCGGAAAAGTCGCTGACAATGAATCTGCATCCCGGCTTTGCCACGAATGCGGTACGGATCAGTTCCGACAGCACCTCCGGGGTTGAATCATATAAAAGCTCCACAAGGTCATATCTGCCTTCCTTTACGATGGAGCGTGCCAGTTCCAGATCTTCCATATGGTTCTGCGGAAGGTTGTGGATCTGTACGAGTCTGCCGGCCCATCGTCCTGTACGGTTGGCCCCGTAAAACTGTAATAATCCATGCACCCTTCCATCCGGGCAGACAGAGCGTTCCATTGCCTCATATTTCTTTACCGAGGTTTTTGACATGGAAAGCCTGAGCTTCATCATCTCGGATACTTCCCCTTCCGTTTTCTCCACCAGTTCTTCTACTGCTGCCTTGGCAAGGGAATCCACCTCGATGCCTTTTTCATTCAGCCATTCCTTAAGCTGTGATACACTGTTCGGGTTTTCCAGTCCTGATATCTCATATGCCCTCTTGGATGCTGCTTCCTTATATAAAAGGTCACACGTCACTGCATGGCTGATCAGTTCACAGTCAACCATGATTCCACGGTCATTGATTCTCTGGTCCATGCAGTAAAGCTCCTGTTCCCTGTCTGGTATCGGGAATTTCGCCAGCTTGTTTCTGATCTGTTTTTCTACATCCACGTCACGGATGCAGTATGTCTTGAACAGCTCCCACTTCTCAGGAGCATCGGACGGAAGGTTTCTTGTCCTGCCCCCGTTTGCCTTGGTAGGCTTGCACGGCATACAGAAATATCGGATGAGGTCTTTGCCTTCCGACATTTTCTTCTTATCAAGATTCAGTGCTTCGCCCACGCCTTCCAGTGACAGCGGAAGCGACAGCATAGATGCCTGAACTGCCGTGCATCTCCATCCCTCCGGCTTTAAGGAAAGCCCGAAGAATCGGTTGATACAGTTACGCTCAAAGGCAGCATTGAAAGCTGTTTTTACCACGGAATCGTCCATAAGGCATTCCATGATCTCATCCGGCATCGTCTGCCCGGCTGCAAGGTCAACGATCCTTGTCGGTTCATCATTCAGACTGTATGCAAATAAAAGGATCTCGAACTGCTCCGATGCTGCATATCTATGTACCCCGCAGTCCGGGAGCGATACATCTGAGTAAGTTTCAATATCAATTGCAAGTGTGTCCATAAGCCTGTCCATCCACTCTTTTCTTTATTCTGTTGATCCCCGTTCTTGCTGCTGCCATATTGCCGGACTTCATCTGTCCCTTGATGGTGCGGTATGTGTTATACGGGATATACTTTTTTATGCTGTTAAGCTCTTTCATCAGTTCTTCCATAAAATAACATCTCCTTTATGTACACGGACGGTGGAAACCACCGCCCGGTTTAAAACTGCCGTTGTGCTCCTATGAGAGGAAATCGTCCTCTGCATCTACTGCCTCGAACTCATCCTTGGCATTAGCTCTGGAACCGAGAGGCTCTCCGTCCCTTAACTTCTGTACATTTCCAAGTCCTGCCGCGATCCCCTTATTTCCGTTGCTGTTGTAAGCATAGAAAGTAATGGATACCCTTCCGTAGCAGCCGGAATATACCTCGCTCTGGTCAAGGATCGGCTGTACCTGTCTGTCCACGATCTGAGGGACCTGTTTGCTGTTGGCATTTAAGAACATGCTGTCCGCATATGCCTCGTCTTCAGGTCTGTCGATGTCACCGTCTCTGAGCGGAGTCTTCAGGTTCGCCGGAATCTTACCGCCCCACTTGCCTTTTCCCTCATCCTTGGCGATCTCGATTGCCTTCTTGATCTTGGCGATGGTTTCCTTATCATTCTTGTCGATGATGCAGGATACGGAATACTTCGGTTCGCTTCCGTTGATGGAGTCTGGCTCCCACAGGTGTGCATAGCTGAGTCTGCAAGGTACGATTACTTTTGTTAAATTTACTGCTGTCATAGATTATTTCTCCTTAAAATCCGCTTCTGCGGTTGCTGTTTTAACTGCTTCTCTTTTATCTGAATCCGGCACCAGTGTGACCTTGCCGTCAGGCTTGTACACCAGTGAACCAAGGATCTCATTAAATTTCTTTTTGCCCATCAGCCTTTCCATCTCGGTAATGCCGATCAGGCTCTTTTTATAGATGTCCGTGTATCCGGCTTTCTGTGCTGCCTCTGCCACTTCATCTTCATCCGTATATTTACGGTTGCTTCTTCCCTGAACGAGTTTGTATCCAGGCCATTCCTTATGGTTGACCACTGCTTCATTCTGTGCATAGGTGTAAACTTCTTCGGCCCATTTCTTCAGGGCATCTGCCTTGGAAAGAACCTCTGCAATTTTCTCATCTGACATAAGGGCTGGCTCGGCAAATTCCATCTGGGCAAGTTTCAGGTATTCCTCTGCCCTTGCACGGCATGTAAATCTTGCCTTGCAGAATCGGCAGTGGTCTCCGGCTTTAAACTCTCCCTCTCCGGCAAGAGCCTTTGCTGCTCCCGGTTCAAGAACATCCTTTCCCCATACAAGCAGCTCCTCGGCTGATATCTCCCAAGTGGAAAAATGTTCAATTCTCGGCTGGACGATGGTAAGTTCCACCGTGTCGATCTCATATAAAAAACCGAGCATGTCCAGAACTCCCAGTCCATAGATCATAAGCTGAACATTCTGTTCTGCATCGACCACCACACCCTTGCCGAGCTTCAGATCGATAATGTGGATCTTATGGGAATCGACCACCACCATATCTGCAGTACCGAAACAGTCCCTGATTCTGTGAGCAAGGCTAACCTTCAGCTCCACTCCGATGAACGGGTCATCACAGTCCTTTCTTGCCTGTTCGATCTGGCCGATGTTATATTCCACATAGTCATCCACTGCTTCAAGCAGCTCATCCGAATAATAATCAGATACAGGTCTTTTGGTTCTTTTTTTCAGATACTTATTGATGAGATACTCTGCCATCGCATGTCCGGCAGTGCCCTCTGCTGCAAAGGGTGACTCTTCATCCGGGAACTGCTCCTCCAACTGTAACGATGGAGGGCATTCCAGGCGTCTCTTGCCAGACGATGGCGAGTATCTTGCGTGGCCGCCCATTAAAGCACCTGTGCTTTCTCATACAGTTCCAGCAGTTTTTCATCAGGAACATCCGACAGCTTCTGGAAACCGAACTGCTCGATCAGGTTCTTTACCTCGGAGGTCTTTCCTGATCTGGACTTGTCCGCAAGGAAAGCACGGACCGTCTTTCTGTCAACGGCTGTATCCTTCGGGGCAGCTTCATCTTTCGGTGTATCTGCCACAGGAGTTTCCTTCTTTTCTGCCTTCTTCACAGGCTTCTCTTCCTTTTTAGATGTATCTTTCTGTGCTGCGACCATCTTTCTGATTCCGGCAGCAATCTGCTCGTAGCCCTCGGCTACCAATAATAATGCTTCGCTCATGGCGTTCTCTCCTTTCAAATGTGTGCCAGCTTCACATCGCCTGTATACACATCAATTTTGTTTACGCTGGACTTGTACTTGCCCCAATCCATCAGAATGTGAAACGGGTACTCCTTTACAACGGCTGCTTTTTTCTTCTCTTTTCCACGGGTGACCATAATTCGGTCACCCTGATTCAGTCCGTAACGGACATTGACTCTTCCTGACATGACGGATCTCCTATCTCATGAGCTTCTACCCCTTGATCAGGGAACGATACTCATCACTGGCACGGTCATCAATCGGAAGCGTTTTGACACAGATCTGTTCAAAATTTCTGTCATAAAGTCTTACAGGCTTCTTCATTTCCCTGGCATGTTCCAGTTCGAATCTCATGCCTTCCGTAATCTCAAAACCGAAAACATAGACCATATCGCATGTATCCATGAGTTCCAGTCCCATTTCAATTCCTGTCATTCTCTCGTTGGGATTCTTCTCATCAAGGAAGGTTGGAAAATAGATATGTGGTGCAACTGGGACATTCCCAGCTTTGGCAACAATCTTTGCGTAATATGCTGCCTTCTTTTTGTTCTCCTCGATGTTGCCCTGATACGGGCTGCAGATAAAAATTTTCATCATAATAATTCATCCTTTCTCATTCGGCTCTCATGGCCGTGGGGTTCTCGTCAATATAGCTCTTACAAAGCAAAATCACGAAGGATACTGTTCATCACCTCAAGATCGTCACCCTGAAGGGTGCTTTGCAGCTTTTTGAGCAGTTCCTGCTGTTTCGGTTTCAGGTAATTGCGGCCAACATAATATCCGTCAGCAACTTTTACACCTCCGCCATATCTTCCACGAACTGTCTCAATCGGGTGAGCGAGAGTTAATTCTTCGATGTCATTTTTTATAGTCCGGACTGATACACCGAATTCTTCAGCAAGATTATCAATCTTGTCCTGTCTTCTCTGGCATAAGACCCTGAGAATCGCCTCACGGCGCTCACTTGGTGTCATACTCTTTTTTGCCATCTCTCGCTCACCTCCTTCCTGTTCCCTTGCTTTGTGACTAAAGAATAAATTTTAAAGGTGCAGACTTTTTGCACGATTAAAAAATAAATTCCAAAAATTTTTCAGACGTACCAAAACTTCATTTTTTGTGCCTAATGACTTATTCTCCTCGTGACTGCCGATTTTTCGTAAAAATATAATCAGAGAGTGTAGAGAATCAGAGAATATATAAGGTTAGGTATTTGTACACCCAATACTGGGCTGAATATCATCAATCAGAAGAACATCGATACTGCCAAAATCTGCATCATAGTCAGGCATCTATATACTTGTTCTCCCTTTTGTTCCTGAAAATCTTTAATCTTTTGTTCACTGCAATGTAGAAATTTATCTGCGTAATTAACCTAATCCGTCAGCTTTCCTTTTTTAGAAACAAAAAGGCCAACAGACTGTCCAATAAACAGGCTGTTGGCTAAAAATGGGTGAATTTAAGAAAGCCACTAGAATCCCTGATTTTTTACAGCATTCTACTAACATCCCTGTTTCGTAGGCTACTGTAATATCAGCACATCCTAGTGGCTGTCTTTACAAGCTAGTCCGATTATTAACTTTACTATTCTGCCCATCATAAAACACAGGCATTTTCTTCTTTTCCAATCTGAATTGGAATATCCTCTTTCGTAATCCTGCATTTATGAAGCACCACAACACTCCCTGATACTTCTGACTCTGTTTTGCATACAAAGCAATTTTTGTTGTATGGACATTCCTTGGTGCATCTATGTATCACTCCATCTGCCATGTGTTCTCACCTTCTTCCACAAACTGACAAATTATTTATATTCATTTGTTCGCTAACTTGCTAACACTAAGGGTAAAAAAATATGCGGATCATTCTGTAATCCGCATACTTCAACTTTCTGCGACTAATTACAAGCCAAATCACAAGAAATCATGTTAAGAATATCTGTGCTCAGATGTGCTTCTTGTGGAATATATCCAAGCTGTTTCAATCGATACCCTGCTGCTTCAAATGATACATTAAATATGGAAGCAACTTCTGCAGCCAGTGCATAGTGATAAAAAATCTGTCGCAGTCCGGGTCTTTTAAAATTTTCAGCTACCATCCGCACCATTGAAACAGGCATCAGAACTGCAGATGATAAGGCATTCGCCTGCCATTCCATCCAATCCCTGTCTGTCCAACTCTTCGCTGTCCTGCAATCCATCTTCTTTGTATCTACACGACACTGAATCATCGGTTCCGGAGTTTCTCCCATCAGGTCAAACAGCGTCATCTGATCAGGATCATAGGCAAAATATTCCTTATGTAAAAACTCATGCCCTGCCTCATGTCCCATTGTAAAACGGTATCTATGTTCCTGATTTTCTTCCAAGAGTGTCTTATCAATTATCACGGTATGTGCTTTTGCACTGATATACTCTGCACAATTATTCTGCGGATCATATACAGGTACTTTATCTGTGTCATTGAACACCGTCATACCAAGATAAACACCGCAGTGTGACAGGTACTGAAAGTCCTGATCCATTCCCAGATAATCCTGTGCCAACAAATCGATATCTATTTCCTGCGGAGATTTTAATGCTTCTGGCATAAAATCCCCGACAATATTCTGTCCGATAACATCAATCTCTTTTCTGCTTAACACTGGTGCCCCAGATCTCTTTCTCTTAATTTCAGGTCTATACATATATAGGTTCTTACCCCTTTCGCTTTCTTAGTTCCTCGACAAACCGGTTCCATTCTTCTTCTCCTGCATCCAAGTCCCTTGCCGTCCTCAAAGCTGCACTGACATAGTCCCGTTCCATAATATATTCTGGAAGGTCCGGTGCTACAGCATTTCTCTTCTTTCCAGCAAGGTCAAGCATCTGTGCGTTTTCTTCTTTTGACAAATTCAGTATCTTTGCGAGTTGGGTAAGTTTTTCCATATCGAAGGGGTTGCGTCTGTCTTTTTCCACATCAGTCAAAAACGGTGCGGATACACCTAACATATCGGCCATTTTCCTTAATGTGATTTTCTTTTCAACTCTCTTCTTGTTTATAAATTCTCCAAAATTCGCATACATCATAATTTTCACCTTTTCTCTGTTTTCGCTTTTCTTTTCGTTTTCTTCATTCATTTCATTTTTTATATCGGTGTTCATATATTAGCACGCTTGCTTGTTCGCTAACTTGCTAACTAAAGTATATAAAATTTGAAGGGGATTGTCAATCATATTTTTTTGCAAAATGATCCCCTTCCATTTACTTTAGTGTATGTAATCATATGGAGAACGATATCCCGTCCTTTTTTCTGTCTTTCTATGTATGGAAGAATCCGCATCTTCATAGCTTGCAAAAAGCCTATTGCTTCTCACTTGGATGCCACCTCTTGTGCCAAACCGGATTATATAAAAATTTCCGTTCCGCTTAACTATAGTCACTTCACGGACGATCCGGTTGCTCTCAACAATATACGCTGTCGAACCGATTTCAAATGTCATGTAACCATCGCCTCCTAATACTGTAGTCAGTCAAGGGAAAGTGAACCAACCTGATAGTGTTACTCTGCGATATATATCCTAACGTAGCGATGCTTTAATTATAAGAACATTTGTTCGATTTGTCAATAGTCCTATTCTTTGAAATAACACGAAGCATTCTTTTTTGTTTTTACTGTGTATTGCTTTCCTGTACTATCATTCACATAAAAGACTAACGGCTTACTCTTCTCTATATTATCCTCATTAGCTTCCAAAAATAATTGAAATTTATCTTTCTGCCACTGCAGATCTATGGATTCTTCCAAATCCAGTGTTTGTGGCAGCTTTGTATATGCCATTTTTTCTATTCCATTCGCATCCACAGGTGGCATTACAATAGCACTTCCCTCTTTAAGATGCACTCCCCATGTACGGATGATAACCTTTCTATTACCTGTATTAGTAACACTTATCCCAATAAATTTGACTGATTCTCCCGTATTGGGATTATATAATTGAAAATTATCTGAAAAAGTAAGTTTTATAATTTTCTTTTGGCTATATTTTGTTTGCCATAATGCAACCACAACTGCTGCTGTTGTAGCAACAGCACCAAGAGTACCGCCAATTGCACCGAATGCCGTCCAAAACAGATTCCAGTCCATGTTCGTCGCACCTCTTTTCTATCTACTGATTATTATTTCTCATCATTAGATACACTAGCGCCACTACCTTACATTACAGATTTAATTTCTGGATATCCATGCGTGTATCCGACAAATAATAATCACATATTTTTACACCTGAAATTTTTAGATGCACTGCACCTTATCCATCAGTACGATCCACGAAAACAAATTTTTTACATTCCACTACTATTATCAGTCCATAACTCACACTGGCTAATTACCGTAGTAATTGCAAAATCATAATCTTCTGGCGGATAATCATACTTTTTTAATAGACGCTTTACCATCTTACGCATTGTCGCTCTAGCTGTTTCTTTTTTTTGCCAATCTATGGTTCTATTCCTTCGAAGCATTTCTGTCAATTCTTTTGTCAGTGCTATAAGCTGATCATTTTTGTAAAAATCAGTAATATGCTCTGGTTTAGTAAGAGCATCATAAAAAGCCAACTCTTCTTGTGTCAAACCGAGCTTCTGACCATTTTTATACAAATTTGTAATTTCCTCTGCTGTTTTCAGAAGCTCTTTTATAACCTCTTCATTTGTAATCAACCCATTATAATAAGCATTCATTAACTTGGCAATTTTTTCTGAAAACTTCTGTGACTGAACCACATTTGTTCTCTTATACAGAGATACCTGTTCGGCCATTAGCTTTTTCAGAATTTCTACAGCTATATTTTTCTCTTTCATTCGAGAAATTTCATCCAATACTGCCGGGTCAAACAAACTGAAATTCTCTCCACCTGTCTTGCTACTATCAAACAGGTTAATGACTCCCTCGCTCTGGACTGCTGCCTTAAGCAATTCGTTTATCTGAGCATTAATTTCCTTCAGGGACAGATTTTTACCCCCTGTTCCGCCATAAGTGACTTTAATAACTGTAGAACGAACTGCTTCCATGTAAGCGGCCTCATGACGTTCACGTTCCGTAGTCATACTAGAACAAAGTGAATGTGACTGTTTTAGAAGCATAGCCTCTTTTAAAAAAAGATCCTTTCGGTCCGGTACCTTTGCATCTAATACATAGTTTGCACCACCAGTAATAAGTTTTGCCATTGTAAGGGGAGATCCACCAAAAAATCCGCTGAAATCGAAACCATGTAATAAATCCTTACATACCTGCAGTTTCTCTTGGAATTTTGGATACGCCACCTTTGCAATATTCATATCGCCGTATTTAGACTGATCACGCTTCGTATATTCTTTCATTGCAGCCTTTAATGCCGATGCAATTCCAACATAGTCTACGATCAATCCGCCCTCTTTATCTTTAAATACACGATTAACACGAGCGATTGCCTGCATCAAATTATACCCGTGCATTGGCTTGTACACATACATGGTAGCCAAAGAAGGTACATCAAATCCTGTGAGCCACATATCTACAACAATGGCTATCTTCATTGGATCATTATTATCTTTGAATTTTCTTGCAAGCTCTTCTTTATGCGACTTAGTTCCGATGATTTCTTTCCATTCTTCCGGATCATTATTACCGCTCGTCATGACCACACCAATCTTCTCTTTCCATGTCGGTCGGATTTTTAAAATCTGGTGATATATTTTCATAGCAATCGGTCTGGAATACGCTACGATCATTGCTTTTCCTGTCAACAGATTTGCCCTATATTTTTCATAATGTTCCACGATATCATCACATAAAGATATAATTGTGGAATCCGCTCCCAGAACACTTTCCATCTGTCCGAGCATTTTTTTACTTTTTTCTATTGTGGCACTATCTGACTGCTGTTCCAATATATCATATGTAGAATCTATGAGAGCTAACGTATTCTGATCCAATTTCAAATGCACAACACGGCTTTCATAATAAACTGGGCGGGTTGCTCCATCTTCCACTGCCTGTGTCATATCATATACATCAATATACTCACCAAACACTTCACGAGTATTCCGATCTTTTGCTGAAATAGGTGTACCTGTGAATCCAATGAAAGTGGCATTCGGTAATGCATCATGAATAATTCTGGCATTTCCAATTACTGTATGTGCCTCTTTTTCTCCATCTTCATTTTTCGATATGACAATTTTTTCATCAAATCCATATTGTCCACGATGTGCCTCATCTGCCATAACCACAATATTCCTGCGTTCTGACAAAGGCTTCTCCCCACGCTCAAATTTAAACATGGTGGTAAAGATAATTCCATTCGCACTTCTACCATCCAGTAATGCTTTTAAATGTTCCTTACTTTCTGCTTGAACCGGAGTCTGCCTTAAAAAATCTGCACATTGGGAAAACTGTAAATATAACTGATCGTCCAGATCAATCCGGTCTGTCATAACTACAACCGTCGGACTATCCAGAGCATCCTGCAATAAATGTGCATAAAATACCATCGACAATGATTTTCCAGATCCTTGTGTATGCCAGAACACCCCACCTTTTCCATCTGTTTTTGTTGCTACTTTCGCTTTTTCAATAGCCTTACGAACTGCAAAATACTGGTGATATCCCGCCAGAACCTTAAATCTTCCCTGACCACTACCTGAAAAAAGGATAAAATTCTTCAAAATATCTAACAGACGATCTTTCTGGAACATTCCTTCATAAAATACATCGAACTGAGCATATGCTGTTTCTTCATAGTTTCCGTCCTTTGTTTTCCATTCCATAAATCGATCCAAGCCAGAAGTAATTGTTCCCGCTTTATTCGTAGAAAGATCACTGATAACGCATATTGCATTATAATAAAACATAGACGGAATATCCTGCATATAATTGCGAATCTGATTATATGCATTTTCTGCACCTACTTCATCCTTTGCTGGACTCTTTAATTCCATAAGAACCAATGGAAGGCCATTAATAAACAAAATTATATCCGGTCTACGATTGTTACCATTCTCCAGAAATGTAAATTGATTTACCACATAAAAAGTATTATTCTTTTCTTTCTCATAATCCACCAACCGAACAATTGAAGACTGCTCCTCACCTTTTACAAAGAATTTCACAGTAATACCATTCTGCAGATAATCCATAAAAGTAATGTTTTTCTGTAATAAACTTCCTGTATCAAAATTTTTCAACTTCGCTACTGCTTCCTCAATCGCATCTAATGGCAAGCCACGGTTGATACGCACCAAGCTATCCCGAAGAACAGAATCCAGAAGCGGGCTAGTATAATCTCTATCATAATCTGGTGCATACAAATGCTCGTACCCCATATTCTCAAACAGTTCAATAATGGCCTGTTCATAAGTATCTTCTGTAAACAAACTCGGCATGATGAACCTCCTTTTTTATACCAATTTAAGCTGCTTCTTTATCTGCTTTTCTACTTTTTCCTCTGCTACTGCATCATATGCTTTTTTAAGATTATCCAATGCATTATAAAGATTCTCCCTATATTTTTCTTCTGAAAACAGTTTTTCTGCTTCCTCTATCGTCATTGGGTGTTTTTCATTTTCTTTCTGCATTTTATCAATAATAATCTGATATTCATACATTACAGCCAAAGCAGCCTCATAGTTTCTTAAGAAATTGCTATATGCTAATGCTGCTTCTCCCTTAAAAATCAAATCAATTTCTGCCGCCGTGATTCTTATTTCTTCTCTTTTTTGCAAAAATTCTTTGTGAAAGGGCTGCTCTAACGGATGTTCAATAGCATCTGCCTGTTTTTCCATATAAGTATTATTGGTAAGCCATATAAAAATATAATCATTGGCAAACTGCGGCATTTGTTCTCTTTTCGGAGAAAGCCACATATAATTATCCTTGCAAAGAGCGATAAGTCCATTTGTCAGCATATACGCTTCCATTCTACGGTCAAATAACTGGTGTTTATTACTAAGACTTATTTGGCGAACAGATGAAACTAATGCCAATGTAGCCGTTAAAGCCGTAATCACAGAACACCAAAAATCCCAGTCTTTTAGCATATAAAATTCTCCCTTCAAATGTTAAATGAGAATTTAGTGGCTTAAAGGTCGAGGTCGGAAACGTCGATTTCGCCAGACATCAGCTTTGGCAATAAGGCATCACGTAATTCAGTCAATTTACGGGATTGATCTTCATTTTTCTTCATCATCTCGTACATTGGAGCAACGGAATTTTCAAATTGAAGCAATGCTTCTGCGGAGGGAATCCTAAGCTCCAAGGCATTCAGAATTGCTGTTGTCATGCTTGGCACTGCTGATCCTGCATTCATAGAGGCCAGATCCTTGGATTTTACAAAGTGATATACAAATTTTGCCACATTAGCTTGTTTCATTTCCGTATAGAACATAGTATCAACGGACCAGAATGGTTGATTGACATACATCACATTGTTAAGAGTACCTTTTCGAGGAATAAGAACAGACTCTTTTTCATACAATGGGCGTTCTACATACCTCATAATTCCGCCTGAGCCGTAAACGGGATAAACGCCATCAGCTAGTTTTTTATGATCTTTGCCATATTTGACATCAATCAAATCTGAGAGATGACCAAGTGGCCAGTTAGGATCAGCTTCGATAAGAAAATATTGTTGATAAATAGCCTGTGCCTGATCAGCTAAATTCTCATTTATTGCTTCATTCGTTTTAATTTTTTTATCTAAATTTCCAAGTGTTCCTGCTATTTTTTTCTGAATCTCTATTTCTGGTATTGGTAATTCAAATGAATTCAAAATTTTAGCCGTCAAGAATTTTGTAGCAGACCCTTGTGATATTTGTTTAAAATGCAACAAGCATGTTTTCAATGCATAATATAAATATTTTGTATCAACTTTATTCTCATCCAAGCTTTCAATCACATATGTCCTTTGATATGCATTAAACTTTCCTTTAAAATGTTGAATATGAAAATTTCCATCCGCGTTATTTCCTGCCAGTATGATTGCTTCTGTATCAAAAGCATAATCATCTATCTTTAACGCTTCTGGTGCACAGGTAAAAAATGGATACTTGCCATTATCCTGTGCTGCATTTGAGTTAAGCTTTCCCGTTGTGAACTTTGCAATGTCACCCAACTTGCATATATCCATAAATCATTCTCCTAACTTATATATTTCCTATGAGCCTGTTTTACATTGCTCTGCTTGACCATTGCATACTGCAAGGTTGTGTCTATTCGTTTATGTCCTAATAGCTGCTGTAACTGCTCAATTGGCATACCCTTATCTATTGCCATCGTTGCAAGTGTTCTCCTGAACTTGTGTGGATGGACTTTTTCTATTTCCAAGGATCTCCCTATTTCTCGTAAACGGGATTCTATACCGCCAATCTTGATTCTTGTATGTGGTGCTCTCAGCGTTACGAACAAAGCTGGATCATTGTCACTTCTGCTATTAATGTAATTTTGCAGATGAATCTTAGTTCTTGCATCAAAATAAACTACGCGTTCCTTATCACCCTTACCAAATACAACACATTCACGCTCATTGAAATTGATGTCCGCTTTATTCAACAGTACCATCTCTCCAATACGCATACCTGTAGAAGCCAACATATCAACAATCGCTAGATCCCGAAGCTCCACGCAATTATCACGCATCTTTTCCAACTCTTCATCTGTGTACGTTTCTTTGATATTAGTAGCTGTCTTCACCTTGTGAATTCTACGCACCGGGCTTTTCAAAATATGATCCTCATCTTCTAACCATGAGAAGAAGCTTGATAAGATTCTCCGAATATTGTCAATCGTCACACGACTTGAGCCATGCTTTTCTTGATATTCCGTAAGATATGCCCTGAGATCATCCGTCTGCATATGACGGACCCCTTTATTTATAACTTCCGTCATCGCTTCTATTGTAGTTCGATAATATTTCAGCGTTTTCTCTGAACATCCCTCAATTCGTTTTGCATACACAAAAGCGTCAATCAGTTTTTGACTATCGTCTTCCGTTTCTTCTACTTTGCTGGAAATCTCATAATTATAAAACGAATATTCTAAGACCTCCTGTAATTTTTGTAACTGTACATTATTGAGATATGGCAACATCTGTTGCACAATCCCTTCCATAATTTTTTGTTTCATAATTCGTTCTCCTTATATTTATTTCCAGAGAACGAATCAACGGCAGTTCCGTTGGTTTTTACTCCTGCCGTTGGTAGGAGTTATTCGGTTAAATGAGAATTTAGAACAGCAAGCACAAGCTATATTTGCACAAGAATTCTTGAATCGATCTTCTGTTCCTGATGACTGGAAAGAAGGTTCATTGCTTGATATTGCTGACTACTTAAATGGATTAGCCATGCAAAAATTTCGCCCATCAGATGATGAAATCGGATTACCTGTATTGAAAATCAAAGAGCTTCGACAAGGCTCATGTGATTCAAGTAGTGATCTTTGTTCCGCATCAATCAAGCCAATATATATTATTCATGATGGTGATGTTATCTTTTCGTGGTCTGGTAGTTTGCTTGTCGATTTTTGGTGCGGAGGAACTTGTGGCTTGAATCAGCATTTATTCAAAGTCACTTCGCAAAAATATGACAAATGGTTTTATTATGCTTGGACCAAGCACCACCTTGATCGTTTTATAGCTGTTGCAGCCGATAAGGCTACGACAATGGGGCACATCAAGCGAGAAGATCTTGCAAAAGCGGAGGTTCTCATACCTAATAATGCAGACTACAGTCGAATTGGATCGTTGCTTCAGCCAATTTATAATTTAATCATTGCAAACAGGATAGAGAACAAAAAGCTTGCTGAAATAAGAGGTTCTCTTCTTCCTAAGTTAATGTCTGGCGAGATTAATATCTTGGAGAGCGACATTTAAGCCACTAAATTCTCATTTATCTTTTTGTTTAATTCCACTTTGTAGCTCAATTGATAATATAGGTTTCCTATTTTCTCTTGAATCTTTCTGTCTGGAACAGGAATTAATAACTGATCCATAAATTGCTTCTTAAAATGCGGTATAACATCCCCAACATTTGTATTATATATCTGTTGTTGAATTTCTCGGCTTCTTAAAACAGCAAAAAGGTATTTGTTATAAATTTTCTTATCATCAGCTCGCAGGGCAATCATATCCTGAGCTATACAAAAATCTACTGGATCCGGAACCATACAAACCCGTCCTGGAGTACCTTTGTTAACAAATAAAATATCTCCCGGCATAGGATGTGCTCGAAACCACGTTTCATAAGTTTCTTGTGTAAAATATCTCACCTTCTCATATACTGGAAACAGTGTGTTGTTTGTAACGCAGTTTGTTGCTATAAGCTTCCATCCATCATTCGCTGTAGGAACGGTTTTCCCTCTATTATCAACAATAAAAGAAAGTAATTCTGTAATTGGAACTTTTGGACAATCTTCCCATATATTAAATTTCATACCCAATCGCCCCCAGTTTCCTACGAATTTCATCTTCGAGTTCATGGCTCTTAGCAAACATTTCCGAAAGCTCCGATGTCAGACGATCCATCTTTTCTTCAAATGGTTCCCCATCATCTTCCTGTTCCTCAATGCCAACGTATCGACCCGGAGTAAGAATATAATCCTGCTTTTCGATTTCTGCTATATCAGCAACAGCACAGAAGCCCTTCACATCTTCCAGCATTCCGTCTGCAAATGATTCATAAGTATCTGAAATCCTCTTAATATCATCATCTGTAAGTTCACGAAGTTTGCGACTGACCATAGTTCCCATCTTACGAGCATCAATAAACAGTGTCTTTCCGGTCTGTTTTTTCTGTTTATTGATAAACCAGAGTGAAACCGGAATCTGCGTCGTATAGAAAAGCTGTGTAGGCATTGCAACAATACATTCAACCAAATCTGCATTGATAATATTCTTACGGATTTCACCCTCACCACCTGACTGAGAAGATAATGAACCATTAGCAAGAACCATACCAATTCTTCCGGCCGGTGCAAGATGATAAATCATGTGTTGCAACCATGCAAAGTTGGCATTTCCTGCAGGTGGCATACCGTACTGCCAGCGCACATCCTCTTTTAATTTATCAGCACCCCAGTCAGAAAGGTTAAATGGGGGATTTGCCATAATATAGTCTGCACGCAATGTAGGATGACGGTCATCTAAAAAGGTATCTGCTGCGTAAGTGCTAAGATCCGGCTCAATTCCACGAATCGCAAGGTTCATCTGCGCCATCTTCCATGTAGTCGGATTGGAGTCCTGTCCATAAATAGAGATATTGCTGATATTACCACTATGGTTTTCTACAAACTTTGCGGACTGAACGAACATACCACCTGATCCGCAACAAGGATCATATACTCGACCTTTATATGGTTTCAGCACCTCTACCAGAGTACGAACTACACATGACGGAGTAAAGAATTCACCACCACGCTTTCCTTCCTGTTCTGCAAACATGGAAAGACAATACTCATATGTACGTCCCAAAATATCTTTTTCGCTGCCGTGTTCAATCATCTGGATATTAGTGAATAAATCCACCACATCCCCCAATCTTCGTTTATCCAGTTCTGGACGTGCGAAATTCTTAGGAAGAATATCTTTCAAACGCTTATTTTCCTTTTCGATAGCACGCATGGCATCATCAATAACTGTACCAATTTCTGGTGTATGTGCCTTCGCTGCAATCTCATTCCAACGTGCACCTACAGGTACAAAGAAAATGCCTTCGGAAGTATATTCATCAATATCCTCCTCAAATCCGTCGCCCTCATCTTTCAGCTCCTGATACTTGTCATCGAATCGATCTGAAATGTACTTTAGAAAAATCAACCCCAGTACAACATTCTTATATTCTGACGCATCCATGTTACCACGAAGCACACAGGCTGCATCCCATATCTGTTTTTCAAATCCTATGTCGGCTGTATTTTTCGCCATTTATATTTACCTCCGTCATTTTTCTAGTTTTTTTATCTTTCATATATTTCCCAGATTTTATTCTACGATCAACAGGCTTTACCGCATCCTCTGGAATTGCCCATGATCTCCCAAATCTTTTACTCCCCTCAACTATTCCTTCTTTACACATCGTTTGAAGGCGCCTTTCTGAGATTCCCCATTTTTCAGCAATTTCTTTAACTGTTAAATATTCCATTCATTTTCTCCTATGAAATCGCATACTTTCACCTAGTAAATATTATATTCGTATTACCGCCGGAAATCAACCAAAAGAAGCCCTAGTTGGTTTGAACGGAAAATACTATTCATTGGGTTGGTATCAACTCAATCTAGCTTTAATTTCTTGAAGCCTTTCTGCATATTATTAGTTAATTTTAAAATCCGAAGGACATGCCCCTCCGGGTAGCTCTTCGGATTTTTTTAATATTTTGTCACCTTATGTGCTTCCAAATTTTTGAAAAATCCGTCTGCTTCATCAAGGCTGCTAAGGATGTCTCTGTATGCCCCAAGACCGCTTTCTTTAATCACCCTATAAGTTCCCTGCCTTGTTTTCATAAGTCCTAAGACATTAGCCTTTGCGATTTTGCAAGCTTCTTTTGTAAGTTTTCCAAGACTTATAATCTCTACACTATTTCCTTTTTCAAATGCACTTTTACAGTTCGTCTTGTCGATGTATCTCATTTTTCTTTCCTCCATTTCCTTTCGGTATGTACATATTCGCTCTAAAGCACATATATATCAACTTAATTTGGAGGCATATATTCCACAAATATCTGAAAAATGTGTTGTGTAAATAGCACTGGTACAATAAACGCACTTAGTATCACTCTGTGCTCTTTTTCACAATAAGTAATCTGTCTTTTTCACATTTAACCTCTATTTCTTCACCGATCTCGAATCCAGATTTCTCCAGCCATATTCCTTTAAGAATAATTGTTGGAGTATTTTTATACTTATATCCGCTTGTTCCATAAACCTTCATTTTTCTATTTTTCTTACTAGCCATTTTTTCTCCTTTTACTCTGCTACATCTTACGCCTTGATTTTTTGCCTAATAGTGCAAAATTGAAATCTTCACTTCTAAATATTAAAATCCAAAGAGGTGTCAGTGTTTTATTAAGAATGTAAAATGTATCTTGATTTTTAGTATTTTTCAAGAATTAAATTAGACCTGTACTGCCAAGAAAGCCCGTAAACTGGCGATTTTCCGGCAATCGCAGAAATATCCACAAGAACGTCAGACACCTCCGTGAGCCATACTGATTTCTCCCGGTCTTGGTGTCATTCCCCCTCCAACTAATGCAGTCTTCGTTATGGTATGATGAACACTTCGAAACGGACGCCTGGTGATCAAAGGCTGCTCTTTATCTATCATTCCAAGTACACTGTATATTCTGGTAATCTCCAGGCTCTCCTCCAATGACAATTCCGGTAAAATCGTCGCAATCCTTCTTGCAATCATCGACTTGCCGGATCCCGGCGGTCCTGCCATCAATAAATTATGTCCTCCCGCCACGGCAATCTCCGCTGCCCTCTTCACCGCATTTTGACCACATATGTCTGAAAAATCCTCTTTTTTATTTTCGAAAATATTTCTTTGTGCGGAGGACCTTCCCTGTTTTTTTCTATGTATCTCTTTTTCATCTCCGTTCAGATATGCGCAGAGTTTTTCCAGATTATCAGCGGGAAGAATCTTTATCCCGCTCACAAGCCTGCCTTCTATTTCATTTTCTTCCGGCAAAATACAGGCAGTACAGCCCTGATTCTTAGCTTCCATAACGATTGGCAGCACACCTGACACACCTCTTATTTTCCCCTCCAGACTCACCTCACCAATCACTGCCACACCTTTTAGTGCCTCTTCCGGTACATAATTCATTGCCGCCAGAACCGCCAGTGCAATCGGCAGATCAAACGACGCTCCTCTTTTTCTAACTGTTGCCGGAGCCAGATTCACAATAATCTTCTTAGCCGGTAATTTCATTCCCGAATTGCGAATTGCTGTACGCACTCTCTCTGATGCTTCTTTTACTTCCGAAGACAGATATCCTACCATGTGAAACATCGGAAGTCCGTTACTGACATCAGCCTCCACTCTGATCATCTCTACACTCAGTCCCTGAACAGCTGCAGATAAAACTGTACAAAACGACATCTACATACTCCTTTCTGTATCCGTATCCACCAGGTTCGATCGTGATTCCTGCACCCGGCTTTTTTCGGTACAAGCTTATTAAATTAAATTTACAATTGATATTCCGGCCGAAATAGCCGTTAAAGAAGCAGCTGCTCATCGCATTGCTGCATAGGATAAAACGAAAAAAGAACAGAATATATGATTCCTCATCTTCGTTAAATGTGCAATCATCATATCCTATTCTTTCTGTTATGTCAATATTTTTCCAGTTTCATTTTCTGTTTCCTGTTGCAGTTTGTATTTCGTTCCACTTTGATCTGCACTTCTTCCATTAAAACGTCCTAACACCACACCAAGTATTCCACTTAAGATCAACAGGAAGTAAAAACTGATCCCACGATTCACCAATACTACAGCAGCAACCGGTACCGAAGAAAACATACCGGCAAATAATTTTACAAAAGAAAATTCACTGATTCCTTCCGCTCCCGGAAACGGAAGAAGCGCTGTTGTCATATATAATATAATCTGATGTAAAAAAAGACTTCCAAATGTACTGCCTGCTTCTCCCATTGCATGATATACTGCCCACGGAACGCTGAACCAGCAGATAATCTGTACCAGGCTCACCCCAATTACCTGTAATGTAAGGTTTGGATCTTTTTTAAAAAAATCTTTGCAATTTTCAAAATCGTGTAATATATCATTGATTTTACTTTCCATTTTCTCTTTATGTCTAAATGGAAGTTTCATAACCAAAAAGCGAATCCCTTTTACGATTTTTCTTTTCAGTCTGTCAGATACGATCACGATCATCAGTGCGGCAATAAAAACCAGATTCATAATATAACCAACCAATACCAGTATCAGCATAATTTTATTCAGGTGTATTCTTCCTGTCAGAATCCAGAACGCTGCAATGTTTTCCATCAGAAATGCTGCAATCTGAAAACTCGTAAGCTCTGTTAAAAGTGCCATCGTTCCATGTGCCACGTGGATCTTATCTTTGCTCATCGCATATAGCTGCAATGGCTGTCCTCCGGTCGCCGATGGTGTTACCGAACTGAAGAAATAGCCAATATATGCATATTTCATAGCCTCTTTAAAGCTTACCCGATATCCAAAAGATACTAAAACTTTTCTCAGATTAATACCTTCTGCAATATTAAACACTGCTGCCAGACCAAGGCCTGCCGTCAGCCATTTCGGATCCGCATTTTTCATTGCATTCCATACAGATTCTATATCCGCACCCTTCAATACAATAAATATGACTACGAGCACCAGCAATATAAATAACACAATATATTTTTTAACTGATCTCTGACCTTCCTGCTGTTTCATACTTTTCTTCAATCCTTCTAAATTCATATCCTTGTGCCTTTAACATTGGAATTGCTTTTTTCAGTGCTTCAATTGTTCTTCCCGGTGCACTATTTTCTCCTCTTCCATCATGCAGGCATATCACTGCTCCCGAAAATACACGTCTAAGAATTTTATTGCAGATACTGTCTGCCGTCTCCTTCGCAGACCAGTCCTGCGCCATTACATCCCAAAAAATCAGTTGCAAATGCATTTTCCTGATGCAGTATAAACTCATCAGGTTCAAATGTCCCCATGGTGGTCTGTATTCTTTTACGTCAATTCCCATTTTTTCCATAATCTTCCTGGATTCTTTCAGATCCCTTTTCGTCCTTCCAGGTCCGAACAGCATTGCACTTTGATGACTCAAAGAATGTATTCCTATCGAATATCCACTTTTTTTCATCCGTTTCACAATATCCGGATGTCCCTGTGCAGCTTCCGCTACCATGAAAAAGGTTGCCGGAACCTGTTCCTGTTCCAGAAGATCCAGTAATTTGTTCGTATATACGGTATCAGGTCCGTCGTCAAATGTCAGATATAAAACCTTTTCTTCTTTTTTCGCCCTCTTTTTGTCTCTGATAATCCAGTGGTACTTCATCAGATATGTTGGAATGATACTATATCCAAGTGCTCCTGCACCTATAATTCCTGCCTTTACTGCTTTCTTCATTATGCCGTCATCCTCTCTCCCATGATCTCTACCGCCTTATCCAGAGAAACATCTATCATTTCCTTCCGGGCATGTCTTACATTCTCATCCATCTGTTTCAGAAGTTTCCTGTCATTCAGAAGTTTTTCCAGTTCCGAAATATAATCCTCGTGTTTTCCCCATACCACTTTTGCAAATCCTTTTTCTGCCGCATACCTTGCATTGTTCATTTCCTGCTCCAGAAATGGATGAATCACAAATAACGGTACCTGACTGTGAAGAATTTCAAACAACGTGATCCCTCCGGCTTTTGTGATCACAAGATCTGCCCACCGCATATATTTACTGATATTTTCTGTATATCCCAATACTTTGACATCCTCATACCGGTTCACCCATTCTTCGTACATTTTATGATTCTTTCCCGTAATAACAATGGTCTGAACAGATTGCATACTATGCAATTTTCCCAGTAATCTTCTCAAATCTGGCATGAGACCAAGTCCGCCTCCCATTACAAGAACTCTGCGAACTTTTTTTTCATTTTCCAGATGATTCCTGTCCATATTCAAGAACTGCTGACGTACAGGAATTCCTGTTACAAGAATATTCTCTGCTTTTGTACCTTCACAGATCAGATGCTCCTTAATCTCCCTGGTAGGTGCCAGATACAGATCTGTCTGATCTGCTTTCCATTCCGGATGCATGCTGATATCTGTAATACATGTAACCAGCGGTGTCGAAAGTCCAGTCTTTTCTTTATATGATGCAATTGCCTTTACACACATCGGATGTGTACAGACAATAACATCCGGCTGTTCCTTTTCCAGGATTTTCTTTAACTTTTTATAAATCGCAGCTCCTCTCGGCTGCATTTCTACTTTCATTTTTCCAGACATTTTATAAATAAAGTTATATATTCCGTGGCAATGCTCCACCATCAGACGAAATCCCCCAAAAATAAGTTTGCTGATATGTGGATATAATTCTTCCAGGAGATCTTTTTTTACAATTTCTGTATCTTTATCAAGCTTACGGAACTGTTCACAGATTGCATTGGCTGCCATTTCATGTCCCATTCCAAATCTTCCACTTAACACCAGTACTTTCATAACTGCCACCCTTTCTCACATACCTTCTGATATGTCTCTTTCTTATGGTGTTAAGTATAGACTTTGATTCTTAAAATAATTGCCATATAATTCTAAAGATTTCTTAAAGACTTTTCTAAGAAGGAAAAAAGGCTCTCAGTTTTTCAATTGCACTCTTCTCAATCCTTGAAACATATGATCTTGAAATTCCCAACATTTTGGCGATTTCGCGCTGTGTATATTCTTCTTCATTATATAATCCATACCGCAATTTCAATACTATGCGTTCTCTTACAGACAGTTCTGACTCAACTTTCTGATATAATCGTATGACATCTTCTTTTTTTTCGAGCCTGTGATGAACATCTTCTTCTCCCATCTCGATCACATCAAATAGCTGTATCTCATTTCCCTCCCTGTCTGTTCCGATCGGTTCATACAAAGAGACTTCTTTTGACGATTTTTTCTTTCCGCGGAAATGCATCAATAATTCATTTTCTATACAACGAGCTGCATATGTTGCAAGTCTTGCACTTTTTTCCGGATCAAACGTAACAACAGCTTTCATAAGTCCTATTGTCCCAATAGACAGAAGATCTTCCATTTCCTCCGGTGGAGGCTGATATTTTTTTACAATATGGGCAACCAGCCTCAGATTTCTTTCTATCAAAATATGCTTTGCTTCCAGATCACCCTCTGTATATTTTTGCACATAATACTTTTCTTCTGCTGCTGTGAGGGGTTGGGGAAATGATTTCAATACAGCGGCTCCCTCCCCGGCAGTTTTATTATATTCTATGCAAAAAACAGTGATTCTGTGCTTTTCCATTTTTGCACTGAATCACTGTCTTCTTTTCCATAAGATTATTCTGTTTCTTTTTCTGCTCTTCTTAAAATATCATATACCGATGCATCTGCACTGAGTGCCACATAAAGCACCTGTTTCGGATGTGGTGCACTTTCCTGTTCATTTCCATCCTCATCTATGATTTTTTCTACAGTTGCTTCTACATTCTGTCCGTCCGGTTTCATGATCTCAATCACTTCGCCTACCGAGAATTTATTTCGCTGTTCAATCCTGTACAGTCCGTCTTTAATCTCTCCTATGATACCAAGATATGTGTACTCTCTGATATACGTATTACTGTCATAAATCTGGCTTTCTTCACTTGGTTTTCCAAAATAAAATCCTGTCGTGAACTGACGATAGGTACAATTTGAAATCTGATCCTTGTACCACGGCATATTTGCCTCATATTTCTTCGGATCTTCCAGATAATCATCAATTGCCTTACGATACGTTCTCGCAACTGTTGCCACATACAGGGCCGTCTTCATACGTCCTTCGATCTTAAAGCTGTCGATTCCGGCATCAATCATCTCCGGAATGTGCTCGATCATACACAGATCCTTAGAGTTGAAAATGTAGGTACCTCTTTCATTCTCATATACCGGCATATATTCGCCCGGTCTCGTCTCTTCTACCACGGAATATTTCCAGCGGCACGGATGTGTACAGGCTCCCTGATTGGCATCTCTTCCTGTGAAGAAATTACTCAAGAGACATCTTCCGGAATAAGAGATACACATTGCCCCGTGGATAAAGCTTTCAATCTCCATCTCTTCCGGGATATGTGCACGGATCTCTTTGATCTCTTTTAACGAAAGCTCTCTGGCTGTTACCACACGTTTTGCTCCCAGGTTCCACCAGAAGTTAAATGTACCGTAGTTGGTATTATTTGCCTGCGTGCTGACGTGTCTTTCAATCTCCGGGCAGATCTCTTTGGCAAGCATAAAGATTGCCGGGTCTGCAATGATCAGAGCGTCCGGACCGATTTCTTTCAGTTCTTTTAAATACTCTGCTGCTCCCTCCAGGTCATCATTGTGTGCAAGAATATTCACGGTGACATGGACTCTTGCGCCATGGTCATGTGCAAACCGCACTCCTTCTTTCATGTCTTCCATGGAGAAGTTTTTTGCCTTTGCACGAAGTCCGAACGCTTCTCCTCCGATATATACTGCATCTGCCCCAAACATAACCGCAGTCTTCAACACTTCCAGACTGCTTGCAGGAATCAGTAATTCTGGATGTCTGTTTCTCATCTTATCGATTCTCCTTCTCTTCTTTTTTCTTCTTAATGCTGAGTGCCACACCGTCTCCCAGTGGGATGATCGATGTCTCCAGCACATCACTGTGTTTTAATTCATAGAGATAATCCCTCATCCGGCTGTGGATCGTACGGTTTCTCCGTTCAACCGCGAACCGGGATTCAATGATATCTCCATCCTGTAATACATTATCCGACATTAAGATGCCACCATCCGAAAGCAGTCTCACTGCCTCCGGCATATAGTGGATATACTGTCCCTTAGCCGCATCCATAAAAATAAAATCATACGGTCCTTCCAGTGTCTTCATCACTTCCAGGGCATCCCCTTCGATCAGGGTGATCTGTTCTTCTTGCCCTGCCCGTTTGAAATTATTTCTTGCGATCGGAATTCTTTTTTCATAATTTTCTATCGTTGTGATATGGCTTCCTTCCGGAAGATATTCGCTCATTAAAATCGCCGAAAATCCGACTGCTGTACCGACTTCAAGGACTCTCGCCGGGCGGTTCATCAACATCATGACTTTCAGGAAACTCTGGGTTTCCTTCCGGATGATCGGCACGAAACTATCTAACGCTTCCTGTTCGATTGCTTCTATGACAGGATTCTCCGGACGTTCCAGCGACCGGATGTATGTGACCATACGTTCATCTACGATCATAGTATTCCTACCTCTGTTCTATTTGTTACGGTTTTATCTGTTACACATTTTTTCATCTTGAGTTTCTACAAGGGAATGAGCCGTACACTGCACAAAACAGGCTTCGCCCACTGCGTTCGAAGGCGCCTGTTTTATACAATGTGCGGCTCATTTCCCGTTTAATTATAATTATACTTTCTATACGTCCATAATAATCGGAAGAATCATTGGTCTTCTCTTGGTCCGCTTCCAGATGAAATCATTCATCGTATCACGAATCACAAGCTTGATCTTGCTCCAGTCCGCATTACGCTGGTGTGTCAGACAGTCTTCTACCGCTTCTGTAAGGACTTTTCTCGCCTCTTCCATCAGACTTTCAGACTCTCTTACATACACGAATCCGCGCGATACAATATCCGGACCTGCAAGAAGCTGGTTACTTCCCTTCTCCAGTGTCAGTACAACGATCATGATACCGTCTTCTGCCAGATGCTGTCTGTCACGGAGTACGATATTACCGACATCTCCGACACCGAGGCCGTCTACCAGGATTTCTCCTGTATGCACGTTGTCTACAACTTTTGCTTCCTTATCGCTGAGTTCCAGTACATTACCCGATTTCAGAATAAAGATATTTTCTTTCGGAATACCAAGCATCTTGGCGATTCCTGCATTTGCTTTCAGATGTCTGTACTCTCCATGGACCGGAATTGCATATTTCGGTTTTACCAGAGAATAGATCAGTTTCAATTCTTCCTGACAAGCATGACCGGATACATGGGCATCCTGGAAGATAACATTGGCACCTTTCGCAGTCAGTTCATTGATGACCTTGGATACGGATTTTTCATTTCCAGGGATTGGGTTTGAACTGAAGATGATCGTATCGCCAGGCATGATTGTTACTTTCTTATGCACATCTGCTGCCATACGTGACAGTGCTGCCATTGATTCTCCCTGACTTCCGGTTGTGATCAGAACTGTCTTCTCCGGTGGATAATTCTTCAGCTGGTCGATCTCGATCAGTGTCTTATCCGGAACATTTAAGTATCCCAGCTCCTGTGCAACCTGAATGATATTCACCATGCTTCGTCCTTCTACGACTACCTTACGGTCATATTTACATGCCGTATTGATGATCTGCTGTACACGGTCTACATTTGATGCAAATGTTGCAATGATAATACGTGTATCTTTATGCTCTGCAAAAATGTGGTCAAATGTAATACCTACCGTACGCTCAGACTGGGTAAATCCCGGTCTCTCCGCATTGGTACTGTCCGACATCAGTGCCAGTACACCTTTCTTTCCGATCTCTGCAAATCTCTGCAGATCGATCGCATCACCGTATACCGGTGTATAATCTACTTTAAAGTCTCCTGTATGCACAACGATACCGGCCGGTGAATAGATCGCCAGTGCCGCAGCATCCTGGATACTGTGGTTTGTCTTGATAAATTCGATACGGAACTGACCCAGATTGATCGACTGTCCGTGTCTTACAACTTTTCTTCTTGTACTGCGAAGCAGATTGTGCTCCGTCAGCTTCTTCTCGATGATTCCCATCGTAAGCTTGGTCGCATAGATCGGAAGATTCAGTTCTCTTAATATATAAGGGAGTGCACCGATATGGTCTTCATGACCATGGGTGATCACAAATCCTTTGACTTTCTGGATATTATCCTTCAGATAAGTAACATCCGGAATGACCAGGTCGATTCCGAGCATATCCTCCTCCGGGAAAGATAATCCACAGTCTACAACAATAATACTGTCCTCATACTCAAAAGCTGTGATGTTCATTCCGATCTTTTCCAGACCTCCGAGTGGAATGATACGCATTTTTCCATTGTTTTCTCTCTTCAAAATTACACCTCCACGTGCTTACCGTACTATTTTTCTGCCTCTTTTTTGGCACTCCTTGCACTGTCCGTAGAACTTTAATTCGTGGTCTAACACATGAAATCCCGTTGTCTCTTCGATCTTATCTTCCAGATCTTCCAGAAGATCATCCTTGAACGGAATGATCTTTCCACATGTTCTGCATATCAGGTGATGATGATGATGTCTTTCTTCTCCATCGAAAAATTCTCCGATCTCATAACGTGCACATCCATCATCAAGATTGATACGATCCACCAATTGCATTTCCAGTAACAGCTGCACTGTCCGGTAAATTGTTGCCAGCCCAATTTCCGGATAATCTTCTCTTACTAATTCATAAATATCTTCTGCAGTCAGATGCTTATCACGATGATCTGCAAGGACCTCCAGTACCAGTATACGCTGGTTGGTAACTTTCAACCCCTTTTCTCTCAGCATTTCTTTAAACTTCTCTTTACTGATAGACATTCCAAACTACCTTTCAATCTCTACATCTTCAAGTAGTTCTTCAAATACTTTCAGAACAGCAGAAAGCTCTACATCATCTTCTACGATCTCGTATACACTCTCTGACTGGTTCTCTCCTGATGTGTCTTTCAAAATCAGACATTCTGCATCATCATCTTCCGAATCTGTCACCAGAATATAAGACACCCCACCAACTTTTGTCTGTTCAAGTACATAAAAATCTACTTCTTCATTCATCTCTTCGGACATGAATTTAATCTTTTCCATCTATAATCCACCTCTTAATCCAGGGGCGTATGCGCAAGTGAATCCAGATATCCCTGCAATATAAAAACAGCCGCAATCTTATCAATATACTTCTTGCGGTCTTCACGCCTCACCTTATTCTCTATCAAAGTCCGCTCAGCTTCTACCGTGGTCAGACGCTCGTCCCACATAACGACCTCAAGGCCGGTCCGTCTTTTTAACATCTCACCAAATGCCATTGATTTTTCCGCACGATCTCCAATATCATTATTCATATGCTTCGGAAGTCCGAGAACAATCTTCGTAACCTGATACTCTTCAATCAGTGCTTCGATACGCGCACAGGTCTTTCTGAGCTTGTTCTCGTCCTTTCTGCATATTGTCTCTACTCCCTGAGCAGTAATTCCCAACGGATCACTGACCGCAACGCCTACCGTCTTAGATCCATAGTCCAGTCCCATGATTCTCATAGTCATTATTCCCACTCATTATGCTCGATATACGTCTTGAGCATCTCTTCTACCAGTTCATCTCTTTCCATCTTCATGATCAGACTTCTGGCTCCGTTATGGCTTGTGATGTAGGTCGGATCTCCGGACATAATATAACCTACGATCTGGTTTACCGGGTTATATCCCTTTTCACTTAATGCCTTATATACAATCTCCAGAATGTCCTTTGCGCTGATCTGTGGTCCACTTTCTACCTGGAAAAACTGGGTATTTGTCATATTTTTCATATAATCACGTCCTCCAAAAATATTTCAATTTTATTCTACATGATTAAATCTCAAATTTCAATGCAATATTTGTAATTGGTTTTCAATTTCTACATTTACAAGCTGATTAATAAGATTATTCGGATTTTTTACACCAATTTTCACATATTCCTTTGTGTGCCCGATTTGAAGTTCCTCTCCATCACGCACGATTTTCTCCTCGATCAGGACCTCCTGTGTGGTTCCAAGCAGTCTTTCTTCATAAACCGCCTGCTTCTTACGGTTCAGTTCCAGAAGTTCGGCGCTTCTTGCGGCCTTAATCTGATCCGGCACCTGGTCTTTCATAGCCGCTGCCTTTGTTCCTTCTCTTCTGGAATATTTAAAAATATGTGTTTCATAAAAATCTACTTTATCTACAAATGCCTTCGACTCTGCAAACTCTTCTTCCGTCTCTCCCGGGAAACCGACGATCACGTCCGTTGTAAGTGCCGGGTTGTCGAAATATTTGCGGAGCAGCTGACATTTCTCATAATACTCTTCTGCTGTGTATCTGCGGTTCATGCGCTTCAATGTTGCGTTGCATCCGCTCTGCAATGACAGATGGAAATGCGGACACATCTTCGGAAGTTTTGCGATCGTCTGTGCAAATTCTTCCGTAATAATTCTCGGCTCCAGTGATCCAAGACGGATTCTTTCGATTCCTTCCACTTCATGGATCGCCAGAATCAGTGACAACAGGTTGTCGTCACAGTCGATTCCGTACGAACTCAGATGGATTCCGGTCAGTACCACTTCTTTATATCCATTGGCCGACAGTGTCTTCACTTCATCCAGCACACTGTCACGGCTTCTGCTTCTTACCCTTCCTCTTGCGAACGGAATGATGCAGTAAGAGCAGAACTGGTTACATCCGTCCTGCACCTTGATATAAGCTCTTGTGTGTTCCGCCGCCGTACTTAAATGCAGATCTTCATACACTTTTTCATGATTGATATCCAGAATCTCCTGATAGGTCTCTGTTTCCTTTTCCTGTTCGTCTGATGTTTCCCGCTGACCATCCTGATTCTTTTCTTTTTCATAATTTTCCAGGATTTCAACAATATTCTGCTTCTTATTATTACCAACGACAATATCAATACCTTCCGGGATATCATCTTTCTTAGCCTGTACATAGCAGCCGCAGGCAACAACAATAGAATCCGGGTTCATCTTTCTTGCTTTATGAAGCATCTGTCTGGACTTCCGGTCCGCCATATTCGTTACGGTACAGGTATTAATGATATAGACATCCGCACCTTCCTGAAACGGCACGATCTCATATCCATGCTTTTCCAGCAGTTCCTGCATGGCTTCCGTCTCATATGCATTTACTTTGCATCCGAGATTATGCAATGCTACTTTCTTCATATATCTGTTCCTTTCTTTTTAAAACGTTATTTTAACACATTGTTGTAACATCTAACGAAAATCTTCTGAATTCTTTGGCAATTTGTTCCTTGACTTTTCTTCGTCTGACTCTTAATATATCTATAGAACAAGAAATGAATCAAGGAGGGTATTCCAATGAAAACAGTAAAGATTTCTTTAAATTCAATCGACAAAGTAAAATCATTCGTAAACGACATCACAAAATTTGATTATGACTTTGATCTTGTATCTGGAAGATATGTCATTGATGCAAAATCAATCATGGGAATCTTCAGCTTAGATCTTTCTAAACCGATCGATCTGAACATCCACGCTGATGACAACGTAGAAGAGATCATGGAAATGTTAAAACCATATCTTTGTGACTAATCAGTAATAAAAGTAAATGATTTACTTAGAAAAAGGGCTGACCTGTTTAAGGGTTCAGCCCTCTTTTTTACTTCATTTATTTTACTTCAATGATCTCAACGGTCTCAATCGCCTGTTTCATCAGCTCATCGATCTTCTCATTCAGATTCTCTTCCGAACGGCGGATCACATCAATATTCGGCTTGGTTACCGGATGTTTTGCCACGAAGATCGTACAGCAGTCTTCGAACGGCTGGATCGAGGTCTCATAAGTATCGATTTTTTCTGATACATCCACGATCTCCTGCTTGTCGAATCCGATCAGTGGACGGTATACAGGCATCGTACATACATCGTTTGTTGCTGCAAGACTCTGCATGGTCTGGCTTGCCACCTGTCCGATACTTTCCCCTGTGATCATACCTAAGCAGCCATCCTCTTTTGCAAAATGTTCTGCGATACGCATCATGTATCTTCTCATAATGATCGTCAGCTCATCATGCGGGCATTGATCGTAGATATAAAGCTGGATATCCGTAAAGTTGACGACATGCAGCTTGATCGGTCCGGAATATTTTGCCACTTTCTTTGCAAGATCCACAACTTTTTGTTTTGCACGTTCGCTTGTATACGGCGGCGCATGAAAGTAAGTAGCCTCAAGGCTTACTCCACGTTTGGATACCATGTATCCTGCAACCGGGCTGTCGATACCGCCGGATAACAGAAGCATCGCCGAACCATTGGTTCCGACCGGCATTCCGCCTGCTCCCGGGATGATCTGTGAATATACGTAGATCTCATTCCTGACTTCTACGTTCACCATAACATCCGGATGATGTACATCTACTTTGATCCCGCTTTCCGGGAATGCGTACAGGATCGCTTCTCCAAGGTCACGGCTGATCTCCATAGAGTTCAGCGGATAAGACTTTTTGGCACGTCTGGACTCTACTTTAAATGTAAAGTTCTTATCTGGATACATCTCATCCATATATGCGACAACATCTTTTTTCAGTTCCTCGAATCCTTTGTCCTCCATACGGACAACCGGACAGATTCCGACCAGACCGAATACTTTCTTCAGATGTTCCACAGTCTCATCGTAATCATAATCTCCTTCACAGTCTACATAGATTCTTGCCTGTGATTTGTGTACATCGAACTGTCCGTCTACATCTTTTAATGCATAACGCACCTGGCGCACCAGTGCGTCTTCGAACAGATGACGGTTCTTTCCCTTAATTCCAATCTCTCCATATTTTAATAAAAATGTATGAAATCTCATCTTCTGATTCCTTTCCTGATCTCTTTCTCTTTTATCTGTAACTTTCTAATGTCTGGTATATCTTCTAAGCATCGGTACTATATTATATAGTGCATCGAGCGTATAGTCAATCTCTTCCAGTGTAGTAAATTCTGACATACTAAACCGAAGCGTCGCATCCAGAAACTCCTGTTTTGCCCCGATTCCTTTTAACACACCGCTGATCTGCGGATGGTTGGACGCACATGCCGATCCGGATGACACATAGATTCCTTTATCTTCCAGCGCATGTAATAGCACTTCACTTCTGATCCCTGCGATTCCTACACTGATAATATGCGGTGCCGACGTCTCATCGTATAAACCATGGATCGTTGTATTCTCGATCTTTTCCACGCCTTCGATGAAATGCTGTTTTAATGCCCGCATCTTCTCCACTTTTTCATCGAGGTTATCGTAAATCGTCTTTGCCGCCAGGGAAAGTCCTGCGATTCCCGGTACATTTTCCGTTCCGGAACGCATGTCATGCTGCTGACCGCCGCCGTAAACGATCGGGCGGATCTTTACATTTTCACCGATGTATAATGCACCCACGCCCTTCGGTCCGTGGATCTTGTGACCGCTGATGGAGCACATATCTACCTTCAGTTTCTTCGGGTAGATCTTATATTTTCCAAATCCCTGTACCGCATCAACATGGAATAAAATGTCTTTATTATATGCCTTTACGATACTTGCCGCTTCCTGAATCGGCTGTACGGAACCCACTTCGTTGTTCACATACATGATCGATACCAGGATCGTATCTTCACACAGCGCTTCTTTCAACGCATCCAGACGGATTCTTCCGTACTGGTCTACCGGAAGATAGGTCACACGGAATCCTTCTTCTTCCTCAAGAAAACGCATGGTGTTGATGATTGCCGGGTGCTCGATGGATGATGTGATCAGGTGGTTGCCTGCACGCTTATTCGCTCTTGCCGCGCCGATCAGTGCCATATTGTCACTCTCCGTACCGCCGGAAGTAAAATACACTTCCTTTTCCTGTACCTTCCAGAGTCTGGCAAATGTTTCTTTTGCTTCTTTTATATATTTTTCTGCTTCCACACCTTTGTTATGCATAGAAGACGGATTGCCATAGTCTTCACACATGACCTTCTGCACCAGTTCCCCGACGCTTCGGTATGCCATGGTAGTCGCCGAATTATCCAGATATACTTCCTTCATTTCTTCACTTCCTGTACTCTTCATTCTTAGTATTAGATTATGTTTCTACTCTTCCAGATGGAACATCAGAACCGAAAGCATCGTAAGTCCTGCAGTCTCTGTCCGAAGGATTCTCTTGCCAAGTGTCACCGGATTTGCCCCGGTTTTCATAGCAAGTGCTACTTCTTCTTCCTCAAAGCCGCCTTCCGGTCCGATAAAGATGCCGACCGACTGCCCCGGTCTGATCCCTGCGATGATCTGCTTCGTCTCTTCCATCCCTTTTGCCAGTTCGTATGGGATCAGGACAACGTCCAGTTCTTCTGCCTGCTTTAATGCCTGCGCATAAGTGCATACTTCTCCCACCTCAGGAATAATACCTCGTCCTGCCTGCTTCGCCGCACTGACCGCAATCTGCTGCCAGCGTTCGACCTTCTTCTTCGCCTTCTTCGCATCCAGCTTGACCACGGCTCGCTTTGTCGCCACCGGGATCACCTGATATGCGCCGAGTTCTACCGACTTCTGCACGATCAGTTCCATCTTGTCCTGCTTTGGAAGTCCTTGGAACAGATATATCTTTGATGCAAGCTCGCTCTCGTCTTGCTTTTTCTCCAGTATCTTAAGCACTGCCATATCTGCTTCATAGGATTCCACTGCACACAGGTACTGACTGCCTTCTCCGTCATTTACCGTAAGTTCTTCACCGGTCTTCATGCGGAGTACATTCTTCATATGATTGACGTCGCCGCCCTCTACGTAGATCTTTTCTTCCTTCACCTGCTCCGGTGACACAAAAAAATGTTGCATATCGAATCCTCTAATTCTTTCTTGCCGTTACAGATACCCATTCGCCCTGGTGGTTCACTTCCAGAACTTCGAGGCCTGCTTTCTTCACAGCTTCTACGACCACTTCTTCTTTATCTTCGATGATTCCGCTTGTGATATAGATACCGCCCTTTTTCAACTGGTGGATGATCACAGGTGTTAGCGGTACCAGTACATCTGCCAGGATATTTGCTGCTACGATATCGTATTTCTCATAACCGACCTTATCCTGTACTTCTTTATCATCAATGATATTACCGATCATGACTTCATACTGGTCTCTGCTGATTCCGTTGTTGTCCATATTCTCGTAGGTTGCATCGATCGCACACGGATCCAGGTCTGTTCCTACCGAATGCTTTGCGCCGAACTTTAACGCCAGCATTCCAAGGATTCCGCTTCCACATCCAACGTCTAAGATCTCTGTATCTTCTGTCACATATTTCTTAAGCTGGCGGATGCAGAGCTGTGTGGTCTCATGCATACCGGTTCCGAATGCTGTGCCCGGATCGATATGGATCACCATCTTGTCGCTGTCTTTGGCCTCTACATTCTCCCATGAAGGAATGACAAGAATGTCATCAATATAGAACTGATGGAAATACTGCTTCCAGTTATTTACCCAGTCTACATCTTCTGTCTGGGACTCCTCGATCGTACAGTCTCCCACATTCAGATAACTTCTCATCTCTTCTAATTCCTGTCTGACCTTCAGTAACATCTCATGCTTGTCTACTTCTTCATCCAGATAGAATGTCAGGTATGCACATCCGTCATCTTCCGGCATATCCGGCAGGATGTCTACGAACATCTGCTCTTTGTCAGACTGTGTAAGCGGGATCTTATCTTCGATCTGCACTCCTTCGATTCCAAGATCAGCAAGCATGCTGCTGACGATATCTTCTGCCTCTGTTGTTGTCTTCAGACGAAACTGATTCCATTTCATATATATTTCTCCTTTATCTCATCTTGTTTAAGACCTCCCCGGGTCTTATATCATCTTCGTTTACATTCATTGCTTATTTTAACACCTGTTGTCTTTAAAGTAAATGTACTTCTTTCGCTAAAACAATGTTAAGAAAATAACGATTCTTGTTCATACCGTGTTAAGATCCATCCGTTTCTCTTTATCTTCTTACCAAAAGTCCATACAATGTACCCGGAAGCAAAATTCCACATCATATATAACATCAATATATAAAAACATTGACAAGGAGGACTTTAACTTATGAATATTGGCATTTTAATTCTTATGATCGTCGGTGGGGGTGTCGGAATTCTATCATCACTATATATTGCGCTCAGCTTTCCGGCCATGATTGTCTGGAAAATTTATCGCAAAATCCGTCATGGATATAAACTTACATACTAATCATCTATTTTATGGCAGTGTTCAGATCCTGTTCTACTTCATTTAGTTCTGACAGGATCTCCTCCTGCTGTTTGTCAAATAACAGTTTCTTATTATACTGATAATACTTATCACAGTCATTTTCCTTTAAGAACTGAATACTATAATAGTTCGTGTTAAGTTCTGTAACAAAAGAAACCATCTCCTGACTGTCCCCAAATGCAGCTTCCATGAAATCAAATGCGTGTTCCAGCGCAGCAAGTGTATGCTCTGTCAGTTCTTCCCGCCCTGCCACTTCATTGCCAAACAATTCCTTTACACGTTCAAATGCTGCTTCTCTATCCAGATGTTCCTCTTTCGTAAGCTGTTCATAGGATTCCAGCGTATCCAGTACCTGTTTGCGTACATGATCTTCCTGCTTTGTCATCTGCTCTTCTTTCCGGAGTTTTTCGTACTTGTCCCTCGCTTCACAGACTACAAGATCGATCTGCAGATTGGATCTTAATAACTTCAGATATTCATATAAGATCGTCACAAACCGGTCTTTCAGGAAATAATCTTTAAAGCAGGTTCCCAGTCTTCCGATCAGCATGTTAACTACACTGAGACGCTCATCAAATGCTGCATACTGCAGTCTTTCCAAGGTGTCCTTTGTGTAGACACCTTCAATGATCTTCTCAAGTCCGTAATCTTTCTTGTATTTTCTGTACAGTTCCAGATAATTTGCAAAATCCTTTGCAATCTTCCAGTGCTGAATGTACTGATGAACGACCTCTCTGTCTGCTTTCTTTCCCAGCTTCTCATATGTCTTCAGAAGCTGGGAGAGATCTTCCCATCCTCTGGCCGTTGCAAAGACTCTTCCGTCTACTGTCGTCTCCATGCGATAGAAATAATCTCTGCGGATTTCCAGATATGCAAGGATTGCCGGATGGATATCTGCCTGATATGCGTATTCTTTCCAGACATCATAGTTCACATCCACATCGATCTTCTTGATACGATCGAGCGTCACCACATCAAAATCGCGAACAGACTTATTATATTCCGGCGGATTGCCTGCCGCCACGATGATCCAGCCTTCCGGGATCTTCTGATTGCCGAACATCTTACACTGCAAGAACTGCAACATCGTCGGTGCCAGCGTCTCTGACACACAGTTGATCTCATCGATGAAGAGGATTCCTTCTTTTAATCCGGTCTCTTCCATCTTATCGTATATTGAGGCAATAATCTCACTCATCGTATATTCGGTAACGGAATATTCTTTTCCGCTATATACTTTTTTTTCAATAAATGGCAGTCCCACCGCACTCTGTCTGGTGTGGTGCGTAATCGTATATGCCACAAGCGCCACTTTACACTCTTTCGCCACCTGCTCCATCACCTGGGTCTTTCCGATTCCCGGAGGCCCCATCAAAAGAATCGGTCTCTGTCTGATCTGTGGAATCATATAATCTCCAAACTCATCTTTGGCAAGATATGCCTCGATGGAATCTTTGATTTCTTTCTTTGCTCGCTTTATATCCATTTATTTTCTTTCCTCCATGTATTTCAACATTTCCTTAAAAGTCCTGCCCTTCTTCCAGAATGATCTTGATCGCCCACGGCGGGACATCCACATCTTCATATTCTTCCTCCATGAATACAAATGCCGTCTCATAGACCGGGCGCTTCGCCGGATAGATTCCACGTCCGTCCGTAAAATAGATCATCCCCCGCAGATGTTCAAATGCATGCTGCCGGATCATTTCATCCACATAGGCAAATGCCGGGCGGAAATCCGTTCCGCCTTCGCCCTTTAATTCTAACTTCTCCATATAAGATTTCAGTTCTTCCTCACAGGTGATCTTCTGATCCGTCTGGATCTGGTCATCACACTGTATGATATGAATATTCACCTTTCGGAAAAAGCTGTCATTCTCACTCAGCACACCATATGTCTCTTCCAGGAACTTTTTCACCAGTTCCCCGGAGCACGACATTGATGTATCGATCACAATCACAAATTCTTCAACCTTCTGGACTTCCTTCCACTCCTGCGGCTCGATCAATGGCATATTCCCATACAACGACAAACCATAGCTGTAGAAATTATAGTCAAAAGAATCCGGATCTACCGTCATCTCTTCTTTTAAAACCGAAAACTTCCGTAAGAATTCCCGGTAATCCATCCGTTCCCGGTTCTCAACCTTCACCTGATCGATCAGACTGCCCGAACTTTCCGATGCTTCGTTGGAAAATGTCTCCATCTCCGTCTCCATACGTTCGCTGATGTCCTGCCACTGATTCTCGATCTGGCTCTGCTTCTTCTTATCCTCATCTTTCGGCCAGTAGCTGTGATCGTCCACACGGAAGTCTGACTCTAACTGTCCAAGCTTCGTTTCCGAGAATTCTTCTTTCTTCAGCACTTCATATACCCGTTCTGCCGTCAGTGTTTTCATTTCCTTCTTCAGCATCCGGTACATCTCTCTTCTCGGAAGAGACCTGGCCTTCATCACACAGCGGTACTGAAGCCCGTCGATGATGGATTCTGCCACAATGTCGCAGGCCAGATGATAAATCCGCTCTTCTCTTCCCTTTCTCCGGAGCATATGCCGGAAGATACCATGCAGTACCAGATGCAGATAGATCCGGTTCACCATAACGCGGTCTTCCCGGAACAATCCCCCCAGATACTGCGGATCATAATAAAGGTACAGTCCATCCGTTCCCATGCCGTCCGCACCAGTATCCGGTATAAATGGCATGCACGACAATGCAACGTCCAGGAAACGCATCTTCATATAAAGCTCATTTCTTGCCGTGATCAGGATCTTTCGGCTGACAGACTCCATACGCTCCTGCATGGCAGTTGACTGTGACACAGCCTCTGGTTCTGTTGTTTCTTTCTTTATTTCTTCATTTTTTATACGTCTCTTCGTATCTGCCATATGATTTTCCGCTTTTTCTCCTTACAATTCAAACGTCTTTTTCTTCTTCGGGAACAGCTCTTTTCTGACATCCATAAGCACACTCAGACTTTCCGTCCTGTTCCCCTCTGCCGCTACATCCATACCTTTCTGTAAAGACGGTTCACTCCACAGCTTCTTCTGCTCCAGGAACCGGATTCCTTCTATATCTTCTCTCTTTACCAGATACGCTGCCACCGTTTCCATATGCTCCCGTATGTATGTTTTGTAGACATTTTTGTTCTTCTCCGACAATTCCTCCGGGAAACGCAGACGGTTCAGTGCAAGCTCCACCGCCGTCTCTTCTGTATCCTCCGCAACCGTATGATAGAACATCTCATCATATTTCTTATAATCTAATTCCCGGTTATAAAAGCACTGGCGGTAGTATCCTCCCGCACCGTGGTGGTGCGTCTCCAGGATTCTTGCCGGCGTATTCTCTACTGCTTCTTCATAGTGTTCCGGGAAAAGGATTCTGGCTTCCCACATCTGTCCATCTGTACAGTTTTTTTCTTCACCTGCATCATATCGCCAACTGTATCCATACAGATTTACACGGATCTGATAGCGCATCTCTTCCACAATGGATTTTAGACAACTTTTCTTCCCCTCACGGAAATAAATCTCTACTTCCGTCAGATGGCAGCCCGTCAGCGCACCGCCTCCCATGTCCAGCAGCTGATTTCCCATAACCAGTTTCTTAAGATTCCGACAGCGGTAGAATACGTAACGACCAACTTCTTTCAAGTCTTCCGGCAGCCAGATTTCTTCCACTTCCAGATTCCTGGCAAATGCATAGTCATCCAGTGCGGTCACAGCTTCGCCTTCTATCTCATCCGGCAGAACCACGTAACTGTCCGTCCCGGAATATTCTGTGATCATCATGCCCTTCGCTGTCTTTTTATACCGGATCTCCGGCGTGATCATATTGTCCTGCTTTTTATTCTTTACCTGTTCATTTATTTTTGCATCCATATTCCATTCATTTCCGTCCATTTTTCTTTCTTCCCTATACTACTATGATTCCCTGCTATTTGCAAGGCAGGTCATAACTTTGTATTCGCTGCATATATATGAACAAATGATTCCTGCGGAGTTCTTATGTCCCAATTACATAATTACAAACCATTGATCCTCTTATTCTTCTTTTCATTCTGTTTCTTTGCAGGCGGACAGATTGCCCGGATCTTTCCGCCTGCGTCTGTCAGAACAGAGGATAAAAGTTCATCCGGTAATGCAGCTTCCTCCGGCACAGTCCCGACAGCCTCGACTTCCGGCAATCCCCTCTCCACGATTCTGCCGGCTGCCGAAAACTGGGGTCTCAGCTTTCAGGAGGAAGGCAAAGTTCCTGTCGGTAATGCATCTTTCGATGAGCTTCAGCAATATCACGCCTACTATGCACAAAAGACGGATAAAAAAATCATCTATCTCACTTTTGACTGTGGCTATGAAAACGGAAATACACCGACTATCTTGAATGCTTTAAAACGGCACAACGTTCAAGCCACATTTTTTGTTGTCGGAAACTTTCTGCGTGATAATCCGGAGCTGGTAAAGCAGATGTTAAAAGAAGGTCATACCATCGGCAACCATACTTTCCATCACCCCGACATGTCCCAGATTGCAACAAAGGAGACATTTTCCAGAGAACTTAAGAGTGTGGAAGCTCTGTATAAAGATATCACAGACAAATCCATGACCCGCTTCTACCGGCCGCCACAGGGAAAATACAGTACTGAAAATCTGCAGATGGCAAAAGACATGGGATATCATACCTTCTTCTGGAGTCTTGCCTACGTTGACTGGCTGGCCGACGCGCAGCCATCCAAAGAAGAAGCCTTTGACAAGCTTCTCGGACGGATCCATCCGGGTGCCATCGTGCTGCTGCATAACACCTCCAGTACCAATGGCGAGATTCTGGATGAGCTGCTTGCAAAATGGGAGGAGATGGGGTATACATTTTCTACACTCAAAAAGCTTGTCAGGAACACTTGAAAATAAAAAACAAACCGGTTTGCTTCCATCAATTTCTTTCTGATTTCTGCAAACCGGTTCATTCTATTCATCCTATTTTAATCGAGGTCAATCACATCCATTTTGAATGTATCATCCATCTCCGCATGACTTCTTCTCTTTTCCGGATGATTACTCAAAAGATCTGCTGTCGCATCGAACAGATCGTCATCATCATAACCTGCTCCGAACAGATCATAATCATCATCTTCTGAATAATAACCTTCAAAGTTGTCAAATGCTTCTTCATCCAGAGGTGTAAATGCTTCAAAATCATTGGTATCCTCCAGATTGATCTTCTTAACAGGTTTACGGATTGCCGGACCTGTCTCGTCTAAGGTACGGACGCCTTGGGATGGTTTCTTTTCTCTTTCAGGTTCTGTGCGTCTTGCTGGCTTTTTCTGCCTTGCTGATTGTTTCTTAGCAGGCTTGTGCTCCATTGCTTTTGCAATATTTTCTGTCACCCATGGATCCTCATCATCGAAATCATCCTCATAATCTTCAAATTCGTCTTCTCCATAGTCAAATCTAGACGTTTTCTTTACAGCTGCTGGTTTTTTAGCTGTCTTTTTATTTTTCTTCTTCTCTTTATTTACTTTTTTCGCAGCTTTTTTCTGAATCTTCTTCTCTGCTTCTTCCTCATCCATATCAATTCCATATTCGTCATACAGATCATCTAATTCAAGATCTCTATAATGAAGTTTTACAGAAGTAATAATTACTACGATCAGCAGTACTACAAAAAGAACAAGTGCAATAATTACTACGATATCCAAAAAACTATCTACAAAATTTAAAATTTTTCCCCAGATTCCTTTTCCGTTATTGACAGTAGAATCTGACGCTGAAGATGTTCCTGATGATGGCGAATATTTCTGGTACGTACCATCTGTTGTATCATAACGGTATGTTGTCTTTTCTCCATCCGAATTCATCGCATAGACAATATAATATTCCGCATTCTTTGTATCCTGCCATGTATCAAACTCTTTTCCGTTTAATGTAAGTGATGTCTTCTGATACTGGCTTGGCAATGAGATATTTCCGTCATCAGCCAAAGGAATAATATATCTTCCCTTTGCAACCTCTATTACTTCAAGAGGAGCGAATTTTCCGGTATCACTGTCATACAGATAAAAATCCGCATCTCCTCCGTTTTCAGGTGTAAGATACATTGCAAGTGCACCACTTGATTCCTGCTTAATAATCTGATGATCTGTTCCTTCAAATTTCAACGCATCTCTTACAAAACCATCAGGAATAATCGTATCCGAAAAATCATCTGTTACGATATATTTTGATTTTCCAATCTTAACCTCTGTTCCACCAGCAGCCGAACTGGTATCTTCTTTCTGAATCAGCGATTTATCGCCTTCTGCTATGCTGACAGATGAAGAACCTGACGTAATCTCCAATGCAACTCCATTGCTATCAATTCCATCAACCTTAGCAACTTCTACCGATGTTGTTCCCTCATCCAATGCCTGAAATTTTAAGTTGAATTCCATCGTTGTTCCGGCATTTTCATCATTTCTTGATATTGTAATTGTTCCGTCTCCACCTGTAGCATCATCACCGCTGATGAAGCGCAGCTTTGTTTTATCATAGCTTAATGTTGCCTGAATTGTATTTAACGCTTTCGCAGATGAAACCTTTGCCGTTACATCTACCTCTGCTCCGACACTGGTCTGCGGATCAGAAAATCTGAATTCTGCTGCGGTTGCACTTGCCACACATGTCATTCCAACACACAACATACACATCAAAAGAAATGATACAATTATTTTTTTGACTTTTTTCATGAATAATACCCCTTTTTTTATCTTTATGGTGTTCTACTCTGTGGTACCTTCGCCGCCGGTTGATTCTCCGCCTGTCCCGGTTGAAGTATCTCCCGTTGATGTACCATTTCCTGTCGTTCCTGTACTTCCTGTTGTTCCGCTTCCTGTTCCGGTTGATGTACCACTTCCCGTACTTGTTCCAGTTGTACTTCCCGTTGTCCCTGTACTTCCCGAAGTACCACTGTTACCACTCGTTCTTGATCTGTACGAAGTGCTTCCGGTTGTTCCTGTACTTCCCGAACTGTTCTTCGTTGTTCCACTGTTTCCAGAATATGTCTCTTCCGGCTGTTGCATAAACTCCTGCGTTGATTCGTCTGTATCCGCATCTCTGTTTCCGGCTTTTTTCTCTATCTTTGCACTGATACCCGATACTGTGGAAGACACATCATAATTATCACTTTCTCCATAGAAGAAACTATGCAGCTGCTTTACATTACTTTCCATTGTAACCGGAATAACAACGCTTCCTACATTTCCCAATGTATCGGTTGTCTTATCAAATGGGAACCCTGTTGTTTCTCCCAGTTCATAATCAAACGCATCTTTCGCATATTCAAGGATTTCTGTCATTGTGAAGTTTGTCGAAACCTCAGGAAAGACCTTATCAATAATCTTATTCAACTGTGCCGGTGATGCCTGTTGCAGCTTCTCTACAACTTTCTGCAGAACCGCCCGCTGCCTTTCTGCACGTTTGAAATCATCTCCGGCCGTATATCTGATTCTGGCATATGCGGTTGCCTGCACACCATTCAGAGTCTGTGTTCCCGGTTCTGTAACTCCCGGAGACAGCTTTCCGGTCACCTTCATAATTTCCTGAACATAACCACAGATGTACGGCATTTCATCTTCCTGTACATCGATATCAATTCCGCCCACAGAATCTACAACGTCTATCATCGAGTTGAAATTCACCGTTACATAATGTTCTATATTCATATCCAAATTCTTATTTAACACTGAAAGAGCACCTTCCGGACCGCCATATGAATATGCTGCATTGATTTTATTCAATGTTCCATCTTCCTGCTCTGACAATGTGTCTCTATATATCGATGCAATTTTCACCTTCATTGTCTTCTTATTCAGGCTTGCAATCATTATTGTATCACTTCTGGTTCCTTTATCCAGATCATTGTCTCTTGAATCCACACCAAACAATGCAACGTTCAGATATCCGCTTCCTCTTTTTTTGGCTTCCTTTGAAACGCTTAATTTATCTGTATCTAACTTTACTGTATTGATCTTCGAAAGTTTACTGGCTACAATGACAGCTCCAATCGCTGCTACCGTTACCAATGTTCCTCCAAGAATGGCTCCAATCTTCTTACCCAAAGACCAGGATGCAAATCCCCTTGTTTTCGACCTTCGTCCCCGTCTTTTATATCTTTTTTTATCTTTTGCCATTACTTTTTATATCCTTTCTTCAGCCGTAGCTTATCATATCATATCTATATTACCTTAAAATATGACAAACTTCAATCAAAAATAAAGCTTTTCGTCTACTTTTCCCAGTAACCTGGACTCATCGAACACCATTTAACGACTTTATCCGGCAATTTTTTATACATTTTCCCCATCCGGTAACCAATGTACTTACACCCACTTTGATAAACCAGTTTGGGAACCAGATGTATTTTCCGCCGTTTTACCAAATGAGCGGCTGTCTGCTTCACCAGTTTTATTCCTTCGCTTTCAGACTTTATACCCTCAAATACTTCCGGATGTTCTGCCTGTGACACAGCCATATCAAAATTGCGGTGAAACTGCTGCATCCCTGTATAATTATGCGAGTGAATCACTCTCGCTTCAGCCACATAAGCGACCTTATATCCGGCATTTATCATATGACCGGCCAATATCATATCCTCATTAAATATTGTTTTCTTGCAGAATCCACCTGCTTTTTCATAAATATTCCGTTTATATGCCGCACAAACGTTAGAACAGAAGAATGTTTTAATGCCCATTTCCTGTAAATCTTCCTTGCTTTTTATCCGGCTGTTTTCCGGGTAATTGAATTTTCTGGTATATTTTTCTATATAATTACAATCAGATGCTGCAAGCTGACGTGCATACGCCGCCCCGGTCATTTCATCTTCTTCCAGTACTTTCACCAGATTTCCAATCACATATTCATCTGCTGGCACTGCATCCTGTGTCATAAATACAACAATTTCCGCCTTTGACATCTGCATTCCCATATCCCGTGTTGCGCCATGATCAAATTCCCGGCGTTCTATATGGGATACTTTTACCTTTTCCATCTGCTCTACTTCTTTCGGAAACCTTCCGGCCTTTGTATTGATCACAAAAATAGTGCCGATCGGATATTCCTGTTCCTGAAGTTTTTTCACAAGTCTGCTAAATTTTTCATCTGGTCTGTATGATGGTATCACCACATCTACAGAAGTCTGATCGTTATTCATCTTTTCTTTTTCATCCTCTATTTCTTATCATATCCTACATAGCAATAAATCATCCCTGTAATGATCAGCCAGAACCATGTCGCAGGACTGCTGAACCATGTTGTAAAAAATGCAAGAGCCAGATACACTGCAATCTGTCCATAAAAAAGATATACAACCGGGTTATCACTTTTTTTAATAATATCAATAATGACCTTTGCCACAACACCAATAAGCAAAGCTATCACAAATACTCCAATGACTCCAAAATCATAATAAGCATCATAATACATTGTAAGCGTTGTCAATTCGGTACTGGTCAGATAGACCGTTGCCGGAACCAGATTTGGCATTACAAATTTCAATCCCGTTAATGAGACAAACGGGAATAACATCCGTAGGCCATAAGAAAATTTCGGCAGATTTTTCACCAGACAGTCAAAATTATCGTAGTTATTGGCAATATAGATATACGGCTGGGTCAGGAACACCGGCATATGTGTATATTTCATTTTAAATACATTGTTCAAATATATCGCATCCCGCTTCTGTGACAATGTAATCACCACATACGCTGCACAAACCACAAAGCTAAGAAGAACCAAGGTACTTTTCCGCATATTTTTATTTACCAGTATATAAATGACTGCTGCCACACCTATTTCAAACAGAAACTGAAATCTCGATACATAGAGAAACGGAACTGCAAATGCCACTATATTTGCAATAATGATTGCTCCATTACGCCACTTACTTTCCTCAGAATCGATTTTTTTCCAAAGCACCGTAAGTCCCGGTATCAGGATACAACTGATTGCACAATAATGAAGATAATGTAAAGCCGACATTCTGAAATAAGAATACGAATAAGGTTCGTCTGAAAAAACCGGAATATAACCGATCCGGATAATTTCGATTACAAAACATCCGGCCGACACAACCAGCAGCAACATAATACATCGAAAAAGCCTGTTTGCCTTTTTTTTATTTTTTTCAGGTTCTTTTCCCTCTACCCTGCTATACTTTCTTCCCCATTCATATCCTATTCCAAAAGCTATATATATCACAAAAAAGCTCAACCAGGTTATATAGCTCCATGTATCCTGTAATGTACTGAGTTTCAGACAGCTGATTCCCTGGCCCCCTACCCAGGCAAGTGTAAACAAAGCCCTCAGTTCCACAAAGCTTCCACTTTCCCTTACCCAGTGAACATACAAATAAACAGCTTCCACAATCAGAATAATTCCCGAAGCATAATACCATTTTGCCAGTGACGCTATGTAACTGACAAAAAAGCTCAGCATATAAGTTCCATATTCTAAAATAATTTTATTCCGTTCCCTCATTCAGACTGTCTCCTTTAAACGTAGACTCCATTGCCTCTGTATTATCTGCTGTTATATCCGTCAGATAAACAATGTCACTGTCAATCTCTTTTACTTTGTCTGATGCCTCATAAGAATCATCATTAAACAGTTCCTGATGTAATTGCTTTACATTCTGTTCCAAACCGATTGGAATGACAAAAGATACACCGCTATGATTCTTCACTGTTTCACTGGTTGTTACCTGATATGGAAATCCATTTGTTGACACCAGATTATAATTCAGTGCATTCGCTGCAAATCCCAGAATCTGTTTTGAAGAAAAACTTGTCGAAATCATCGGAAATACTTCATTTACTATTTTATTTAAAGTAATGAAATTCGCTTTCTGTGCTTTCTTTGCAACCTTTTCTAATACAATTCTCTGTCTCTGTGCACGTTTGAAGTCATTACCACTTGTATAACGGATTCTTGCATATGCCACACCATGAATACCGTCCAGATGCTGTGTACCGGCTTTTTCTTTTATATCCGACCAATGTTCGCCAATCACTCTTGCCGTCTCGGCACCATACAGATTGCACCAGTGTGCTTCTTCTTTCGTCATTTTAATATCAATCCCACCCAGAGCATCAATCACTTTTACAAGCGCATTAAAATTCACACTGACATAATTCTTAATATCAAGATCAAAGTTACGGTTCAGAAGACTGATTGCCTCTTCCGGACCGCCTGTATTATATGCTGAGTTCGCTTTATCATAACGTCCATTCTGTTGCTGCAGCAACGTATCCCTGTATACAGACACAAGCTTCACATCACTTGTCTTATTATTGATACTTGCGATCATAATGCAGTCACTTTGTACACCGCCGTCCAATTCATTATTTCTCGAATCTAATCCAAACAATGCAATGTTCGTATACTCTCCTGTATCCTTATAGACTTCCAGCTTTTTTTTATTCAACACATTATAATCCAGCTTTCCAAGTTTGAATATTCCGTAAGCAGCTACTAATAAAGCAGCCAGAGTTATAATTTCAATTGTTAGTAAAATAATTCTTTTTCTTTTTCTTTTGCGCAATTTTTTTTGTCGTTCTTCTCTTAATTGTCTTTTTGTCTTGCGTCTTTTCTTTGCCATTGTCGTCTCCTTTAGAAGCTAATATGCATTCTTATTAATAAAACCTTTGAAAAATGTCAGAAATAATATTTTTATATCAAATCCCAATGTCCAATTTTCAATATAATATAAATCATACTCGATTCTCTTTTGAATCGATGTGTCACCACGTAGTCCATTCACCTGTGCCCATCCGGTAAGTCCCGGCCGCACCTGATGTTTGATCATATATCTTGGGATCTCTTCTTTGAATTTTTCTACAAACTGAGGCCTTTCCGGTCTCGGGCCGATCAGGCTCATATCCCCTTTCAGGATATTGATCAGCTGCGGTAATTCGTCAATGCTTGTTTTTCTTATAAACTTTCCTACCGGCGTAACACGCGGATCGTTCTTTACCGTCCATCCATTTTTTTCTTTTGATGCATCCTGCACAACCATAGACCGGAATTTATACATATAGAATGGTTTATTCTGCAGACCGATCCTTTCCTGTTTGAAGATCAATGGTCCCGGAGATGTCACTTTTATAATAATTGTTATTACCAGCATGACCGGTGAAAATAATGTAAGCGCAACCAATGCTCCAAAAATATCCATTGCCCTTTTTACAAATGCATTCAGCATATTGCTAAGCGGCACTCTTCTTATATTAATTACCGGAAGTCCTACCAAATCTTCCGTATATGGTTTTGTCGGAATGATATTATTATAATCCGGTATAAACTTTGTATGGACACCAGATTTTTCACACATACCTACAATCTTTTCTAATTTATGATATTCTGCCAACCCGAGAGTGATTGCTATCTCATCCAGTTTATTTTCCGGAAGAACAATCATAAGATTATCGATTCTTCCAAGTACCTTAATTCCTTTATACTCTGTTCCTCTTGGTACATTATCCGCAAGAATTCCTCTCACGATATATCCCCATTCCGGATTTGCTTTAATTCTGTCAATATACTGTTCCGCCGCACGGCTATATCCGATCAGCAGAATGTGCTTCTGGTTATATCCCTGCTTCCGCATATCCCGCAGCACTTCACGGATAATATTTCTTACAACAACCTCTAAAAATACATTCACCAGGAAAAATACAAAAATCATTCCCCTGGAAAAATCAGGCTGCTTCCACACATATAACAGTAAAATAAATGCCATCAGACCAATTACATTCGCCTGAATGATATGCCATGCTTCCAGTCTGCGTCCCTGCACACGTTTTGGTGTATATAACTGGAATCCATAATATAAGACCAGATATCCCGGCACAATTATAATCAACACTTTTGCATATTCCTGCAACGATAAAAACCATGGATCCAATTCAAAAATCCCGCTTTTAAATCTCAGGTACCACGATGCAATATATGAAAATACAATTACGACTGCATCTATTACTACATGTAATCTGTTTAATAACTTTTGATTATCCTTTATCAATGTTCCTCACCCATATTTATCTAATTTTACATTACGTTTTATCTTACAATAATTTTTTCCTTACGGCAACCCATTATACCACAGTTTTTCTTAATACTTTATTAATAATTTTGAAATATATTTAAAAAATTATTTTACCCAATCTTCATATAGCACCCTCTTCTTTTTTTTGCTATAATAGACACAAATCAGAAAATAGAGATCGGAGAATTTCTCAAACTATGAAAGTAACAATTATCATCCCAAACTATAACGGGAAACATTTTATGGAGCCCTGCCTCCATTCATTATCAGAACAGACCTGCAGGGATTTCAAAGTATTAGTGGTTGACAACGCATCTTCTGATGGAAGTCTGGAATATATGAGTGAGCACTACCCAGATATAGAAGTTATCTCCTTAAAGAAAAATTACGGTTTCAGTAAAGCGGTCAATGTCGGAATCGAACATTCCACTACACCTTATGTGATATTGCTCAATAATGATACGACCGTTGATACACACTATGTAGAAGAAATGATCAAAGCGATTGAAAAATCTCCGCGCATCTTTTCTGTCAGCAGTAAGATGATCCAGATGTATCATCCAGAACTGATCGACAGCGCCGGTGATCTTTATACTTTAATGGGTTGGGGCGTGTGCCGCGGAACCGGACGTCCTGTCTCCAATTACACAAAAGCAGATCAGATATTTACCGCATGCGCCGGGGCAGCCATCTACCGCCGGAATGCTTTTTCAAAAATCGGCTTATTTGATGAAAACCATTTTGCATACCTTGAAGATATCGATGTCGGATACCGTGCAAAAATTTACGGCTACAAAAATACATACTGTCCCACAGCACTTGTCTACCATGTAGGAAGCGGTACAAGCGGTTCAAAATATAACTCTTTCAAGGTTAAATTATCTGCCCGCAACAACATTTACCTGAATTACAAAAACATGCCTTTCTTACAGCTGGTTTTGAACTTTATTCCTCTTTTTCTCGGCTGTGTTGTCAAATATCTGTTTTTCATGCATAAGGGGTTCGGTAAAGACTATGCCTGCGGAATAAAAGAAGGGCTTTCCCATGCCCGGGAACAGAAAAAAGTTGCTTTTAAGCTGCGGCATCTGCCTAACTATATTTTGATCGAGTTTGAACTGATTCTTCATACTCTTTCTTATGCCAGAGACTGGTTTACACGAAAATTATTCAAAAAATAAAAAACAGGAACCGTATCATTTTACTTTTGATACGGTTCCTGCTTTTTATTAAAATACATATTGATCATCAATAATCCGATCATCTGAAATCCATTCTGTAGTCCGAGAAATGCAGGATTAAATGCAGGTCTTATCACAAACCAGCCCAGTCCAATCAAAGTAAATACTTTAATGACCCAGATATTTTTTCTGGCATACTTTACGATTTTTCTTATGTATATCAGGAGAACTCCTCCGACAAAAACTACAAATCCTAAAATTCCCATCTGGTAACAAAATGACAGATATTCTATTTCATATGAAAACGGTATCGATCCGCTTCTTGTATAATCACTTATGTAACTTCCAAATCCATGCCCGAATACCGGTGACTCCTCCACTCCGTTTATCAGTTCTCTCATTTGTATCTGCCTGACATCATCTGATTCCGCAGCAAATGAAGAAAAGAACCGGAATTCTATCATTTGTATCACAGGCTTCAACCATAATACCGACGAAGCAAGCACCAGAATCAACCCGATGCATCTTACCTTCTTCGGAATTTTTTTCCAATAATATAACACTGCAACAAACGCAAAGCAGCAGAATTCAACCATCAAAACTCTCGAAAATACAATCAATGTATAAATCCCGCTCAATATAAACAGCAGACTTCTGATGCTTTTTTTATATTTCTCCATCATCCAGTAAAACGGCATCAGTGTTACAACTATAATATCGGATGAAGTCTGCACACGGATCAGCAATAATCTGCCCAAATGCATTGTCATCGTCGATGCTTCCGTTCCAAACATGTTTAGATAAAATTCTATTACAGCCTCATATTCTATCAACTTACATACAAAGACGATTTCTATGATTATTTTTCCCAGAATCTTCAAAAGCATCATATAAAGGATACATTCTACAATCTTTTCCGGTTCAGCCAATTCATATCTGACCAGAAAATACAATTCTACAAACACAATTACCGAGATATAAAATAATCCCGTAAATTTTATGCTCCATTCATTTCCAAGAATGTAACTGACTATACATGCCAACAATCCCAAAACACCTAAAGTAATCTCCAGCTTCGCACTTTTTATAATCTCAAGGCTTTTTCTTTGTAAAACCAGGCATATTCCTCCTAGAATAATCAACAGGCATACCAATATTTTCTGAATTGGTATGCCCTTCATTACTCCCGTTGGAAGTGCATAACTTATGATGCACAGATAAATCACAACATTCAGTAATTTTGATAACTTATTCATAGTTTATCCTAAAAATGGAACGTATCTTTCAGTCCAACCCACAGCTGATCCTTATCACTTAAGTTCAGTGCAGTGCCGTCTTCCAGCGCATAACCTTCCCCGGATGCTGTTCCTTTATACTCTCCTGTCAGTGTCGGCCACTCAATACCGATCTCAGGATCGTTCCATGCAAGACCACCTTCGTCTCCCGGATGATAGAAGTCTGTACACTTGTAGCAGAACTCGGCAAGATCACTTAATACCAGGAAGCCGTGTGCGAATCCTTCCGGAATATAGAACTGTTTCTTATTTTCTTCTGTCAGTTCTACACCGAACCATTTTCCGTATGTCTCACTGTCACTTCTTAAGTCTACTGCCACGTCAAATACAGAACCTTTTACGACACGTACCAGTTTTCCCTGTGGAAATTCTTTCTGAAAATGTAATCCTCTTAAGACTCCCTTTGTAGAACTTGACTGGTTGTCCTGAACGAACTGCATTGTAAGTCCTGCTTCTTCCATATCTTTCTGGTTATATGTCTCCATAAAGTATCCTCTTGCGTCACCATGTACTGTTGGTTCAATTACACAGAGTCCCTGGATACCGCCTGCGTTTTTTTCTACTTTAATCTGTCCCATTATTACGTCTCCTTATTGTTTTAAATGATTTATACGTTAGTTAATCCCAGCCACGTCATGTGGCTGAGATTATTCTTCACCTATATAAAATTTAGAATTCGATTTCTTTCAGATATCTTCCAAGCGCATCCTGCCATGTCGGAAGTGGAGTAAATCCATTTTCCACAAGTTTACTCTTGTCCAGTCTGCTGTTGAAAGGTCTTGCTGCTTTGGATACACCGTACTCTTCTGTTGTTACCGGCAGAACCGTCACCTTGTCTTCGCCGTATTCGTCATGACCAAGCTCTGCTGCCTGGCGGAAGATTTCCTTTGTAAAATCATACCAGCTGATATATCCGCCTTCATTTGTTGCATGATAGTAACCATATTTGTCAGTCTCGATCATGTCAACGAGAAGTCTTGCAAGGTCAAATGTATAGGTTGGTGTTCCGATCTGGTCATTTACAACTTTCAATGTATCGTGTGTCTTTGCTACATTGAGCATTGTCTTGATAAAGTTCTTACCATTCTTTCCGAATACCCACGCGATACGTACGATGAAGTATTTATCCAGCGTCTCCGATACCGCAAGCTCTCCGGCAAGTTTTGTCTCTCCATATACATTCAGTGGTTTGTAATCCTTACAGTCAGGTTCCCAGGCTTTCTCTCCCTGTCCGTCAAATACATAGTCTGTACTGATGTATACCATCTTACAGTCTAACTTTTTACACACATCTGCAATGTTCTTTGTTCCTGTTGCATTGACTGCTTTTACGATGTCTTTCTTATCTTCGTCTTCTGCAAGATCTACGGCCGTCCATGCAGCACAGTGTACCACTACATCCGGTTTTGCATCTGTCAGAACTTTTTCTACAGAAGATGCATCTGTGATATCCATCGGCACATATGGCATTGTTGTTACCGCTGTACCATCCTGGATTCCGCTGTATGTTTCTTTGATGTCAGAACCGATTCCCTCATAACCACGGGATGCCAGTTCGTTCATCACGTCATGACCAAGCTGTCCGCCAACACCTGTCACTAATACTTTCATTCTTAAATCTCCTCCCGGTGAGCATACATTTTCTCATAATAGTTCTGGTATTCTCCGGAAATGATCGTCTCCCACCATTCCTTATTTTCAAGATACCATTTGATCGTCTTCTTAATACCATCTTCGAATTTGGTCTCCGGAAGCCATCCAAGTTCGTTGTGGATCTTTGTAGGATCGATCGCATAACGCATATCATGTCCCTTACGGTCTGCAACGTGAGTGATCAGACTTTCCGGTTTTCCAAGCTCTTTACAGATGATCTTAACGATCTCGATGTTTGTCTTCTCGTTGTGTCCACCTACGTTGTACACTTCTCCGACTCTTCCATTATGAATGATCAGATCGATTGCCTTGCAGTGATCTTCTACATATAACCAGTCACGTACATTTAATCCTTCTCCGTATACCGGAAGCGGCTTGTCATTCAGTGCATTGGCGATCATCAGCGGGATCAGTTTCTCCGGGAAGTGATATGGTCCGTAGTTATTAGAACATCTGCTGATAGATACCGGCAGTCCGTATGTTCTGTGATAAGCAAGAACTAACAGGTCTGCTGCTGCCTTAGATGAGCTGTATGGGCTGCTTGTGTGGATCGGTGTCTCCTCTGTGAAGAACAGGTCTGGTCTGTCAAGCGGCAGATCGCCGTATACTTCATCTGTAGATACCTGATGGTAACGTTTGATACCATACTTTCTGCAGGCATCCATCAGTACAGCAGTACCTTTGATGTTTGTGTCCAGGAATACTTCCGGGTTCTCGATAGAACGGTCTACGTGGCTTTCTGCTGCGAAGTTTACAACCATGTCCGGTTTCTCTTCTTCGAATAATTTGTACACTGCTTCACGGTCTGTAATGCTTTCTTTTACAAAACGGAAATTCGGATTGTCCATTACAGGCTCCAGTGTAGATAAGTTACCTGCATATGTCAGGCAGTCCAGACAAACGATGCGATAGTCCGGGTATTTGTTTAACATATGAAATACAAAGTTACTTCCGATAAATCCGGCTCCTCCGGTTACAATAATTGTCATTTTTTGATTTCTCCTTTTTGTATCATTTCTTAGTATAGATTTTAGTACAGATTTTCTTTATATTTTCCATCCAGGACGTCCTTTAAGTACTGTCCATACTGGTTCTTCTTCAGAACTTCATATACTTCCATTACCTCGTCCTTGCTGATCCATCCGTTCAGGTATGCGATCTCTTCCAGGCATGCGATCTTACGGTGCTGATGTGTCTCAACCGTCTTCACGAAGTTGGTTGCATCTACAAGGCTTTCGTGTGTACCTGTATCCAGCCATGTGAATCCCTGTCCGAGAAGTTCTACATTCAGATCACCTTTCTCAAGATATACACGGTTCAGATCTGTGATCTCCAGTTCTCCACGTGCACTTGGCTTTAACTCTTTTGCATACTTCACAACATTATTGTCATAGAAATACAATCCTGTTACACAGTAGTTGCTCTTTGGCTGCGCCGGCTTTTCTTCGATGGAAATAGCTTTTCCTTCGTGATCAAATTCTACGATACCGAAACGTTCCGGATCATCTACATAATATCCAAATACAGTAGCTCCCTTTCCGGTCTCTGCATTCTCAACAGCAGCTTTCAGACGTTTATTCAGTCCATGACCTGCAAAGATGTTATCTCCGAGAACCATGGCAACCGTATCATCGCCGATGAACTCCTCTCCGATGATAAATGCCTGAGCAAGTCCGTCCGGGCTTGGCTGTACTGCATATGACAGGTTTACACCAAACTGATGTCCATCTCCCAACAGTTCTTGGAATCTTGGTGTATCCTGTGGTGTTGAGATGATCAGGATATCTCGGATACCTGCGTTCATCAGCACTGACATTGGATAATAGATCATCGGCTTGTCATAGATTGGCAGTAACTGCTTTGATGTTACCATTGTTAATGGATACAGACGTGTGCCTGAACCACCTGCTAAAATAATTCCTTTCATTTCAGGAACCTCCTCGTTTTGTATTAATAGGTTATCAAGTTCTTCACTTTCTATTCTAGTCTCCATGTTCCGTGTTAATTAGATTATAAAAGGTGACCTTAGGTCACCTTCAAGTACTTTTTTATTTTTTTTGTAACTTTCCTGTAATATTTAAGAAGTTCTTAAGAATTACGACTCATCGCTGATCATAACTTTAATTTTCCGGAATCAAACAACTGCTTCAATCAACAGCTTCTCTCCTAACACCACTTCTTTTACACCAATCTTCTTATTCTTATTAAAATTAAAGCTCAGCATATATCCCTTATCCACATGATAATACTCCAGATAATCCGAAAGTTGCTTTTCTCCTCTTTCATTGTAGGCATTCCCATGCCATATCTTCATCTCAATGATATACTGCTGTCCCAAATAATCAATGATCATATCCGTCTGTTCATCATTCCTTGTTCTTGCCTCAATATAATAATTCCCTGTTCCATTAATGATCGGTTTCAAAAAAAGCATAAAATATCTCCGGCCATCCGCTTCCAGGAATTTTTCATCTCTATCACCGTAAATATCATCAAAATATTCTACAAACTTTTCAAGAATACGCCACATATCCAACGCACCATCATGTATAAACTGATTTTTTAATCTCGCTCCTTCTCTATAAACATCCTTCTCCTGTTCATCTGTTGACATAAGAAACATATTATAAAGACGTGTTTCAAAAATGCGGTTTGCAATATAGACATTTCCATTTCGAACTTTTATAAATCCAAACATTTCAGCCATATCTATTCCACTGTCATCCGGATTATAACCTATATTTTCACCTCTGAACAGCAATCTGTAAATCAGATTTTTTACTCCCGGATATTCATTCAATTTTCCGATTAAAGATTCAAATAATGGATTTTTATCATTCAACAACATTTTTACAGCAGTCAGTACATCCTGTTTACTCCATGCTGTCTTGCTTTCACCTTTGATATCTTCATCTATCATTTTACATAAACATGACACAAGATACGGATATCCTGATGTATAAGAATACATCATTTCTGCAATCTCCACTACATCCATTCCTGTCTGATAATCCTGTTCATATTCATTCAGCATTCCCGATATATCATCTACTGAAAAATTCATATCTATCTTAAATTTCGCCGCTATATTCCACGGACTGTTCGTCTTATGATTTTCTTCCGGCCTGATCTTACTTTTTACATTTCTCACGTCGTATACTCCTGCAAGTATCACTGACCGAAATGTAGGCATCTGCATCCTACGCAGATAATATGCACGCAGTTGAGCCAAAAAATCAACAAACACCTGATTATTTGTAGCTGTATCAACTTCATCAATAATCAATACCAGCGGTTTTTCTGAAATTCTGCACCACTGCAACAACGTACGAAACAGCACTGATAAGGTTACATTCCTCTCTTTTCCATCCGCCAAATGTAACAAAGTACTTCTGATATCTTCCGGTATATCGTATTCTGATATCAATATCTCGTTTGAAAACGCAGCAACAAATTTTTCTTCATTCTCAAAATCTCCATAACTGATTGTCTGAAAATCAAGACTGATCACCTTATAATCACTTTTCAAATATTCTGCCAAAGCAGCCAGCAATGTTGTCTTTCCATACTGTCTTGCCCTGTTAATTGTAAAGTACTCTCCGGCATCTACCATTTTTTTAATCTCTGATAGACGTTCCGATAAATCTATCATATAGTGTATTTGCGGATTACAACTCCCATTTACATTAAAAAACTTTTTCAACTCTGCCACCTGCCGATCTTCACCAACACTCTACACTTTTTTATACTTACTTTTATTATGCACGATATTTCTATTATTCTCAACCATTATATCCAACAAAAATCCCGGCATCTTTCGTAATGTGGAACCCGCCTTCTGTCTTCTTCCTCACATAAGACTGGAACTCCTTGTAATGGTCCAGAATATACTGCCCCTGATTGCCATGACACGATAGAATATAAGAAATCAATGGTTCCGACTCCGGCACGATAAGCGAATCCTCATACCGTCTCCACTCTATCTTTTCAAAATCCTTCTTAAGAATCTCTTCTCCATTCTCTTTTCCAAAACGCTCATACAGATTCTTTGCCGCCAATACGATCCGGTCATCGAACTTCTGGACCAGTTCACTCACTTCTCTCATATGATCATTGCCATATGTACTGCAGACAAATCTTCCTCCCGGCTTCAATACACGTTTTACTTCCTTGCAGACTTTCGGAATATCCTCGCAATAAAACAACACATGATTGGCAATTACAAGATCAAATGAATCCTCATCATAAGGTATTCTTCCCGCATCAAATACACGAAACCTGAACCTGCTGTCGTCTGCACCGATCGTACGCCTTGCATCTCTTAACATTCCATCCGATATATCTGATACTACAATCTCCGTCTGTTCTGGGATCTTATCCCTGTCCACGTTCCAGAGTGTACCATCTCCACATCCCAGCTCCAGAACCTTCATTCCCGACTTTAATTCCAGTTGTTCGAAAATCCATGGAAACCATCCTTTCGTATTCTGTGAATACAGGCTATGTAGATTAATTCTTGCGGAAATGTTTGACGCATCCTGATACTGGTTCTTCATACTTTTCTCCATGCCGGTCAGATGAATCAGATTCAACATCTGGCTCCAGTCAATGGAATGTTCTTTCTGTATCAGATCCGACGTATCCTGAATTGCCTGTTCCACCAGCTGCATCTGTTCGATGCGGTCACGGACTAATTTCAACTGAATGTTAAGAGAGTTGAGCATGAAGTGATAGTCTGCATCATCGATCGTCATATCCCGGATGTCATCCAGAGAAAAACCCAGATACTTTAAAAGTAATATCTGCTGTAGTCTGGCGAAGTCTTCATCTGTGTAGAATCTTGCACCTGCTTCTGTGACGTAAGATGGTTTTAATATATTCTGTTTGTCATAATAGCGAATTGTCCGCAGGGTCACGTGGGCCATGCGGGCAAATTCACCGGATGAATAGTAGCCTGGTTTTTTCAACTTTCATTCCTTCTTACTTTTTTACTATTGTTCCAATTTTTCTTAATGGTTTTGTCAGTTTCCAGGAAGTCGAATTTTCATAGTCTTCTATGATTGCTTCCAACTCTTTTATCTTATTATCCCTATCTTCTATGTTTTTTTCTAATATAAGCTTTTGCTGCTCTCTCTGATTAATTTCCTTTTCTTTTCGCTGTACTACCCTTTGCAATTCTTCAATTGTTACATCTTTGGCTTCCAGTTCCCCCGGAATCCCGAAATTTCTCACCCGCAATTCTTTATAAAATTCAGGCAATGAAAAACCTTGTTTTTCCTGCAAAACTTCCAATATCCCCGGCTGTTCCAAAAGTCTTTCATATTGCATTAATCCCAGGAAATTAACATCTTTTCCTGTACATCTCAGCATAAATGCAGCTTTTTCACACTCAATTTCTTCTTTCGTATCTGCCGCATTATTAACGAATTCATTTCTAAAAAACTTTTCAAACTCTTCATCCGACATATAATCAAACATCTTGCTCTTCACCATTGTCTGTAAATTAAATGTCGCATAAATTTTTCCTAATGAAAAACCACTTATCTTTCCTACCGCTTCTTCCCATCTATATCGCACAAGTCTTTCATTCATTACATAAATCGGAAATTTTATAACCAGCCGCATCCACAATTCATAATCTTCCGCTCCTACAAATGCAAGGTTATAGTGACCGCCGACACATTGCAACGCTGCTTTTCTGATTACCGCAGATGCATTGCAGAGACAATTTCCATTTTTCAAAAAATATTTTATCCATTCCTCCTGCGACCGGTTTTTTACTTTATTAAACAATTCAAAAATATCGCTGAATTTCGTATTTGCTTCTTCCGACTCTTCATCAATGATATTCACTTTTGAAAAACACACTCCATATTCTGTATGTTCTTCCATAAATAAAACTTGTTTTTCTAGTTTTTCCGCTTCCCATACATCATCACTGTCAATCTTTGCAATGTATTCACCTATTGCCATATCAATACCAAGATTTGAAGCATATGCAACATGGTTGTTCTTTTTACAAAATATGGTTTTTATTCTCGAATCTTTATAGCTATTGATAATTTCCTGTGACCGGTCCGTTGACGCATCATCAACAATAATCAATTCCCAGTTTCTATATGTCTGATTTATTACACTCTCTATAGCTTCTGCAATATATTTTTCTTCATTATAATTTGCTAGGATTATACTCACTTTTGGTGTCATTTTTTCTCCCCTCTCGGTCACACTTCTTAACTCACCCATGTTGCTGTAATATTTAAAATAAAACCTCTATAAAAACAAGTGAAAAGATATACTGAATAAATAATTACAACTGTTATTATAGCTAATGCTGCAATTGTAGTTGAATTTACTTTTATTTTATTTCTTTTACTAAATCTTTGTAAAGCCGGAACAAAATATAACATATACGGATGTAAATACCTTCCATCCAACTCATTTATCATATCTGAAGTTTTCCCCATTATCAGATAGAAACCAGTAAAAATACCCATCCAATTAACCAGATATGCTAAAAGACCCCCATAAGTAAACCAACGATTCCAATTATAAGCATTTTCACCCAGTACTATCAAGAAAGTACTGACTATCCAAAGCAAATTGAAGATTTCCGGAAGAATTGTCGGTACAACTGAAAATAAAGATTTTCCCCTGTCTCCCATTGTTGCCATATTAAAATAACTTTTCATAAATGCCTTAAATAAGCTAAATAAATTCAAATAGTAATTTAATCCAACAAGCAAAACAAGCATCACTATAATTCCCGTCACGAAAATTACTATTTTCACAGACATCTTTTTGTTATCTAACCATTCAAGGATTCTCAAGAAAAATATCGGCAGAAACGGAATAACGGCTAATGCAAATAAATAATTTTTCTTGCAGAACAGTAGTAATATAATTGTAATAAGCGTATATAATAATTTTTGTTTACTTATCTCTTTTATTGTTCGCAGCTTTGCCAGTTCAAAAATATTCATACTATACATTGCAAAAACAACATAAGAAAACACGTCATAACTAGGACTTGCCAGTTTTTGAATGCAAGGTATAGAAAATAACATAAACAATGTCCATTTCCCCACGGTACTCTTTTTTATAATCGCACCCATACATAATGCAAAAAAGAGCAGTGAACTGATTCTTGAGCACAACAACATAATGCCATAACTAGGATATATCACTCTTCCCACCATAACTCCAATTGCTGCCGGTATATGTGCGATATCTATTTGCATTGTAATATTTCGATCATAAGCTATATTAAAACAGAAACTATCTTTTTCTACATCTTTTAACTTTTTTATATAAAAAGTCTCAACATCAAAATCTTTCATATCCCCGTCTAATCCTATTGCCTGATATTCCAGTTGACGTACGACTGTCTTCTTCATTGATTTTGGATGATTCATCGAAAATATATTATAACTTTTACTTAAATGATACCCTTCATCTCCATTTCCCAAAGGAAATGTCACAAAAACAGAAATCATTCCAAATAACAGTATTAAAAACACATATACTCTTTCCGTTTTTATTTTACTCAAAAAGTTCTTCATTTCTCATCTCCATACTTTTTTTATGTTAAAATATGCTTTAATCTGAGGATCTACAACAAAATTTCCATTCGCTTTTTCAACAATGATATCTTTTCCATATTTTCTTAAAAGTTCTGTTGACAACTGCTCCGTTTTCATCATCATAAACTTATCAGTAACACCATCTACACATTGTGTCAATTCATCTCTATGAAAATAACCAACTGCTTCTACAGGCTGTCCCTGAAATGCATACCCTTTTTGTCCTTTTAAGAATCCATTATGGTATATTGTCTGATTCTTTTTATTTATCAATTGGATTCCAACCACTCCATTTTCCGGGAACTGACAGATACCGATCATTTCTCGCATCCAGTTTTTGCTGATCATTCTGATAGAAGAATCTACAAATAAAACATATTCATATCTGATTTGTTCTTCTTTTACTTCTTTTATAGATTTTACTGCTATGAACTGGCATTTCACTTTTCCGGCTGTCTTTTTTATTGATTTCATGCATTTTTTCACATCTGTTTTATTGTTACCTACAAAGCAGACAGTAACTCCTGTTTTCTCTTTCACTTTATATGTTACATGATAAAAGCCACGATAATACAATTCCCGTACTTTTCCAGGTCTGTCAACACGTTTAAGATGTTCTTCTATCGCACGCTTTCCCGCATCATATGCATACAATTTACTTTCCGGATTCTCTGCTGTTGAACTTTGATGTACTCGCCAATGATACAATATCTTAGGAATATGATATATCCCCTCCGCCTTTTCTATGCACCGCAAGATCAAGTCATAATCCTGTGCTCCATCAAAATCATTCCGGAATCCACCTATCTCTTCTACAATCAATCTTTTTACAACAAACAAATGGCAAATATAATTATTGGATCTTAACAATTCAATATTAAAATCCGTTTTTAAATGAGGTTCAAATCTTTTTGCACTGTCAGCAGAAATTTTATCTTCATCACTGTAAATAACATCTGCCTTTTCATTATCATTTACACAGCGCACTACTTCAAACAGTGCATCTGGTGCAAGAAGATCATCATGATCCAGCAATGCAATATATTCTCCTGACGCTATTGCGATCGCAGCATTGGTATTATCCGCAATTCCTTTATTTTCCGTTAACTTCTTTGCAATTATTCTTTTATCTGCCTGTGCATATGCCTGTATCACCTGCATTACCTGATCAGATACACTTCCATCCGCAATACATAACTCCCAATTTGAATATGTTTGCCGCTGTACCGACTCAATCATCTCTCTTAAAAATATTTCCGGTGTTTCATAAGTCGGAACGATTATACTTATTTTAGGATTATAAGCGAATTCATATTTTTTTTGCTTTTCCAATTCTGCTTCAGTAATCGCATTTTTTTCCAGCCATGAATCATAATCGAAATTTTCTGCAGAATGATTTCTGAAAAGCTTTAATAATAACATTTTCATTCCATAATAATGATAATACCTTTTTAAGGTGTCAATCCTACTCATTTATAATCGTTCCTTTGCTTTCATTAATCTTCGTATAAAGCTACGATTTCTTTACGGATACTTTCCCAGTCTCTTGACTGTGCAGTTTTGATACCACATTCATACAGGTGCTCCTGTAATCCTTTGTCTGTACAGATTCTTTCAATTGCGGCAATTCCTTTTTCAATCTTGCCAAGTGGATAAAGCAGGCAGTTTTCACCATCTACCAGATATTCTTTATTTCCATCATTCGGAACAACCACTGCATATCCACCTGTTGCCATCATTTCTAACGGCGGATATGAAAAACTTTCCAGGTAGCTTGTCTTTAACAGAATATCACACTGATTATATACATCAGCCACCTGATCAAACGGTACCTTATGAAGGAATTTATCTACACGATACCAGTCTTTTGGTTCTGCATTATAAGACATATACCATATCTCATACTTTTCTTTATCGAGTTCATTTGTTATTTTGAAACTTTCGTCAACATTTTTGTACTCTACTCCGCAATCTCCCTCGATCAGAATACGAATCTTTCCGTTCATCTCACGTTTATGGTGTGGGAAGTTTTCTTTTTCAATCCCATTTGGTGCATATCTGGCAATCTGTTCATAATCGTCTCTTAACCATTCTTCGCACCACTTTGAAATGGTAAGATACTGGATTGGTACCTTCGGGATATAACTCTGATTTGCAAATACTCTGAGCGGAACTCCCGGCTCATAGAAATCCGTTTCAAAATTCTGTACCAGATAATATCTCTTTTCGATATTCTGATAATTTTCAAGAAATGCAACCGTCGTCCACATAGTCGCAACAGCTTTGTCAATTCTTCCTTCTACCAGTCTGAGATCCTGACTCATTACCGGTATCTGATGTTCTTTAAATGTACACCATTGAATTGAATTATCTACATTGAAAAGTGTGACATCCATTCCCGCATCCTGAAGCATAACAGCATGCCACAGTGCCACCATAATTCCGCCACTGATATTCAGAGAAGGCAGTATAAATGCAATATTTGGTGTCGTGTATTTTTTTATAAATTTAACCAGTGGGAATCCTGTATATACAGTTACACATTTTTTTGTACAATATCTATGCGCATTTTCTGCAATCCGGTCTCTTTCTTTCTTATCTTCTACCAGTCTGCTTAACTGTTCTACCCATTCTTCTTCTGTATCACAGAGAATTCCTGTCTTTCCTGATACGATCATTCTCTGAAATGCACCCACATTACTTGCTACCGTTGGAACTTTCACCAGTGCTGCTTCCACCCATTTATTTTCGGATTTTGCTTCGTTAAAGATGCTCTGCTCTAACGGTGCCAGATTAATATCCACTTCCGCAATCAGCGACGGTAATTTCTTCCAGTCAACAAACGGATGAGATACCACACGTGCTTTATACTGCTGTAACGTTTCCGGAAGATCCAGTTCTCCAACCACATGCAGCTGAACCTGTGGATATTTTTCCATTACCTTAGTCAGTGCCGGTAATACCAGTTCAAAATCATCGTTGTGTGTCAGGCTTCCACTGAAATATCCGATTCCCACATGATCGTCTTTACGGGTTTTATTTTTTAACGCTTCTTTGGATAACGCACACATTTCTTCTGAGGCCGTATTTCGGTTAATAAATACTTCCGGTACATAATGTCCCAACTCTTCAGCAAGTCTTTCTGTCGTTGTAATTGCGGCATCACACAATTTTAATGTTCTACCCATCCGCATAACGCCATCATCGTATAAAGCTCGTTCTTCTTTCGACATAGAATCCAGATATTTGATCGTATCTGTGTACTTTGTATCAACCACAAGATCATCGATATCAAATAGTACTTTTTTATTCAGCTTTTTGGCTAATTTTATAAATTCACCAATCATATCTGTATATGGACATCTGAAAAAGACAAATGTACGATAATATCTGACCTGATCTAACTGCAGATTTACATAATATACTTCGCCTGTAGAAATATTATTCGCTGCCAGCTGTTCTCTCTGATGTGTCACACGGTATCTCGCCGGATGAGGTACACTTTCGTCACAACCATTGATGAATAATACATCTTTATAGACTCTGTCTTTTGCATCTCTTCCTACCGTTCTTGCCGTATGAACGTAACTCTTTGCTTTTCTTCCGACACTGATAATCCCTTCTTCTTTCAATGTATGAAGTGTTTTCGCCGTTAACTCTCGTATATCTGCCATCGTTTCCTCCTAATAATTATAAAATACCCAGTTCTGCCAGATTTTGATTGTAAAAATTATCTTTTTTACTGATTCTGCTTTCCCATTTTGAAATAAACTTCTGAATCTCTGTATCATCAACCTCAATTGTCAATGCTTTGGAATAAGAAAATTCTGCAAAACATGTCCATACAGTCCAAAGTCCCTGTTTTTCTCCATTCAGACAATAATCAATTATTTCGTATCCCGGAACATCTTCTTTCAATCCTCCAAGATTTCTCCACGCATTCTTCGATATCATGCAGCAATCTTTCCATGCTGCCGTAGTATTACGGACATGCCGCAACATTGCTTCATATCCCTGTTCTGCGCCGTTAATCCCCTGGCACAAGAATTTCACTTTCGCATTATCTCTAACATCCAAAGCAATACCTGCGTATGCAATCAGATTATTTTCAAAATATACTTTCGGGGATACGGCACATACATCTTGCCTCTGTGCAAACATCAGCATTTCTTCTACCCAGTCCGGATTCATTGGCAGACAATGAACATTTATCATAACTGCGTATTCTTCTTTCATACTGTCTATCTGTTTATTTACATTATCAGCAAATGTACCGTTCTCTTTATTTGCATATACGACACGAATATTTTTATATGTGGTTTTTTCCAAAATCTTTTCTTTTGCCCTGTCATATTCTGTGTTCTTTTCTGCTCCATGCAAAATAAGCAGCACACCTGCATTGTCCGGAATTTCGTAATGTACACGGTAAATAGTCCGATACGGAAGATTACTTTCAACTTTTCCCGGCTCTTTCGTTCTTTCTAACTGTTCGCTGACTGCATGTATTGCAGCATCAACCGCGTAACTTTTTGAATCCAGATTCATCGAAACTGACTGTGGATGAACTCTCCAGTAATACAGAACCTTTGGAATGTGTACAATCTTTTCTGCCTTTTCCGTCAGTCTTAAAACCATATCATGATCCTGGCTGCCGTCAAATTCCGGTCTGTATGCCTGTCCAATCTGATCTAAAAGTGATTTTTTGAATACTGTAAAATGACAAATATAATTATGGGCTCTTAATTCATCTTTTCCAAATCCAGGTTTGAAGTTAAAGTCTGATGCATCCTCGATTTTTCCAGAGAACTTTACTTCATCCGAATATAAGAAATCTGCTTTTTCCTCTTCAATTACTTTCATCATTTCATATAATGCTGACTCATGCAAGATATCATCATGATCCAAAAGACCTATGTAGTCTCCTGTTGCAAATTTCAGACATTCATTGGTATTTTCCGATATTCCTTTGTTTTCTTCTAATACCTCATAGCAGATTCTTGAGTCTTTTGAAGCATATTCTCTGCATATTTCACCTACGTATTCATGCTCCTTATCACTTCCATCTGCCAGACATAACTGCCATTTTGGATAAGTCTGCTTTTGCAGCGATTCCAATAATTCTCTCAGATAATTCTCTGGTGTATTATACAGTGGTGTAATAATACTAAATGATACCGGTGCCAAAAATTTCCTGTTTTTTTGATTTTCCCGCTCACCATCCGAAATCAGATGAAGTGAACGCACCCGGTTCCTGAATTTCTCTTCTTCTCTTTTTTTTCTGTAATGATCTCTTATTGCTCTAAGGACTGCAAATGGTCCCTGTTTTATCAACATCTTTATTACTTTCTTAATTTTCACTTTTGTACTCCACTATTTGAATAATTTATATAAGAATTTCATAAAAGCTATTACGTAAATGATAAATAACAATAATACACAAAATGTCTCTGCATCAAACCGGTTCGTAACCGCTTTCATGATCAATGTTCCGTCTGTCTCTTCATCATTGATCCAGAACTTTGTTCCTTGTTCTGTTTTTCTTTCAAAACAAAACAATACTGCATTGTCCGGAATTTCTCCTTCTGTGCCGATAGAAAAAATATATTCTTTATCTTTACAGTTTTTCACAGTATCAAATTTAAAATTATAGAATTTTCCACTTTCCAGATCCGTCGCTTTCGTTTCGCCATTCGCAACTACTTTCTGCGTTTCTGCATCTGTAAGACTATATTTGATAACCGTATCTGATGGTGTACCTGTAATCCTGCATTTTACCCTAACACCATCCAATGTATCTTCATTACTTTTGAACCGTTCCTGTACAGTTTCATTCAGGAATGATCCTGTTGTTATATATTCGCTGGTATCCACTGCTCTGTCATATATATAATTATTCTTCCCTATATGTGCATATAAGAACGAACCTGCAACAATAATAATCCCTGCAATTATTACCTGAATCTTTTTTTTCATGCTATTACCTCATCTATTATGACTGACTATATTCTTTACAAATTTCATCTGCATCGCCAAACCTTTTCACATGCCCGTGTTCAAGCCATACAATTTTCTCACACAAACTTTCAACCTGTGCAATACTATGCGATACAAATAAAATAGTTGTCCCATGTTCCATCATTTTTCTGATGCGCTCTTCACACTTCTGTTGGAATCGGAAATCACCAACCGAAAGCACTTCATCAACGATCAATATGTCCGGTGTCCCGATCGTCGCAATTGCAAACGCAAGCCTTGACACCATACCTGAAGAAAAGTTTTTGACCGGAACATCCATAAAATTCTGTAGTTCTGAGAATTCCACAATATTATCGTAATGCTTTTCCATCTCTTCTCTTCCGTATCCCAACAATGCACCATTCAAAAATACATTTTCTCTTGCAGTAAGATCCATATCAAATCCGGCACCAAGCTCGATCAGCGGAGCAACTGTCCCGCAAACTTCAACTTTACCCGTCGTTGGTTTTAAAACTCCTGCAATTGTTTTCAACATTGTACTTTTTCCACTACCATTAAGTCCGATCAGTCCAAGTGATTCACCTTTATATACTTCAAATGATACATTCTTCAATGCCCAGAACTCATCAAACTTCACCTGTTTTTTTAATCTTTTGATCACATACTCTTTAAAGCTGTCGAATTTTTCAGATGAAAGATTGAACTTCATCGAAACATCTTCTACTTTTATGATCGCCTGTTTTTCCATATTTTCACCGCTCCCTATATGTTCAAAATAAATTCATCCTGTGCTTTGTAGAATACTCTGAGTCCGATTACAAGTGCAAGTCCTGCTTCTATCACCGCAATAATAATTGATTTTGCATCAAAGATTGTATAATCCAACATCACATCTCTGAACATCAGCAGGATATTGGTAATTGGATTCAAATTTACGATTGGTTTCAGCCATGCCGGCAAAATTGACATTGGATAAATAATCGGTGTCAGATACATCAGTGCTGTAATGAATACAGAGTATAAATGCATGATATCTCTGAACTTTACAGCAATTGCCGAAAGAATCAGTCCAATTCCCATAGAGAATATTACTAACAATACCAATGGAATCGGAACAAGGATTACTGTCCAGTGCAATTCCGCTCTTGTCGCAACCATAACCAGAATCAGCGCTGTAAAAGAGGCCATCAGGTTAATAAAGCTTGAAAAGATTCTCGAAATAACAAATAAGTATTTTGGTACATAAATCTTTCTGATCAGAGATGCATTTCCAAGAATTGCTCCCATCGCATTTGTCGTTGATTCAGAGAAAAAGTTAAAGATTACCTGTCCACTCAAAATAAACAACGGGAAATTCTCCACATCAAATTTAAACAGATTTGAGAAAACAACAGATAATACGATCATCATCAATAATGGATTCAGGAGTGTCCATAACACTCCCAAAACAGATCTACGATATTTAATTTTTATATCTCTAGCAACCAGCTCTTCCAATAGTGGCTGGAATTTCTTAAAATTCTGGATATATTGTTTCATATTCAGCTCCTCTTATTTTTATAAAATCACTACAAACATTTTCTTACCAGTAAGACTTCCCACATTTGCTGGAATATGATGAAATTACTTGCAAGCATAATCATCATCTGATATTTTTCCAGTTCTATTGTATTTTTTATTTTATCAGTCTGGAAGCAAAGATAAAATATAAATATAAACGGATAATAATACCTTGCCTGTGTTCCTAGTATTTCTTCAATACCCGCCTCCGTAAATGATATATACAATGCCGTCCATACCAGACCTATTACCAGAATCATCTCTATTGCAAATATACACTTCGTCTTAATGTCCAGTACTCTTTCTTTACTTTTTCCATCTCCATAAGTGTCTGTCAGTGTTGTTCCTACCACCAGTGCTGCACAACATGTCGACAGACTGCCTCCGCCTAAATAGCCAAAACTTGTAAAAGCTGAACCTCCCATGATGTATTCCTGGAAAGTTTTCAATACATTCTTCAACCACACAATTGCATATGCAATTGGCTGCCCCAGAATATATTTCATCTGTTGTCCACTATCCGTTTTGCTTCCCCTGGAATCTGACATATCATTGGATGGATTCAGTGCCGGCAATACAAATGAAGCCATCAACGCTAAAAATGCTATTATAATACCACCTTTAAAGATATATTCATCCCTCTTTGAATAGAACTTGTCTTTTCCAAGGAACAGACCGCTCAGTATCAATGGTGCATACACTGCTTTCGGAAGACATCCCAGAACAAAGCATGCTATCATTAATATTCTCCACTTATACTCAAACTTTTCCGTCTTATTCAAATGTTCTCTGATCAGTATACTGCTGCCCAATACCAGGAATGCAACCACCCATATATCATATGTATATACCGTTCCCTGGAAGATCAGTTCCGGCATCATACCGATTACCATCAGCAAACGTTTTCCTATTGGAAGAATCGCTATCGCAAAGCTCATAACCACTGCATAAAGCAATAAATTTCCAAGCTTTCCTAATAACCATTGGAAATAAAATGGCAAATGCAAAATTTGACCGATTTTTAGCAGAAATGCCTGATTCAGGTATCCTACACTACTAAGTTTGAATTCATACTTATCAGTCATCACTCCCGTATATCTTGTCTTATCATTCATGACTCTAAAGAAATCCATTCGCTCTTCGATCGACTCGTTTGCACTAATGGTCGTCGTATTGATTTCCCATGGATATCCGTAATAATAATCTTCAACCTGAGTAGACGGTTCTTCATATTTCGTACACCCGATCCAATGTGCGTTCAAATAATGTATCTGTTCATCAAATCCTGTTACATATATCGGCTCCAGCAACATCAGACAGATGCCTGCCACAAAACTGCATACAAAGAATGTAATTGCCGGATGTCTTTTATTTTCCTTTCTAAAAGAAAGTATAAACAGAAAAGCAAACACACATGCAGCCGTAAACACGCCTAAAATCGGGTTCAGTTTCAATGTGTTATCTACTTCGAAATGATTAATCACAACTTCATTTTCCGATTTTTCAAACTTTATTTCAATCTCTGCTACTTTTCCGCCTACATTCACAACAGAACGTGGCATATCTTTCATATATTCATCTTCTATATGCATATCTTTATAAGCACCATATATATTCTGTTTGCGTATTCTTAGATGTGCTTTTGAAAAGTATTCCGAAGTATATTCATACGATAATTTATTTACGTATTCTTTGTGGAGTTTTATTAACATCTCTCCACCTTTTTTCCCGATATAATACTTCCCGTTACGTCTTTTTATATCTCCCTTAATCAATACATTCTCATTGCCGATTTCTGTCTTACCTTTATTATCGCCTGCTTTTGTATAATGTATTCCCGCATATGCTCCCATTACGATAAATCCGGCTATCACCGCTATACACGCGATAATCAACAACTTACCTTTTTTCTTCCAATACTCTTTCATTTACATTTCCCCAAACGATTATCTATTTTTTAATTCATCATTGACCTTCTTCTCATACAATGCCAGTTCCTGTGTCAACTGTTTCATTCTGATCGATACTCTTGAAATTGCAACTGTAAGTACAAATATAATCACCAGAGAAAAACAGAATCCCAAAAAGAACAGCATATTAATCGGACTCGCCACACCGATCAATTCTGCCAATTCCGTAGTTAATATAGGAAAACAATCCAGTACCAGTGTTCCCACGCCAACTATCAGCCATGCCAGCGCATAACGCAATTCCAATCGTTTCTTGCGAATCATATTCACAATGACGCATAACGCAATAATCAAAATAATTGCTACTATAATCTGTAATCTGATATTCATTTTTCTTCTCCTAATACTTTCTAATTCTTTCAATCAAAATCGCCAAAGGAACTTTTATCATATAGTAGACCGACTTTTTCAGAGAAATCGAAGAAACTCCTCCTTCTCTCGCCTTCATGACTACCGGGATCTCTTCCACCTTCATATTTCTTCTCAGAATCGCAACTACACTTTCCGGTTCAGGGTAATCCCTCGGATAATCATAAGCAAACAGTCCCATTGCATTTCTTCCGATCATACGCAACCCGGATGTCGGATCTGTTATCGTCTTTCCGGTCATCAATTTAATCAGACCGGTGAAAAATTTGATTCCCATTCTTCTGGTATAAGAAGACTGAAATCCTTTCTTTTCAATAAATCTTGATCCGATCACCATATCCAGATTATGATTGACCAGATATGTAGCCATCGTATCAAGGAATTCCGGATCATGCTGACCATCGCCATCTACCTGAACCGCCACATCATATCCATGCTCATACGCATATCTGTATCCTGTCTGCACAGCTCCTCCGATTCCCAGATTAATCGGAAGATTCACAATATTGAACCCATTATCTTCACAGATTTTTCTGGTATTGTCAATCGAGCAGTCATTTATTATTACATAGTCAAACCCTTTCGCATCCTTCTTAATCGAAGCCACCGTCTTTTCTATATTGGCCGACTCATTGTATGCGGGTATAATAATCAACTTCTTCACTTTATTTCTCCTCACAAATACGTTCTACCTGTTTTGCGACAATTTTCCAGGTAAAATGATTTTTTATCATCTCATACGTTAATTCTATGCCTTTTTCTCTCCTGTCAGGATCTGCAATCACATCCCTCAACGCCTTATAAAGGACGTCTTCTTGATTGTTAGGTATAATACATCCATAGTCTTCATTGATCAACAACTCTTTCGCACCACCCCTGGCAGTTGTGACAATGTAACATCCACACGCCGAAGCTTCCAGTATAGATGTTGAAAAGCCTTCCGAGAAAGATGGAAGGCAGAATATATCACTTTCCTTCAGCAGAGCTACAATATGTTCAAAATCAAGTCTTCCCACCGGAATAATATAATCCGTCTTTCTTTCCTCGATTTCCTGCTGCATATCTCCGTCTCCCGCGATAAAAAGGCACACTTTTATTCCATCTTCATTTAATCTGTCCATTACATTGAGAAGACTAGGTAACCCTTTTTCTTTCAGCAGTCTTCCCGTAAAGGTTATAACTACAGTATCTTCCGGAATATTATACTCTTTTTTATAAGAAGTTGTTACCTTGTCCTTTATCTCTTCTACCTCTTCCAAATCAATAGAATTGTATAATACCCCCTTGGCTTTGATATGAAAATGTCCCAGCCATCGGTTGCAAGCTTTCGACACCCCATAATACTCCTTGCAGAACAAATAGTCAATCTTAGTAAATGCATGTTCAAATATTTCACCGACCGTATCCCAGAATCTATTATGCACCGACAAATGGCTTGTCCCATGATCCAAAGTAATACATTTCGCCTTTTTCTGTCTGGCAAAAAGCATTCCATATAATGAATGTAGATAAAACCTCGTATTCACAATTACCATGTCTATTTTCTTACTTTTCAATTTTCTGTGAATCCGCCAGAATTCCTTATTGAATTTGATTACCGGATATCGTCCTTCCAGCAGATTATAACACGGTATTCTATATACCGGTATTCCATTTACCAACTCGTGATTTTTCAGATGATATACATTAGATGTTACAATGATTACCTTATTCCCATCCTGTATCAACTGCTTGGCAAGATTGTATGTATATCTTTCCACACCTCCCAAATGCGGAAAATATTGTGCTGCAAATATGCAATATGTCTTACTTTTCTGCATATATCGGCTCCTCTCCTTCAAACTGAATGATTAATGGCATATGATTGACCCGTTCATTTTCCGGCGGAATCTTCATATAATCACCATATACTTTTTTCAAGAATTTATCATTATTATTCGGAATATTTATCTCTGTATTTTCAAACGGAACTTTCTTCAACGGAAAGATATCCTTCGCAACAATCTTATCTTTCAAACTTCCCACATATTCATAAGATGTTACATATCTTCCTTTCTCATCACTTTTATTATACTTTGTAGCATTGTCTACATATTTCTTATAAATCCAAGAAGGTTTTATCCTCAAAAGTTTCAATGCAACATAAGCCAACCGACATCCCAGACTCATAATCTCTCCTTTTATTCCGTCGTAGTCAATAATAGGATTCGGATTGCCGGATAGAAACAACAACTTTCCAAGTATATTTGCTTTTCTGCTCTGTGCGACCTGTTTTTTTCTGTCCCGCGGCACATAGTCAAACGGAAAGATATCCATGAAAATACACTGTTCACATTTTAAATCCTGTGTTACTTCTGACACAAATTTCGTATTTTTTCTTTGGATATGTGTTACGGTACAGCTATATCGTCCATCTATCTGCGGTGTCAGCAGATTATATTTATCAGACATCTCCTTTGAGAAAATTTCCATGAATTTATCATAATCCACTCTTAGCATTCCGACATCTATATCATCATCCCACGGAATAAATCCGGCATGTCTGACTGCACCGATGGCTGTGCCATATACCGCAAAATATGGTAGTTCGTATTTCTCACATACTTGCGCAAAGTCATGTAGCATTTCCACCTGAACACCATGCAACTTTTTCAGAACTGTTTCATCGTATTGTTTTGACCTACTGTATTTTTTCACTCTTTTTTCCTCTCTCTTTGTGTGTTTCCATATAGAAACAAATCACAAATATCATTGCCGTTACTACCAAAAATATAAGCATCGCCGTGGTATATCCCATGGATGCCCCAAACATTTTCCATTTATTCACAAATGGTTCTGCCACAACCTTTATGTATATCCATGACACAATATAAGAAACGATCAGAAGATATTGCTTGCGGATAACGACCAATGCATTATCCAGAACCGCCGCAAATGTATAGCAGCATCCGCCGACAATAATCAGCAGCAACTGACTCTTATATTTATCAAGGTTCATTCCATAAATAACAGAAAGCACCGGAATCCCCAAAATCGCACTTCCGATGATCAGCACAATTGCCATTCCGAACAGGCACAGCAAGATTCTTCCTAATATTTTAATGAACTCACGATACTTTTTATCTCCCCATACAATCGCCATCTGTGTAATCAACGGTCTGAACACGATATACGCCAATGACAATACAGATGCCGGCATAAAAAGAATATTAAATACCGTTTGTGCCCCCTGTTCAATCCTTCCATCCTGTATCGCCGTATCAATCACCATCTTAGGCGTATTCATAATAGACATGATAATAAATGCATTTACAAACAATGGAAGACCTTCTCGAAAAAGGGCAACGATCCATTTCACATTCTTTCCTAAATTGCCACTTGATTTCAGAGCCGCAACACGTTTCTGATAGCTCACATCAAATGCAAAGAAACATATTACATATATAATTACGAGACTCCAGCAAGCATACAGAAGATTGTGTGTATTAGCCAATATCACACCAAATACAATACTTGAAAAGACAATTCTGTATGTAAGCGCCTTACCCGCCAGGTCCAGTCTCTCTTTTTGCTGAAACCAACCTTCATACACGTCAGCAATTGAATCCACAGCTCTATATGCACAGACAATCATTACTATCTGCGCTTTATAATCTACATACCCACACATTCTTATATAAACAGCACTACTTATCAACATTGCCACAACTGTCAGGAACCTGAATACGCAATATTGTTTGAACTGAAACGTTTGCTTTACGTCTGTTGCCTGATATACTCTGATCTGAAATGTTCCAATTGTAACCATCAGCTGACTGATCGACCATGCGATACTGAAGATATCCGTATCTTCTTTGTTAAGCATTCTGGTTACCAGCATTAATGCAACAACAGAAAGTAACGCATTTGCCATACTTCCCGTAATGTTCCATATATATATTTCCTTTTCTGTCGGTTGATTTTTTATCGATTGCATTCTTTCTTCTCCATTATTTTATTCCACACAAAATCTTGCGGCAACTCGTTTCACACAGTCAAACAACTTACTTCGGATCAAATCCATCAAACTGCAAATCACATATACAGCTGGCACTACTATAATTAATTTAACTAATGCCCATTTATACACACCACTTTTCAGTTCATCTTCAAACAAATGCGCTACTACTTCATTCCGGATCAAACCATTATCATGAATCAGATACACTCCTAATGTCACACCTGATAAAATCGTGATCACCTGTTTAAGCTTTGTACTGTCAACTCTGATATTTACAAAAAATATCAACAGCGCAATACTTCCAAGAACAATTGTCGGAGATGTATAATCAACCAACACATTTGCATTCTCTGTATTGCCAACTTTTTCCATTATAATCTTACTCAAAAATGTAAGAAGCACCATGCATCCAAAAACTGACAAAGACAATCTTTTCTTAACTGCATGGTAATTGAAATATTTACGTATATATGCCCCAAACAGGTACATGATACATAACCACAAGGATGAATATCCTCGATTCACATTAAAAGGATCCGGATAGTATGAACCCTGCAACAAATAACTGACCAGAGTCGGTAGAGCAATATATATTGCAAATATTCCAATCAGCATGCGCTTATATATTCTCTGGTCAATATAGTCCATCGCCAACCGTATCATCGGTATCAGACACATCATTCCAAAATAAGCTGTAACATACCAGTTTTTTCCTGATGTAACAGGAAAAAATGAATAAATCCACTCTTCTCTTGAAATCGTTCCATGTAACACTGTACAGTCCATAACAATCGTAATCATTAAACTATAAAACATAACTTGTAACCACAATTCCATGAGCTTACGAATGTTACACCGTGCAGTCAGAAAGCCACTTGCCAATGCATAGCAATTCACTGCTCCATAACATGCGATTTCAATTAACCATGCTACCTGATAGCATCGAGACATGGGCGGCATATCATCCAGTACACCTCCATGACCTAGCATATGTAATGTTACAATCATCAGCATAGATACAATCTTCAACAAATCTATTCCTATATTCCTCTCGGTCTTCATTCATTACTCTCCTACTCATTACTCATACCGATTGATTATATCATATCTTGTATTTCTTTACCAGAGCGAACACCAAAACCTGGCAAAAACCATTTAGAGTTACATTTCTTATTGACACATGCCTTTCCAAACTGTATAATACCCATATGTTCATAAAATTATAAGGTGGTGCAGTACATGAACACACAAGAGTGTGATATTTTGAACTTAATATTATCCAATACATATACAAATCAAAGAACACTGGCAGAGGACTCCGGTCATTCCCTTGGAATTGTCAATCGTTCTATCAAGACATTGATTGCCGAAGGTTATCTGGACGAATCCATCCAGCCAACGCCGAAAGCCCTCCGGGAACTCACAGAGGCTTCCCCAAAAAGAGCCATTATTCTCGCTGCCGGCTTCGGGATGCGGATGGTTCCGATTAATACAGAAGCACCAAAGGGGCTTCTTGAGGTACACGGCGAACCATTGATCGAGCGTCAGATTCGGCAGCTACATGCTGCCGGCATTCACGAAATCTACATCGTCGTCGGCTTCATGAAAGAACAATACGAATATCTCATGGATGATTACAGTGTAGAGCTGATCGTGAATCCGGACTATGCGGAAAAGAATAATCTCCACTCTCTGTATCTTGCGAGAGAACATTTGTCAAATGCATATGTGATTCCATGCGATATCTGGTGTGATCAAAGTCCATTCCGCAGGCACGAACTTTATTCCTGGTACATGGTCAGTGATCTGGTAGATAACGACAGTTCGGTCCGTGTAAACCGTAAGCTGGAACTGACTACGATCTCTGCTTCTTCCGGGGGCAACTCGATGGTCGGCATCAGTTATCTTCTCAGTAAAGATGCCAGGGTCATTCAGGAACGACTGGAAAGATATGACAAAGATCCGGCATATGCTGATAAATTCTGGGAAGAAACCCTGTACGAAAAAGGCAAAATGATCGTTCCTGCCAAAGTCGTACATGCCGCTAATATCGTAGAAATCAATACATTTGAACAGCTCCGGGAATTGGACAGCAATTCCAATCATTTGCAGTCTGATGTTCTTGAAATTGCTGCCGAAGCACTACACACACAACTGGAAGACATCTCGAATATCACGGTTCTGAAAAAAGGTATGACCAACCGTTCTTTCCTGTTTGACTGCAATGGATGCAAGCATATCATGCGTATTCCCGGCGAGGGAACCGATCAGCTCATCAATCGCCGCGAAGAAGCACAGGTATACCAGATCATCCGTGATAAGCACTTATGTGATCACATCGAATACATCAATCCGGAAAACGGATACAAAATTACTCGTTTTCTGGATCACGCCCGTGTATGTGATCCACACAACTTAGACGATATTCAAAAATGTATGCATCGTCTGAGACAGTTTCATGAGATGAAATTAAAGGTGGATCACCGTTTTGACCTGTTTGGCCAGATCAATTTTTATGAAAAACTATGGAACGGGCGCAGTTCCGCATATCGGGATTATCAGAAGACAAAAGAGAATGTATTTTCACTGCGATCTTATATAGAGCGATACAAATCAGAAGATGTTCTCACCCATATAGATGCCGTCCCTGATAATTTCTTATTCACGACAGATACCGACGGTAACGAAGATATCCGCCTGATCGACTGGGAATATGCCGGAATGCAGGATCCCCATCTGGACATCGCCATGTTCTGTATCTATTCACTTTATAACAAGGAGCAGGTGGATCAGCTGATCTCTCTGTATTTTTCAGAAGGATGTCCAGACGCTATCCGTATCAAGATCTATTGTTACATTGCCTCTGCCGGACTTCTCTGGAGCAACTGGTGCGAGTATAAAAGACATCTCGGTGTCGATTTCGGCGAATATTCCCTGCGTCAGTACCGATACGCCAAAGAATATTACCGCATTGTACAAAACGAATTAAACAACATTACCAAATAAAACATTCAAGCTAAGGAGCATCAAATCATGCACACTGTAAAAAGAGCAATTATCATGGCTGCCGGATTCGGTTCCAGAATGCAGCCTGTCACATTAACAACCCCAAAACCTCTCGTCAAGGTAAACGGGATGCGTATGATCGATACGGTAATTCAGGGATTACATCACAATGGTATTCAGGAAATCTACATCGTTGCAGGATATCTGAAAGAACAGTTCTATGCATTGGAAACACAGTATCCCGGTGTGAAGATCATCGAGAACCCTTATTATGACACCTGTAATAACATCTCTTCTCTTTATGTTGCACGCGAGCATCTGGAAGATGTAATGATTCTCGATGGAGATCAGATAATCTACAATGACAAGATTCTGGATCCTTCCTTCGAACGTTCCGGTTATAACTGCGTCTGGACCGATTCGCAGACCGATGAGTGGCTCATGACTGTCAAAGACGGAGTCGTAACCTCCTGCAGCCGGACCGGCGGAACAGGTGGCTGGCAGCTCTACAGCATCTCACGCTGGTCCGTCGAAGACGGCAGAAAACTAAAACAACATCTGGAAATTGAATTTGAGCAAAACAAAAACCGTCAGATCTACTGGGATGATATTGCCATGTTCTGTTATCCGGGAGAATACCATCTGGGAATCTATCCGATGAAGAAAGACGATATTATAGAAATTGACAATCTAAGCGAGCTGGCCGCTCTGGATTCCAGCTACCAACAATATATGGAGGCGCAATAATATGAACACAAAAAAATCACAAGGAAAAATAGACTGGATGATCACACTGCTTCCGCTAGGCATCGTCATCGCACTTTGCATCCTCTTCTTCTTCCTGCCGAAACAATCCAATGCAGTATTAAGCCAGATCCGGTTCTTCTTCGGCGACACTTTCGGCACTTACTATCTGGTCATCGGTCTTGGAATCTTTATCCTGTCCCTGTACATAGCCGGTTCCAGATATGGTAATATCGTTCTCGGCGAACCGGACGAAAAGCCAAAGTTTTCTTTCTTTGCATGGGGATCTATGATGTTCACCTGTGGACTTGCAGCTGACATCTTATTCTACTCATTCTCCGAATGGGTACTCTATGCTACCGATCCGCATATCAAAGAAATGGGAAGTATCCAGGATTGGGCCGGTGTATATCCGCTCTTCCACTGGAGCTTTATCCCTTGGGGATTCTATCTGGTGCTGGCAGTCGCTTTCGGTTTCATGCTTCATGTCAGAAAAAGAAATCGCCAGAAATACTCCGAAGCCTGCCGTCCGCTCCTCGGGAAACACACCGATGGCTTAGCCGGACGTATCATCGATCTGTTGGCAGTATTCGCACTGCTTGCCGGTACCGCAACTACATTCAGCGTAGCCACTCCACTGATGGCAACCATCATCGGCGAGCTCTTTCATATTGCAGTCAGCAGAACCGTTATCAATATTATCATTCTTCTGATTACATGCGCCGTATATACTTATTCCTTACTGCACGGATTCAAGGGAATCAGCAAATTAGCCAATATCTGCATCTATATGTTCTTTGGTCTGATCGCATTCGTATTATTATTCGGTGGTGAGACCCGCTACATTATCGAGACAGGATTCTCTTCTCTCGGCCGGATGATGCAGAACTTTATCGATCTGTCCACCTTCACAGACCCGTTGCGTACTTCTAATTTTCCGCAGAACTGGACGATCTATTACTGGGCTTACTGGATGGTATGGTGTGTTGCAGCCCCATTCTTTATCGGAAGTATCTCACGCGGAAGAACCGTACGTCAGACTATTCTTGGCGGATACGTATTCGGTGTAGGTTCTACATTGACAAGCTTTATCGTCCTTGGAAATTATTCTATGGGAATGCAGGTAACTGAAAAAGCAGATTTCATTAAGCAGTATCTCGATAACGGTGATCTGTATGGCATGATCGTAAGTATCATCAAGACCTTGCCTTGCGCTCCGGTTATCATGGTCGTCGTATTGCTCACAATGATCGCTTTCTACGCCACCTCCTTTGATTCTATCGCATTAACCGCTTCCTGCTATAGCTATCACACTCTGGAAGACGGCGAACAGCCAAACAAAGGAATTCAACTTATGTGGTGCATCCTGCTTATCTTGCTTCCGATTGCTCTGCTCTTTGCAGAAAGTTCTATGAGCAATCTGCAATCGGTCAGCATCGTCGCAGCCTTTCCGATCGGTGCCGTCATCGTAATGATAGCACTCAGTTTTCTGAAAGATGCGAAAAAATATTTGCAGGAAATGAAAAACGAATAAAAATATAAAAAGAACAGAGACCGGGATTACAGCCATACAACTGCTGTTTCCCGTCTCTGTCCTTTTTTCGCCCTAAGGAACCCAGATCCCCCGTTCGTCTACATAATATCGATTATAATCTACCCATTCCGAGACAGCCATCGCACCGCTTGACTTCAGATAGTATACACCTTGAATCCACATATCGTGATCCATTGCACCGCTCACCTCGAAGAAATACCAGATACCACCTATCTTCTGCCAGCCACACTGCATCGCTCCCGATTCTGACATATAATACCAGATTCCATCGATTTTCTGCCAGAAAGTCGTCATCTCTCCTGCTAGATCAAAGTAATACCAGGTGCCATTCACATATCTCCAGCCGGTCTGCATCGAACCATTCTCATTAAAATAGTACCAGACACCCTCTATCATCTGCCACCCGGTCACCATTGCTCCCGATTCCGACATGTAGTACCAGGCACCGTTGACATATTGCCAGCCAGTCTGCATCTCTCCTTTTTCATCGAAATAATACCAGGCATTATCAATATAGCCCCATCCCGTTGTCACACGCCCGTTCGTGTCAAAATAATAATAGCTTCCGTCCAGCAGGCACCATTCACTTTCTGTCTTTACATATTCCGTAGCAATTCCATAAAAAGAAAAATCCGCCACTACTGCCGCCGAATCAGACATCGTAAAATATACATTTGTATTCGGAAGACACGCTCTCATTCTCGTATTAAGCCATGATGACGGACCTGTCATAACAGCTGTTTTCGGATTTAAAGAAGTCAGAAAATCCGATGGATTATTATAATCTATCCCATGATGTGGCAATTTTAACAAATCAATCTTTACTCTCTTTACCTGTTCAGCAATCTTCTCCGTATCTCCATCTACCGGATCCAGATCCGATGTGAGCAATACATTTCTTCCATATGCATTGACTCTCACCACCAGTGAGTTATCATTCTCATTCGCAACCGGAATGATATTTCCATCCGCATCTCTTTTTCTCTCATAGTTCATAATGCTGATGCTCATATTTCCTATTCGGAATCTGCGATAGACGGCATTCTCTTCGAGATCCAGATCTGTGATGATCTTTACATGACGGTCTTGCGCTGCCTGTATGATTCTGTCATAAACATATTGATTATCCCACAGCGTATCCTCATCCGCATCTTCGTAGTAATATGGATCTGTCACATCTTTCCCATGTGCCGCCAACTGATACGAATCATCATACTCTGCGATATACAGGCGATCCACCGGAAAATGTTCTATAATCTCATCTCCACTTCCGATGTGATCACTGTGCGCATGCGTTGCAATGTAAAAATCCAGCTTTTCCACACCAAGTTGTTTCAAATAGTGAATAACCTGTTGCTCATATCCTTCATTCGTTGTAATTCCATATCGATATGGATATTTACTTCCCGTAGAACCACTCGGATAATCCCAGTCTTCTCCGGAGTCAACCATTCCGAAATGACCGTTACTCTCCAGCAAAATGGCATCCGATGCCCCGTACAGTGATATAAAATGAATTCTTGTTGTGTTGCCAGATGCCGCATAGGTATCTATGTGTAGAAAGAATAGTGTCCATGCAAAAAGCAGCATGATTCTGACAGCTTTTTTACGAATATTTTTCACGCTTTTCACCTCGTCTGTAAGTTTCGTTTTTTATTCTATCATAGAATACTGCTTTTTTCTTACTTTTAACAATATTTTTATTTTTATTTTTTCATTTTTCAAACAAAAAACCTTTTCGGTAACTGCTTGAAATCCTTGTGTAATATAGCAAAACAAAGCTATACAATTTATATGGAGGAAATGACATGAAGAAGTACTTAAAGAAAAGTTTTGCAGTTCTGACTTGTACGACAATGTGTAGTCAGACAACGATGGCGATACTAGCGGAAAAGATACCGGGAAGTGATACCAGTCAGCAAATCTCCGTACAGGCACTGACAACGGGCCAGTGGAAGAAGGATAGCACTGGCTGGTGGTATCAAAATGCAGATGGAAGCTATCCGAAAAAACAGTGGCAGATGATCAACGAACAATGGTATCACCTTGACTCCAACGATTACATTCCGACCGGCTGGAAAAAGATCAGTGACTCCTGGTATTACCTCGGCAGCAGAATTATCATCCGGCGCAATTAGTTGAAGAAAAAATGGAAAAAAATGTATCGCAGAGAAGACGTCCATCTACAATTTTCGGATCAACGAAAAATTCCAATGGACTCAACAGACTAAAGTCCCCATAACAAGAGAAAAGAAGAGCAAACATACATCTGCCTGCTCTTCTTTTCTCTGATATTATTTCTGTTTTTCAAAAAATTAATCGATTTTTTCTCATCCCTTTCCGCTCAATCCGCAATATCTATAGTTTTTACAATGTATACATTGGTCTCACATACTGATTCATCAGACTGATTCCATAATTCCATGCTGTTGCCCATCCAAAGCCATTCGGATTTTCTTTCTGACCCAGCCATTCTACATATGGGGCACTTCCTCGTGTTACGAGATTAAATCTTTGATCTATTGTTTCCTGTGTTAGACTGTCTTTTGATGCATATGCTTTCAGATGCTGAACCTGCGCTCTGATTCCTTCTGCAACATTATTAAACTGTGCTCCTGCAACCGATCCACCAATTGCACCAAGTCCTGCAAAGTTAAACTGCTCGATCTTTACAGCACCACCAAATTGCAGATAACCAGTTTCTTTCATCGCCTGTCCAAATACGATCTCTGGTTTTACACCCTCTTTCACAGCCTCATCATACACAATCTGACAGAATGCTTCAATACTTCCGGCACCTCCGGCATTTAACTTATCTGCCGGATAATATCTTCCGCTCTTTTGGAACATTTTTACCATCTTATTTATAACTGTATTTTTATCACTGCTCAGATCTGAATTTCCCATGATCGAAGTAACTCCAGTATATGTTAATGCCCCCTCTGGTGCGACACTCTTCTGTAAATAATACCATTCACCACCGACTGCCTGATAACCGGTGATCATCCAGCCATCTTTATCGAAGTAATACCACTGACTGTCTATGTATTCCCAGTTTGATTTTGTACAGCTTCCATCAGAATGACGATACCACCAGCGGCCTGAAGTATTTACCCACTGTGCTTTTGTCTGTGCCTGATTCTGATTACTGTTCTGGTTTCCGTTCTGATCATTCTTCTGATCATCCTTCTTTTTCCCCGGTACCCAGGCTCCATCAGCATTTACGTAATAATCGCCAATCCAAGTATCTGCTGCCATCTTTCCATCTTGGTCAAAATAGTAGCATCTGTTTCCTACCCACGTCCAACAATTACTTACTCTTGTTCCGTTGGTATTCATATAATACCATGTGTCAGAAAGTTTCAGCCAGCCCGTTACCATCCAGCCATCTTTATCGAAATAGTACCACTGATTTCCAATCTGTTCCCAGTTCAATTTTGTATAACTTCCATCTGCATGACGATACCACCAGTGCCCAGATGTCCTAATCCACTTATCTACCGCTTTTTCCATTCCAGGGATCCATGCACCACTGGTATTCACATAATAATCGCCAATCCAGGTGTCTGCTGCCATCTTTCCATCTTTATCAAAATAGTAACACTGCTGCCCTACCCAATACCAACAATTACTCACTCTTGCTCCACTCGTAGTGAAATAATACCAAATGCCATCCTGCTTCAGCCAGCCGGTCTGCATGCTTCCATTCGCATTCAGATAATAGCATGTGCCATTCAGGTTCAGCCAACCAGTCTGCATAATTCCATTTCCATCAAAATAATACCATAATCCATCGATTTTCTCCCAGCAATTCTTTGCATACACACCATTGTAATATACAAACATCCACTGTGAACCATTTTGCTGCCAGTTACCAAACTGTACATTATTATTTATGTATTCAATAATTCCTTTTGCATCTGCTTCACCCAATGTTTTTAATTTTTCATCTGAGCTGAGATATTTCTGATAATCACTTGCATTTGTTAAAAACGCATGCTCTACGATAATTCCAGGAAAACCATTGCGTTTACTTTGATGTATTACTGCATAATAATCCTGCACAGATCCGTCTGGATATGTACTGCCATTCTCTGACTGACGTACCTTCACTCCACGATTATACAATCCCAAATTTACAAGTTGTTTCTGTATACTTGAAGCAAGTTTTTGTCCTTCCTGACCTATATCTGAACGATAATTACTATTCGGGTAATATACTTCTGCACCATATGCAGCCGCACCCGCTGAATTTAAATGAATACTTACAAATAAATCTGCATTCTTACTTGCTGCAAATGAAACTCTGTTTTTCAGATCGGTAGATGCATTTGTTGCACCACCAACACTTGTATCTGCTTCCCGTGTCATATAAACCTGAATTCTTCCATTTTTTTCAAGCGCATCTTTACAGTATTGTGCTATTTTTAATGTAAGTGTCTTTTCATTTGTTCCATTTGCAATAGCTCCCGGATCATATCCACCATGTCCCGGATCCAGAACAACAACAAGTCTTGTCGCTGCACGTCCTGCATAAGTTGCAATTTCAGAATCTACAGACTGTGTATCGATTGCATCATTGATCACCTCAGCGATACTGTCTTCCTCGTAAACAGTTCCATCCTGCGTGATTGCCGTAAAAGATACATCTGCATCATTTATGTCCGTATGTTCTTCTGTCTTCTCACCTTCAACAACTGCATCCGGATCTGTCTCACAGATCTGATTCACTGCGAATTTTCCTTCAATTCCGCACTTAGCAAAATTCAGAGAATATTCTCCCCCGTCTACAGTATATGTAACGTCTTCTATGCTATAAGTTCCTGTCCATGAATCATCTTCATACGTCATTTTAAAAACTGCTGCTGATTCCTGAATATCGGAAGCCTCTACTGAATATTCTTCTCCTGTGGTTACATTCTTGTACTTCAATGCCGCACTTGTCAAAACCGTACCTTTACTATAACCCACTACAATCTTCTGCGTTCCCGGTGTTGTCACACTTGGATTGTCAATTACAACATATTCCAATGCTGGTTCCGAATCATCCTTTTTTTCAGATGCTTCTACATTCGAAACAAACATCAATGACAATACCATTGCAAAACACAAAACAACCGAGATCATACTCCGCATGTGTTTTTTTCTCATTGTTTCTCCTCTCTTTTCATTTTTCTTTTTCATTTTACTACTTGTCCATCATAGCATTCCCACATATAAAAGTCAAAGAAAGACAACATAATTGCATGCTGCCTGCATCTTTTTTATCTTTATTTTATAGTATTTATATATTCTATGATTTAATCCAATGCTATTCGGTAAAACAAAGATGCATATCCTCGATAGACTCAAATTCAAAGGATAAAGGTGATAAAAGTTATCTTCAAAAGGAAAGGCAGCACATCTAATGTGCCGCCTTTCCTTTTCTTTTTCACTTATCTGAGCCATTCTCCACTATATGGATCAAACCAATATTTCTTTCCACCGATATTTCTTTCACCAGTATATAATCTTCCAGTACTTCCTGCATAATACCAAGTTCCTTTGTAGAGTTTCCAACCATTTTTCTGTAAGATTCCACTATCATCGAACAGATATACGGAATTACTTCTTCCAAAAGTTCCTGTTACCATTCTTCCATCCACGATTAAATAGTTTCCAAGTTCTCCATCATATGGCTGTCCATTTTGGAAATAATACCAGACATTTTCTCCGTCTTCTCTGATCTGATACCATCCAGTTCTTGAAACATCAATCTTCTTACCATTTTCATCAATCAAAAACCATTTTTCATTGTCACTATTATAGTATGTTTCACTTTCATACATTCTTCCATAGCCAGAAAAGCAGTACTCAATACCATTAATCTTCTTTTCACCTGTTACTAACTTGCCATTTTCTACATAATACCATGCTGTCCATGAATTATTGTTCCAGCCAGTACTATGATACTTCTTCCATCCAGTACTTATATCAAGATTACCATTATTATTAATCCAATAATATCTGCTTTCCTTTTCATCATAATAGGTTGTATTCTGTAGCATGATTCCGCTCATTTCAAAATAGTACGTTGCTCCATTAATGGTTTTCTTTTCTTTAGTATTTACCTTGCCGTCAGCATTAACATAATACCACTCACCGGTTGATAATTGCTTCCATCCCTGTTTATCTACATATCCTTCCCAAGCACCGCTTTTTGCGAATTGACTAAGTCTTCCATCAATCTCTAAAACGTCATTTGAAATCATAAAATCATCACTGAAATAATACCACACTCCGGCAATCTGTTTCCAGCCTTTCTGGAACGCAACAACATCTCCTGTTTTTGAATCTTTTTCCAGATACATCCAATCATTCATATTCTGAACCCATCCTGATTTCATATGTCCATTCTCATCAACATAAGATTCTCTGTCCTCTAAATGTTCTGCTGGAACTGATTGGTTCGTAACCATCCTTCCTTCTTCGAGATAATATGTACTATTCAGCCACCCTGTTTCCAATTTTCCGTCTTTTACATAATACCAGTCACCATCTGCAAGATGCCATCCATCCTTCTGATCTTCCAGAATCATTTCCTTATGACCATTTTCATCAAAGACATATGTCTTATCTTCAATTTCTGTCACTCCGACAGCCATCGAGCCATCATCGGTAACATAATAGGTATCATTAATCCATTGATTTTCGACAATCTTTCCTTCCTTATCTGCATAATACCAGTCCATTTTATCTCTTGTCCACTTGTTAGTGATGATTGCACCAGTGTTATCTGCGTAATATGTATTAGACTTCTCACCATCCCAGACATCAAATTTTCCAGTTCTCATCTGACCGTCCCAGTCAAAACTGTACTTCTTACCACCGATTTCTTTTATCTCGTTACGTACTGCTGATCCATCAGAACCTACATAGTACCAACAACCATTCGTTAATTTCCATCCAGGAGTTGAAGAAATAGCACCGGAAGCATCTGCATACATTATTTTATTGATCCATTCTTCCTTTTCATAATATGAGGCCTCAAAAACTCCTGTCTGCATCTCGCCGTTATAGTTAAGATAGTATTTCACACCTTGTAAATCAAGTAACGTACTGGTTTTCACCTCTCCTTTTGAGTCAAACCAGTACCATTTCTTCGTCTGCTCTGAATGATACCATCCTTTAGCTTTTACAATCTGTCCGTTTGGTTCTGCCAGATACCCAAAATTATCAACCCAGAAAGTTCCTGTTGACATTTCCCCGTCATAGTCAAAATGGTATTTTATCCCATTAATATCCTCAAATGTATCTTTTAATATCTTTCCGTCTTTATAATAATACCAGACTTCTCCTGATTGAACCCATCCTGTTTTGCCTTTCGTGTCAACAACAGATAACGCACCATTTTCGTCAGCTTTATAATTCACATCATCAATTACAATTTCCTGATTTTTTACCAGAATTCCCTGATCGTCAAAATAATATAAAGTATCCCCGTCTTCTAAAAACTCATCATAGTACCGGGTGTAATTATCCCCGTAATATCTATCGCCATCCCATGAAGTATCCCAGCCTTTATATAGATGTCCGTTAGCATCAGCTTTTATATAAACATTATCCCACTCTTCACTTTCACCATCTTGATATTTGCAATATACCCAGGTTTCCTGTGAACTAACCATAGCACCAGTATTGTCAAAATAATATCCGTATTTATTTCCATCTTCATCTTCAATTTCTACGATTTCACTGGTAATCTTCTCACCATTTTCATAATAATACCATCCTGACGGCTCTTGATACCAGCCATTTTCCGGAACTTCCACTTCTTCCTGTGAAGCATCTTCATTTACTTCTGCATTCTCTATTGTCTGTTCATTGGAAACCGCTGTATTCTCCGTTCCCTGTACAGTTTCAGTCTCCTGTCCCTCTTTTGTCTGCTGCATAGTCCCGCTCTGTTCTTCCTGTGCCGGTGCATCCGTTTTCTCTGATGCATCAACCGATGATTCTCCCTGAACTCCTGTGGCATCTGATGCATTCGACGCTGGCTGTTCTTCATTTGTGACACTACTCTCTGTTGTTACCTGTGCATCTGCTGTGTTGTCAGCTGCCATGGCAGGTGTAATTGTTGCCGTACTAAGTGCTGCTATACACAGCAATGCACATACTTTTTATTTCTTCATGTCTAATCCTCCTCACAATATAAATGATTATGCTTTATTTTATCATACAAATTATTTTTACAAAATATATTTTTCACACTTTTTTCACATATTTTTCATAGTTTTTTCTCAATTCTATTTTCCACTATAAAAATCTTTGATTATATATTATCCTCTTGCATAATAAAGTAATAGAAATCAAGGAGAAAATAGATATGAACGCAAAAATCAAAAAACATCTGAAACTAACTCTTGCCGCCAGCATTCTTGGAACGTCATTATTAACTGGATTCCCGACAAAATATATATGTAGAAAATTCCATGGCTGTTTTAGATGTTACTGCAACACAAAACAGGTGATCAATACTATCACATGGGCGAAGATAATTCTATGCAGATCAATACCTGGATTGGCAGTTATTATGTTGATTCTAACAGTGTCTGGCTTACAATTTTTCCAATGATTACTTATCAACCAATGACGGCTATATGATCGATGGTGTCATTTACACTTTTGATGAGAATGGTGTTGCGACTCCTGAAACTCCTCATTATAAATAACAACTAATTTTTTTGATCTATAGCATACAAAAAGGGACCGCTACACAAAAATGTGTAGCGATCCCTTTTTTACTTCTAATATACAACAACTTTTGTTCCAGCAGGAATATTATCATAAATCCATTTTGCATTCTGGATTTCCAATCTTACGCAGCCATGTGACAGAGGAATTCCAACTCTTCCATCCATCAGGCTTCCATTACTCTTGTTATACAGTACACTATGGAACAGATAATTTCCATAAAACTGTGTATACCAGTAACATCTCGCTGAACCGGAATCAAAATAATATCCCTTTGACTGAACCGTAAATGTTCCGGATACGGTCGGTGTTGCTGCTGCTCCCGGTGCACACTGCCAAAATTTACTCATATTCCATGCTCCTAAACGACCATTAAATATTCCAACTCTGCAGGTTGCCCTGTTAACCAGAATCAGATAATTGGTATTACTTGCATATGCCTGTGCCTTTGCAGTCATCATAGCCATGTCTGTCGGAACCATTGCTCCGCTGGCTCCAAGGTAGTATCCGTCAATATATCTGTTCTTTGCCATCATACCCCAGATTCCGCCATGCGAATCATTCTGGTAATACATATAGTACCATCTTCCACCTACTAACTGCCAACCAGTCTTCATGGCACCATCTTCGCCAAGATAATACCAGTCAGATCCTGCTGCCAGCCAGTTCTTAGCCATTGCTCCGCTTCCATTGAAATAATACCAGCTTCCATTGACTGCTTTCCAGCCGCCGGATACCATCTTATTATTATTCTGCGGATCTAAATAATACCATGTTCCATTCACATTTTTCCAACCGGATGCCGGCAGACCTGATTCGTTATAATAATACCACGCTCCATTTTCTGCATACCATCCTTCACGCATAGCTCCTGCTTTGTCAAAATGATATGTAACACCATTTATCACTTTTGAGCAATTTGTCACAAGCAACCCCGGATATTCTGTATTATTTCCATCCAGATAGTACCACGCTCCAGCTACTCTTCTCCATCCTGTTGCTCTGATCCCTGACGGATCCTGATAGTACCAACCTTCCGGATATTGTTTCCATCCTCTTACCATTGCACCATCTGCATTAAAATAATAAGTGGTTCCATCAATTATTTTCTCAGGATCATTAACCATCAGTCCCGGGTATTCTATATTATTTTCGTCCAGATAATACCACTCACTGTTGATATTTCTCCATCCATAGATTTTTGCACCATCCGGTGTCGCATAATACCAACCTTCCGGATACTGTTGCCAACCGCTTTTCATAGTTCCAGTTTCAGCAAAGAAATACGTATTTTCATCAATGACTTTCTGCTGCCCTGCAACCATCAGATCCGGGTGTTCTGCATTATTTCCATCCAGATAATACCATGCTCCGCCAATATTATTCCAGCCGTTTACAAATGTTCCGTCTGTCTGCGCATAATACCAGCCTTCCTCTTTCAGAATCCAGCCGGTCTGCATTGCTCCACTTGCATCAAATCCGTAATACTTTCCATTGATTTCTTTAATCTGGTCTGCTGTCATCATTCCCGGATGTTCCGGATTCTCACCGTCCAGATAATACCATGTATTTCCCTGCAGACACCACCCTGTTTTCAGGTTTCCTGCTTCGTCATACAGATACCACTCTCCACTTTCGGCCTGATACCATCCGATATGAATTGGTTCTTTTTCTTCATTGTCTTTTGGTTCATCCGGATTCTCTTTATCCTGATCTTTTTCATCAACAATCGATAATTCATTCGAATCATTAGTGATCCCGTCTGCATCCTGTACCTCTTCCTGTGCATTTGGCAGTCCGGACACCTGACCGTATTCTGCTGCCGATATGCCTGTCGGTGTCAGCATAGTTACAGCCATTGCCAACGCAACCAGAACCTTCCTTCTCTTTTTCATAATACTCCTCCTTGTCCTTATAAATATCTTCTTACTCCAACTAAGGAATTCCCTTTATCCCAGGTTTCATAATAGTCTACTCCCTGAATCAGTGTTCCGTACTTGGAATTAAGTGCGTGCATCAACATTCCATCTCCCAGATACAGCGCAACATGGCTGATACTTCCAGATTTGTCAGCATACAGTAAAATATCCCCTGATTTCCATAAGCTCTTATCCTTTTTACTGATTGCAATTCCTCCTGTTGCCTGATCATATGAAGATCTTGGAATCGTTATTCCCAGATATTTTAATGCCCATTGTGTAAATCCACTGCAATCCCAGCCTTTCGTTGTAGCTCCTCCATAAAGGTAAGGGGTTGTTACATATTTTTTTATTTCTTCAATTTTCTTTTCGATACTTTCAACAGCAACGCCACTGTTTCCAATCGTCCAGCCATCGATCTCAGTATTTGTAGCCATTAGTCCTTCTTTATATCCTGATGTGTTCGGATCATTCGCTTTATAAAAATAATACCATTTATTATCAATTAACTGCCAGCCTGTCCGCATTGCTCCGTCACTACCCAAATAGTAACCATTATTCCAACCAGTTTTCATTGCTCCGCTATTATCCAGCCAGTACCAGTTATTTCCTAATCGAATCCAGCCAGTGCTCATAATACCAGCTTTTTCCGGATTCAAATAATACCATTTTCCGTTAATTTTCTGCCAGCCTTCTGTTATTGCTCCATTTGTATTGGCATAATACCAGCCTTCTGCACTTTTAATCCAACCAGTCTGCATTGCTCCACTTGCATTGAAGCTATATCTGGTTCCGTTTATTATACATTTTTGATTCGCTTCCATCAGCCCCGGATATGTCGTATTATTTCCATCCAAATAATACCATGTCCTGCCAATTTGTTTCCATCCGCTTACTATTACTCCATTTTCATTGGCATAATACCAACCTTCTGCGCTTTGGATCCAGCCTGTCTGCATTGCTCCACTCGCATTGAAACTATATCGGGCTCCGTTTATTGTACATTTTTGATTCGCTGCCATCAACCCCGGATACGTTGTATTATTTTCGTCCAGATAATACCAAACTCCCCCTATTAACTGCCAGCCTGTCTGCATAATCCCACTTGAATTTGTCCAGTACCAGCCTTCTGCCTTTTTGATCCAGCCTGTCTGCACAATTCCGGTTGTATCAAAGCTGTATGTTGCACCATCTATGTATTTCTTACAATCAGTAAGCATAGCCCCTGCATTTGCTGTATCTAGATAATACCAGTTATTATTATATCTTAACCAGCCTGTTTTCTGTGTCCCATCTGTATTATAATAATACCATACGTTCCCTTCCAAATTCCAGCCCGTTTTTTTTATTGCATATTCATCTGTTCCTGCAACATCTTCTGTATAACTCTCAGTTACATTTTCTGTATTCTCTGATACATTCTCACTTTCAACGACATATTCTGTGTTTTGTATTGGATTCTCTTCTGCATATATCAGATTTCCAATCTGTACAAAAATCATCACAGTTCCAACTGCTATTCCTGTTTTTATTATTTTCTTCATTATGAACCTTCTTTCCATTACAATCTCATCTAGTATACACGATTTACTCACAAAATTCAAATTTTAGAGAAGACAAAATGCCTTTATCGTTTTTTTCACCGATAAAGGCATCTTCATTTTATTCATTATTTATTTTTATATTTTTCGATGTACATGCAATATTATACAGATCTCCATTTCCATCCACGAGATATAAATGAATATTGTATGCCCCTTCCGGTGAATCATATCCACTTATGTTGATATTACCTTTCCATACATCTCCATCATACATCGCCAATGGTACCCACTGAAGATCACTCTGATCATCATATTTCCAAACTGCCGCCATGATAGACTGTATTCCCTTATCCGCATACTGTACTTTTTTTACTGTGATTGGAATTTCTTCTGTTTCAGCATTGTATTTTCCTGCCTTAGCCTTCGCTGTCGGATCCGTCTGCGCAGCTATCTCTTCTTCATATTTTTTCTTATCTATCTGTGCCATCTGATTCAATAATTTAGACTTTCTTTTCAATTCTTTTTCTTCTTTTTCGATTCCAAACCGCTCTGTTAAAGTCTGTTGTGTCGAATATAAATTCGTTCCAAGTCCCAGACGATCACCCTCTATCTCAACTCCCATTGCAGCAAGTGTTGTCGGAAAATTATCAAAGGTCGTATAATTTCTTTTCTCATTAGTTTGTTTCTCTGCTCCGGCATTAATATATGTGGTGTAGACCCGTCTTTCGTAATCCTTATCCACATCCTTACAAAAGTCACTGTCCATCGTTGGATGATCTCCTGATATGACGATCGTTGTATCTGCAGCAAAATCCTGCTGCTGTACCCAGTCAACAAATTCTTTTACTTGTCTGCTTGAACAAGCCATTACATTCGCATACTGATTATCTCCGAATGTATCCGGACAAATATCACATACATATCCATCTTCAAAATGTGTATCCACTGTCAGCATCGTAAGATTAAACGGATTATCCTGCTGAGACAGTTCTAATAATTTTTCTTTTGCAAATCCGAACAATTTTTCATCTTCATATCCCCACCAGACTTTATAATCTTCCGGAATCAGACCATTATCATGTGCATAATCGTAATCCATGATGTCATATTGACCATGATCTGTAAAATATAATTTTCGTCCACCGAATGTTGCTTCTGAACCGATTAAAAGTGTCTGTGAGTATCCTTCGTTTTGAAGAATATCTCCTAACGTTGTTATTCCCGGGAAAAATGAATCCTGCGTATCCATCCCATTCGCATCAATCGAGGTATTCAACGGCAGCCCCGATGTCTGACCGAACATCGCCCCCATCGTCCAAGTCGTCCCCGGCATGGAATAGCCGCCATTCAATTTATTGCTTTTCCCTGAAAAATCTTCATTTTCCTGAGCAAGCTGTGTCAGTTCCGGAATTACATTCTGTTTAAATGCACCACCGTTTTCTTTGTCCGCATACGTCATTTCCATTGATTCCAGAAAAATATATATCAAATTACGCTTCTGCTCTGGAAAAGTAATATTAACACTCGATGGATCCACATAATTATCATCGATAAATGTAGAATATGTACTCTGCCCCTTCATATAATTCGAAACATCTAATCCATTCCATGTTACACCTACTGTAATCCCTGTCACTGCAACAGCTCCTGCAGAACATACTATAGCAATTTTCTTCAAGATTCCTGCATGCTTTCTATTTGCCGCTATTACAAAAAGAATACATCCCAAAATCAATAGCACCGGAACTGCACATTCATTACAATAGTCTTTGATCATATCAGTATTTGTACCCTCTAAAGGTGCTGTAAGATGATATACCAGTTCATCCATTGTCAGATTTGTCCATGTTTTAAACATCCATTTTGCACTGAATGCAAGAAGCGATGCTAACAACGCCAGTATTGTGCTTAAAACCAACCCTGCAACTAAGATTATCTTATGTTTTTTCTTCATTATTCTTCTCTTTTCACTTAATTTTTCGTTTTTAGACGGAAAACATTATATATAATTTTTACAAGTGTTACAACCAAAATCATTAAAATTTCATCTTTTTTTCACACTTTATACAAATTACTTTTTAAACACAACCAACCTCTGCCCCACATAATTGAATACCACAAATGCACCCATTCCAACCAGCATAGACAGGTTCTCCTGCACACTCTTACTCTGATTATGAAGGATCCATGACACAACCGGCTTTGCCATCCCATATGCCAGCAGATAACATATTGTAATATTTATCACGAACATCCCCAGTTGCTTCCAGGATCTTTCTTTATTCTGAAACGTAAAGTATTTATTCAGGAAATAGCTCACAATACTTCCCACCACATAATTCGATGCAGAAGATACCCAGTAGCTCAGATGCAAAAGATTGTAAGCAGCAAACATTACCCCTGTACCCACCAGAGTATTCACAATTCCCACCAATACAAATTTCCAGAATGTAATATCCAGCATATTTTTTATTTTTTCTTTCATAATTACCTGTTCCTGTTCTTCCCTTCTTGTTGTTTCACATTTCTAATGTTCATACCAGTATTCAACTTCTTATTATGAATCATATATTATTACAGAACAAAACAAAACAAACGGCTCATGTCACACACAAGCCGCCTGTCATATTTCCTTATTACTTTTTCTTACTCTCCAAGCCCGCTCTCGACCGCATCCATCATTGCTTTCATGGCCTCTTCTTCATCTTCCCCGTCGCAGATAAGCTCGATTTCATCTCCCGATTTCACGCATGCTCCAAGGACACTCAATACACTTTTCGCATTTGCTGCAGTGTCATCGTTATACATGAATTCTACTTTGCATTTGTATCTGCTTGCTATGTTACAGAACATCCCTGCAGGTCTGAGATGCAATCCCGTCGGATTTGTTATTGTAACTTTCTGTCTGATCATAATGTATTCTCCCCATTTCTGTCTGTTATTCGCTCTGGCCGTTCTGATTGTTTTCATCTGTCTTTGTCTGACTGCTGTTCTGGCTTTCCCCCTGTGTTTTACTGCTCTGCTTTGAGTTTTCAAGCGTGATTTCCACATTCACTTCATTCACAAGCGTGCAGCCATCCGGCAATTCGACAGACACCGGAACGGTATATGTACCAGGCTCTGTATAATTCTTAAGATCAATGCTGACTTTCTTCGCAGGTGAGAACAGATTCAGCACATCATTCGGTCCCTTCACCTGTATCTCCAGATCAACGGTAGATCCGTAATTGATGCTCAGTCCGTCCGCTATATTCTCCAGGATGATCGATCCTGTCGATATCTCAAAGCTCTTTGTTCCCGGCTGTTGTATCTGGATGGATATTACCACCTTATTCGCATTCTCTTCCGCAAGGGACACACCGCTCGGAAGATAAGATGAGATATCAATGGTCTGCTCCGTTCTCTGTGTCAGTTCTTCTAATTTCAGGGCACTCGGTGGAATATCGATCTCCGAGATTCCTGCAAGTGTACTCTTATCACCGGTCACTTCCACTTCCTGTGGTTCTACCGTGATCTTGCCAAGTTTATAGCCTTCCGCCGCCGACACCTCTGATGTATCCACTTTAAGCGGCACGCTTTTCACCTGAAGCAGTTCTACCTCAACACTGACGCCTTCTTTTCCAAGGTTGTTTGCAAGAAGTGTCTGGTCGATCACGTTATTATTTGCATCATACAGTACCAGTTTTGCTTCTACCGTCTCATCTTCGGATAATCCGGATACATTTGCTTCTGCTGTTACTTTTGCAATATTGTTAATGATTCTCTTCGGTCCGCGAAGTGTTACTTTTTCTGGAAGTGCTTTCAGGCTTCCCACTTCATATCCGTTTCTTACCGTTCCTGTTGTTGTCGGTGTGATTGGGAAATTATTCTTTGCTTCCTCATCTATCTGGATCTGCAGATTTCTTGGATTTGCCGTTGCCTTTTCATATTTTCCTGTATATCCTTTGACCGTTACTTCAATCGGCACCTGTGTACGAAGCGTCAGTTCTTTCATGTTCGCTGTCGCAACAATATCCTCTGCCCTGATCTTATCCAGTACTGACCGCTGTGCTGTAACTGTTACATTAATCTCCTGTGTGTTATCCACGATCTGATACGTATTATTATTGTCTGTAATCACTTCTTCATGCGTTACCTGCACCGGGATATTGGAAAATGTCTTGTCATCCACCGGATCATCGATATTCACTACAACCAGCCATAAGAATGCCGCAATCAGGAAGGCCAGTATTTTCAGCGCAAGATTGTTAGTTATTCTTTTTCGCATGCTTCCGCCATCCTTTCCACATTGCCTTTATTCTGTTGGTTTCACTGCTCTTATGCTGTACCTCTTCCAGCTTCACACGAAGTTCTGCTTCATTGATACTTCTTGTAAGCTCTCCTCCCTGTGCGACTGACACAGCTCCTGTCTCTTCTGATACCGTAATGACCAGTGCATCACTGACTTCGCTCATTCCTACTGCCGCACGGTGTCTGGTGCCCAGATCCTTGCTGATCCCCATATTATCCGAGAGGGGAAGATAGCAGGTTGCCGAGACGATCCTGTCACCTCTTACGATGATCGCACCATCATGAAGCGGTGTATTATGTTCGAAGATATTGATCAGCACCTGACTTGATACCAGACAGTCCATCTGGATTCCGGTGCTTTCATATTCCGTAAGCCGTATTGCCTGTTCTACAACGATCAGAGCCCCTGTCTTGACTTTTCCCATGGCAAAGCATGCACGGATAATATCCTCTCTTGTCTCTTCACTGAAACGTATCTCCCGGTTCTGTTCAAAAGGAACAACTGATGTCAGGAATTGCTTCTCTCCAAGCTTTTCCAGTGCCCTCCGCAGTTCCGGCTGAAATACTACAATTGCCGCTGTAGCCATGACCGTCAGTGAATTTCTCGCGATGAACAGGATCGTATGCATCTTGAATATAGCTGCGAGAAGAATAAAGCCCGCAAGTACAATGATTCCTCTGAGCAGCATCCATGCTTTCGTATTCTTTATCCATATGATGATCTGATAGATCAGAAAAGTGAGGATCAGAACTTCTATGATATCTGTGATATGCACTCTCGGAATATAAAGTCCAATTCCATATTTATCAATAAAATCTGCAATTGTCTGTCCCATTCCTCTCACCTCCCTGCATGGTTTTTAATGATTTTTTCTGTCTTTCTATCTTTTTCTGCGGTTGCCTGCATGAAATTCATTTTCCAGACTCTGTGTCAGAAGCATCTTATCTACATCTTTCATGTCATGTTTCTTCGGTGCCGGTCCTCTCTTCGGTGAATGTCTTTTGGCCTGACTGGCTCTTATCTGTGCAGGACTTCTGTACTCCGAATTATTATATGGTGTTTTTCTCGATGTTTCTTTTCTTAATTTGTGATTTGCAGACGGCTCCACGCTGATTGCCTTAGTCTCTTCCGTAACATCCTGTGAAAGACGTTTTACTGCTTCTGCATCAATAATCTCTGTTTCCTGTCTTTCATTGATCTTTTTCACCGTCTTCTCCGGAGTTGTTACTGCCACCTTTGGTATTGCTTTTACATAATAATAATATTCATCATCTTCAAACTGTAACCGTTCACTTCTTGCATAATCAACAGAGAAAAGGAACAGTTCTAATATCATTCCAACAATTACCGCAAGAATATTTCCGAAGATCAGAGATCCATATGATATCTCCACTCCAAGTGCAATGCTTCCCATTGCCGTTACCACTACATCAGCAATTGCTCCTGCTATAATCCCAATTTTCCATGCGTGATCCAGTTCACGTCTGCGGATTGTATAAACCACAAAAAATCCTATAATAAACGCTACAATGTAAATCCACATTTCCTTATTCTGGAATACTTTCTGTACATACGTTGTAATCTCAGAAAGCATCGCTTTACTTCCTGATGCTTTTGATGCCGAACTTGTCTTTTTAAGATATTCCACCATATAAAACACAACTGTTCCGCAACTCATCGGCACCAGACTTACCGGTGTATATATCAGTGCACACACAATAGGTACCAGAAATGGTATTTTCAGAACAAATGCAATCGGTGTAAGAAGTACAACAAACGCCATCTTTGGTGCCAGTCTGATATAGAAAATATACATGATCAGGAAAATCATTGCCGATACAGCAAATATTCCTATCGACGCTGCCAGCGTATGTGCAAGAACTAATACCGCTGCTATCACAACAATCACCATCGGAGGCAGAAATGTAGCAACTACAGCCAGTGCCAGAGAAATTACCGGTGATGATAACGACTTCATGAATCCGGTATTCTGATTGATCATCGAAAATGTGATCATTGCAAGTATGAATTGAAAAGTCTTGTCAAATAATTTAGAATGTTTTCCATAGAGTTCTTCTATTCTTCCCCGTATTACATATATATTATCCATCTATCTTTTCTCCTTTTCATACATCTTCAACAATTGGATCAGATTATGATTATATCTTTTTACCCTTTTTCTTGCTTTTTTATGTTTTTCATTATATATATGACTGGCAATTCCGCAATACACAATCACAACACCCACATAACCTGCCAAAATGATTAAAAATAAAAATATGATCAATCCATTTGACAGATTACCCATAATATTCTCCACGCCGGCAAGCAACAACACGCCTACCAGACATACATATCCAACCGATACACTTAAGAATGCATAGATAACATGCAGACTTGCATAGTCTTTTCTATAATAAGAGCTGATCTTAAAATCTTCTTTTCCATGTGTCTCTTCATAGAGAGCAAGTTTTGTCATTAATTTTACTTTTCTCTCATCTAACATATATCCACCTCAACATGATATTAATTCCATTAAAACATCATTTTAAGTATAACAAATCTCAGTACCCTTGTCCAATACTTATGGTTAAAAAGTAAACATTCTCTACACCTTTCTGTTTCAATACATTTGACACTGCATCAATTGTATTTCCCGTTGTATAAATGTCATCAACCAACAACACTCTCTTTACTGCCTGAAATGTATGTTTCACTGCAAATGCGTGCTTCAGATTCTTTTTTCTTTCCTGGTGACCTAGTTTTTTCTGCGGACTGGTCTTTCTGGTTCTTATCAGACTTTTACTGTCCACCGGGATTTCCAGGATTTTTCCTATTTCTTCTGCAAGTATCTGTGCCTGATTATATCCTCTTTTTCTCTTTCTTGAAGGATGCAACGGTACCGGCATAATAATATCCGGCCTCCATCTTTCTATTTCTTTTTGGAATTCTTTTACAAGTTCCTGACTATATAATATTCCGTATCTTCTTTGGTTATGGTACTTAAATTGATAAACAGACTGATTTACGGGGTTTTTGTGGTTCCACAAACTCAATCCCCGTTCATAATAATGATGTGTATGCATGCAGTCATAACAGTATTCCTGCTCTACACTACGGATCTGTTTTCCACATTGCATACACCTTGGTTCTCTGACTTTCAGTAGTTCCAGCTTCTTTCTGCATTCTTTGCAGATGCCGTCTCTGCATACTTTTTGGCAGAATGGACAAACTTCCGGCCAGAGCAAAGATATGATTGATTCTTTAATCTTATTGATTTTTTTATGATTCATTTAATTCCCGGATTCGCTCTGCAAGACTCGTATTACGGTTCTGTTGATTCGTATTATGTATCATTTCCTGAAATACACTTTCACTTCCAATCACTGTAACACACTTTCTTGCTCTTGTAACAGCCGTATAAAGCAGATTTCTGTAATATAGCTGTCTTGGTCCCTGTAACAAAGGGATAATAACCGCCGGATATTCGCTTCCCTGGGCTTTATGAATCGTTATAGCATAAGCCAGTTCCAATTCATCCAGCAGATTATACGGATACTTTACCAGCTTCTTTTCATCATACTCAACAGTAACCGTTTCCTCATATGTATTAATTTTACGTATGATTCCCATATCGCCGTTAAAGACACCGATTCCCTTATCGATCGTCATTCCATAGCGGGTAGAAATTTCCCATTCAAGCTGATAATTATTCTTAATCTGCATCACCTTGTCCCCCTCACGAAACAGGTGATCTCCGTATTCTTTTTCCTGTTTTCCAGGTTTCGGCGGATTCAGATATTCCTGTAATATCTTATTGATTCTCTCTACCCCCAACAGTCCTTTTCGCATCGGTGTCAGAACCTGAATATCCGCTTCTTTCGCATTCACAAACTTTGGAAGTTTCTTCTGGATCAATGTAATAATATTGCTGATGATCATATTCGTATCGTCACGTTTTAAGAAGAAGAAATCCATACTTTTATTGTCCAGAACAACCGGTTCTCCCCGGTTGATCTTATGCGCATTCACAATAATGTCACTTTCTCCGGCCTGTCTGAATATCTTCGTCAGTTTTACAACCGAAAAGCACTCCGAAGAAATGATATCTTTCAGTACACTTCCCGGTCCTACACTTGGAAGCTGGTTCACATCCCCCACCAGGATCACACGTGTTCCGGGTACGATAGCATTCAGAAGTGCATACATAAGCGGCAGATCTACCATCGACATCTCATCAATAATAACTACATCTGCTTCCAGTGGATTTTCTGCATTCCGCTGGAAGCCCCCGATTGTCTCATCATCCGGATTTCCTGACACTTCCAGAAGACGGTGTATCGTCTGTGCTTCACAGCCGGTTGCCTCAGTCATTCTTTTTGCTGCCCTTCCTGTCGGTGCGGCCAGGTAAATATCCAGTCCTTCACTTTCAAAAAAATGTATCATAGCATTGATCGTAGTCGTCTTACCGGTACCAGGTCCCCCTGTCAGGATCATCAGACCATGCCTTACTGCTTCCATTACAGCAGTCTTTTGCATATCATCCAGATACAACTCTGTATTTTTTTCGATTTTATTAATCCGGCGTATTAAGTTAGCATCTGCAATTTCAAAATCAAGATTAAGATCATGCAGCATTTTTGCTGTATTTAATTCCATATAATAGTAATGAGACGTATATATCCTCATTCCCTGCTCCGACGGCTTCATAACGATCTTTTTTTCCATCGCAAGATCCATCAGGTACTGTTCCATATCCTGAATCTGAACACCAAGCAATTCACTGGTCTCTCTTAACAGTGCTTCCTGATACAAATAAATATGTCCATCATTCACGCTCTGCTGCAATGTATAAAAAATCCCACTTCGTATACGAAAATCCGAATCTGTGTGGATTCCAATCTTTGCCGCAATCTCATCAGCAGTCTTAAATCCAACCCCCGGAACATGATCCGCCAGCTGATACGGATTCTCCTCAATCGTGCGGTAAACATTACGGCCATAATGCTGATAGATTTTCGCCGCAAGCGTCGTTGAAATTCCAAACTTCTGCAGATAGATCATCGCCTGACGCATATCTTTCTTTTCTTCCACCTGAGAAGCAATCTCTCTTGCTTTCCGTTCGCTGATTCCCTTGATTTCCGCCAGTCTCTCCGGCTCTTCTTCTATGATCCGAAAAGTATTTTCTTTAAATTTCTTGACAATTTTTCCCGCCAGCGCGGCTCCGATTCCTTTTATCGCTCCGGATCCTAAATATCTTTCAATTGATATCAGATCCTCCGGTTCACATACTTCCGATTCTTCCACAGCGAATTGAAGGCCATACATCTTATGTGTTGTATAGCCTCCTGTCAATCTTAATAATTCTCCTTCTTCTATAAAATGAAAATTTCCGACACAGGTAACCTCTCCATCTGAATTATTCAAATGGAATACTGTATATCCGTTATCTTCATTTCTGTAAACGATATGTTCTACGTATCCTTTAATCTCTTCCATTCGATTTCATTCACCCTGGTTTTCTAGATACCTTTTCTTTCGCCCATAAATTCTACATATTCTCCAGTACCGATTGCTACAACTTTCATTGGATCATCCGCTGTCATAGTATTAATACCTGTCTTTTCCTCGATCAGCTCTTCCATACCACGCAGCATGGATCCGCCTCCCGTCAGCATAATTCCTCTGTCAAGAATATCAGCGGAAAGCTCCGGTGGAGTTCTCTCTAACACACTGATTACGGCTTCTACAATCTGTCCGGTAGTCTCTCGAAGTGCTTCTTCTGTCTCTGTTGATGTTACCGTAACAGTCTTCGGAAGTCCTGTTACAAGATTTCTTCCTCTGACTTCCAAAGTCTCATCTTCAATCAACGGATAAGTTGTACCGATTTTAATCTTAATATCCTCTGCGGTTCTTTCACCGATCAGAAGATTATGCTTCTTTCTCATATAACGCACAATTGCCTCATCGAAATCATCACCTGCGATCTTAAGTGATGTATTTACAACAGTTCCTCCAAGAGAAATTACCGCAATATCTGATGTTCCTCCCCCGATATCAACAATCATATTACCGCAAGGTTTTGAAATATCGATTCCTGCACCGATAGCTGCTGCAACCGGCTCTTCAATCAGATGAACTTCTCTTGCACCAGCTGCATAAGTAGCCTCCTCAACTGCCTTACGTTCCACTTCTGTTACACCACTTGGGACACAGATACTGATTCTAGGCTTTTTGAAGGTTCTCTTACCTAATGCCTTCTGCACGAAATATTTAATCATTTTTTCAGTTACTGTATAATCTGAAATAACACCCTGTCTTAATGGTCTTACTGCTACAATATTTCCCGGAGTTCTTCCAAGCATCATTCTTGCTTCCTCTCCGATCGCTTTTATCGCATTTGTATCTCTGTCATAAGCTACGACAGAAGGCTCCTTTAATATAACACCTTTTCCTTTTACATATACTAATACACTGGCTGTTCCCAAATCAATTCCAAGATCTACTGACATTCCCAATTCTCCCTTCATCAAGCTGTCTATATCATTATCTTTTGTAAGATATGATCATACGCATGCTATTTTTGAGCATGTTCCCATTATAATCAAAATTATTTAAAATAAAAAGACCCATTTTGCTTAAATCTTTGTGAAGCTTTTTACATAAATATTACAATATGACGAATCTGCCCGAAGAGATGAACAAAATGTCATATTTCTACCTTCCTAACATCGGTTTTATATACTTTCCTGTATAAGACACAGGACTTTCTGCTACCTCTTCCGGTGTCCCGCTTGCGATCACGGTTCCACCTTTGTCACCGCCTTCCGGTCCGATATCAATAATATAATCTGCAGTTTTTATAACATCCAGATTATGCTCTATCACAATAACCGTATTACCATCAGCTGTCAGTCTGTGCAGAATCTCTGTCAGCTTATGCACATCAGCAAAATGCAGTCCTGTCGTCGGCTCATCCAGAATATAGATTGTCTTTCCTGTACTTCTCTTACTCAGTTCCGTTGCCAGCTTGATACGCTGTGCTTCTCCTCCGGACAGCGTCGTGGACGGCTGTCCCAGACGGATATAAGAAAGTCCGACATCATATAAAGTCTCCATCTTTCTGCGGATGCTTGGTACATTTTCGAAGAAATGCATAGCTTCTTCTACTGTCATATCCAGCACATCATAAATGCTTTTGCCTTTATATTTTACTTCCAGAGTCTCTCTGTTATAACGTTTTCCCTTACATACTTCACATGGAACGTAGACATCCGGCAAGAAATGCATCTCGATCTTGATGATTCCGTCTCCGCTGCAGGCTTCGCAGCGTCCTCCTTTGACATTAAAGCTGAATCTTCCTTTTTTATAGCCTCTTGCCTTCGCATCCGGTGTTGCTGCGAACAGATCTCTTATGAGGTCGAATACTCCCGTATAGGTTGCCGGGTTAGATCTAGGCGTACGTCCGATCGGAGACTGGTCGATATTGATAACTTTATCTAATTGATCCAGTCCTTCAATGCCTTTATGTTTGCCCGGAATAGTTCTTGCACGATTCAGGTCTCTTGCCAGACGCTTGTAAAGGATCTGATTCACCAGCGAACTTTTTCCCGATCCGGACACACCCGTTACACAGGTCATTACGCCAAGTGGGAAGCTGACATCAATGTTCTTCAGGTTATTTTCCTGTGCTCCGAGTACTTTCAACCATCCGGTTGGTTCTCTTCTTGTCTCCGGAACCGGAATCTTGATTCTTCCGCTCAGATAGGCTCCGGTTACAGATTTTTCATTCTGCATGATTTCTTCTGCATTTCCCGTTGCAACCACTTCGCCGCCGTGCTCTCCCGCGCCCGGACCGATATCCACAATAAAATCCGCTTCTCTCATCGTATCCTCATCATGCTCGACTACGATTACGGAATTACCAAGGTCACGCAAATGCTTCAATGTGCCAAGTAATTTATCATTGTCTCTCTGATGCAGACCGATACTTGGCTCATCCAGAATATATGCTACACCTACAAGTCCGGAACCGATCTGAGTCGCCAGACGAATTCTCTGTGCTTCTCCGCCGGACAGTGTTCCAGTTGCTCTTCCAAGTGTCAGATAGTTCAGTCCGACATCCATCAGAAACTGGATTCTGGAATTGATCTCTTTCAGGATCTGTCCGCCGATCAGCATCTGATGATTCGTTAGCTTCAGTTCTTTCAGAAATGCCTGCAGTTTCTCGATCGACATTCCTGTCAGTTCTGCAATATTCTTATCTCCTACCGTAACAGCCAGTGCTCCCGGCTTCAGACGCTGTCCCTTGCAGGCATGACACGGTGTAATATTCATGAATTCTTCATATTCCGCTTTCATAGTTTCCGAACCAGTCTCCCGGTAACGGCGTTCTACATTCTTGATCAATCCTTCAAACGCAACATCGTAGACACCTTCTCCACGCTGTCCCTTATAATATACTTTGACTTCTTTTCCATTCGTTCCATGAAGCAGAACATCGTGAATTTCTTTCGGATAGTCTTCAAATGGAGTGTCCAGCGAAAAATCGTATTCTTTGCTTAATGCATCCAAAATTGCATAAGTGAAGCTTTTTTTGTCTGTGCAGGACTGCCATCCCATAACTGTAATGGCACCTTCGCTGATGCTGAGACGTTTGTCCGGGATCATCAGATCCTCATCAAATTCCATCTTATATCCAAGTCCGAAACATTCCGGGCACGCTCCAAATGGATTGTTGAACGAAAAGCTTCTCGGTTCAATCTCTTCGATACTGATTCCGCAGTCCGGGCATGAAAAACTTTCACTGAACTGAACCGGCTCTCCGCCGATCACATCTACGGTCATCAGTCCCTCTGCCAGATTCAGTACATTTTCAATGGAGTCGGTCAGACGCTGTTCGATGCCTTCTTTTACTACCAGACGGTCTACCACAATTTCAATATTGTGTTTGATATTCTTATCCAGCTTAATCTCTTCTGAAAGTTCGTACATATTACCGTCAATTTTGACGCGGACATAACCGCTCTTCTTGGCACGATCCAGTAATTTGGCATGGGTTCCTTTTCTTCCTCTTACAACCGGGGCCAGAAGCTGGATCTTGGTTCTCTCCGGCATTCCCATGATTTGTTCTACCATTTGGTCAACCGTCTGCTTTTTGATCTCGCGGCCACATTTCGGACAGTGCGGTATTCCGACTCTTGCGTATAATAAACGGAAATAATCATAGATTTCCGTTACGGTTCCTACGGTGGATCTTGGGTTACGGTTCGTAGATTTCTGGTCAATGGAAATCGCCGGGGAAAGCCCCTCGATGCTTTCTACGTCCGGCTTTTCCATCTGTCCTAAGAACTGTCTTGCATAAGAGGACAGGGATTCCATGTATCTTCTCTGCCCTTCCGCATAGATTGTATCAAATGCCAACGATGATTTTCCCGAACCACTGAGTCCAGTCAGAACTACCAGCTTGTCTCTTGGTATATCTACATCTATATTCTTCAGATTATGCTCATTGGCTCCTCTGATTTTGATATATTGTCTTGAATCTTTTTCCTGTGACATGTGAGTGTATACTCTCCTTTTTCTATATCTTTATTTCCTGCAGTGTCTTTTTAAGCTCAATTAACTTATCTCTGAGTTCTGCTGCCGCCTCAAAGTTCAGGTCTGCCGCTGCTTTCTTCATCTGTTTTTCCAGTTCTTTGATCAGTTTCTCTAATTCCTTCTCGCTCATAGATTCCGGATCTTTTTCCATCTGCACTTCAGAGACTGCCACCTTCTTGGATACAGCGATCAGATCTCGTACCGCTTTCTGGATTGTCTTCGGTGTAATGCCATGTTCCTCATTATATGCCATCTGCACTTCACGTCTTCTCTGCGTCTCATCCAGTGCCGCACGCATAGAATCTGTGATCGTATCTGCGTACATGATGACATGTCCTTCTGCATTACGCGCTGCACGGCCGATGGTCTGGATCAGTGATGTCTCGGAACGCAGGAATCCTTCTTTATCTGCATCCAGAATTGCAACCAGTGTGATTTCCGGAATATCCAAACCTTCTCGCAGAAGGTTGATACCAACCAGTACGTCAAATACATCCAACCGCATATCCCGCACGATCTCGGTACGTTCCAGTGTATCGATATCCGAATGCAGGTAGCGCACGCGGATTCCCAGTTCTCTCATATAGTCAGTAAGGTCTTCTGCCATACGTTTGGTCAGTGTTGTTATCAGTATTTTGTGCTTATTGGCAATCTCTTTATTCACTTCTCCGATCAGATCATCAATCTGTCCTTCTACCGGACGAACTTCCACTTCCGGATCGAGAAGACCTGTCGGACGAATTACCTGCTCGGCTCTTAACAGTTCATGTTCTTCTTCATATTTGCCCGGTGTTGCAGATACAAACATGACCTGATCGATCTTGCTTTCAAATTCGTCAAAGCTAAGTGGTCGGTTATCCAGTGCTGACGGCAGACGGAATCCATATTCTACCAGTGTACGTTTTCTGGACTGGTCTCCATGATACATGCCGCCAATCTGCGGAACCGTCTTGTGCGACTCGTCGATCATAATAATAAAATCATCCGGGAAATAATCCATCAATGTGTTCGGCGGCTGTCCCGGTGCAAGTCCCGCTAAATGTCTTGAATAGTTCTCAATTCCCGAGCAGAATCCTGTCTCACGCATCATTTCTATATCAAAATTCGTACGTTCTGCAATCCTCTGCGCTTCCAGAAGCTTGCCTTCCGATTTGAAATATTTCACCTGTTCTTCCAGTTCAATCTCAATATTACGAATCGCTTTCTCCATACGTTCTTTCGGGACAACATAGTGAGAAGCCGGAAATATCGCAATATGATTCAGCGTATTTTTCACTTCACCGGTAAGCATGTCTATTTCCGAAATCCGGTCAATCTCATCTCCGAAAAATTCCACTCTAATAGCAGTATCGCCACGGTCTGCCGGTACAATCTCTACCGTATCTCCCCGTACTCGGAATGTTCCGCGCTTGAAATCCATGTCATTTCTGTCATATTGAATGTCTATCAGCTGGCGCAACACTTCATCACGGTCTTTCTCCATACCCGGACGGAGCGATACCATCATCTGTTCGAAGTTTTCCGGTTCACCAAGACCATAGATACAGGAAACACTGGCAATTACGATCACGTCTCTCCGCTCGATCAATGCTGCTGTTGCCGATAATCTCAGTTTATCAATTTCTTCGTTTACAGAAGAATCTTTCGCAATGTATGTGTCTGAGGATGGGACGTAGGCTTCCGGCTGGTAGTAGTCGTAGTAGGAGACAAAATATTCCACTGCGTTATCGGGGAACATCTCCTTGAACTCTCCGTATAACTGAGCCGCTAACGTCTTATTATGAGCGATGACAAGTGTCGGCTTCTGTAATTGCTGAATCACATTTGCCATCGTAAAAGTCTTTCCAGAACCCGTAACCCCTAGTAAAGTCTGGCATTGATTGCCTTCCTTGAACCCTTTCACAAGCTCTGCAATCGCCTGTGGCTGGTCTCCGGTTGGCTCATATGGGGCTTTTAATTTGAACTCATTCATGGTAAATCCCTCCATTTGTGACTTTTACTATGATCATTATCAGCCAAAAATTCGTATCCAGATTCGTAACGAAAAGCTCATTTTTATAGTGAATAGATGTGTTTCTCACCTCGTTACGAATAAAAGTCACATTACGTAGTATCCCTGTGGGAAAACTAATATTTGCGGATAAAACAGCACTCGGAAATACCTGAAAATACTAACCTCCGGTCCTGTCATATTTTTACTGTTTGTTCTTGTAACAGTCCCTATTATATCAAATAAATTTTTGAAAGTATATAGATGAAGGCAAGAAAAAAGTACAAATGTTCGATTCTTAT